>Ga0114934_10001628_pt1 | contig 14604 bp, 13 predicted proteins | sample 4SBtaG_2_FD_99695 | JGI IMG/M metagenome (GOLD analysis project Ga0114934, IMG submission 99695) | Deep subsurface microbial communities from Kolumbo volcano to uncover new lineages of life (NeLLi) - 4SBTROV10_white metaG | ecosystem: Environmental > Aquatic > Marine > Volcanic ... | reverse complement strand
CGATGTCGAGCATGTTGAACGACCGCAATCAGGCTGGTGAGGCACACCACAATCAATGAAGTGACGATGGCTTCCTGGGCTGAAAGCTTGGCGAGATAGACCAGAACAGGGACGGTCAGAATTGATCCACCGCCACCAAGCAAACCCAGTAAAATACCGATAACAATCGATAATAGCGCAATAAGCGTCATGTTTTTGCGTCCTTAGCCTTGAATAACCTGGCCGGCATCAGCGTCAACCTGTCCGCAGGATTGGTTGGCGGGTAAGGCTTCGTTGATAAATTTAGGATAGGGCAGATTGAGGTTATTCATGATCTCGATAAATTCTTCACAGCTTTTCTGATTACCCAGGCGTGGATTTAACGCTTTTTCCTGTTTTATCGTCGATACCGTCATCCCTTTATAATCGTGGCCGGGATAAACCAGCGTATCGTCAGGCAAGGTAAACAGTTTTTGGGTGATGCTTTCATACATGGTTTTGGCGTCGCCTTGCTGAAAATCGGTGCGACCGCAGCCGTTAATCAGCAGACAATCACCGGTAAAAACACGGTCATCCAGTAAATAACTGACACAGCCATTGGTGTGTCCCGGCGTATGCAGTACCTTGATGATAATTTCTCCCACCTGCAAAATGACGCCATCGGTGACCATTAAATCGGCGCACGAGGCACCTGCATCGCGGTGGACAATACTTTTACTGCCCAAACGTTCGCGCAAGACAGCCGCGGCTGTTATATGATCGGCATGGACATGGGTTTCAGCCGTATAGATCAAATCCAGATCCAGATCATCCAATTGTTGAATGTAAAACTCTGTTTGACTGGCGACCGTATCGATCAAGATCGCGTTACCGCTGTATTCGCAACCGAGTAAATAGGTGTAGGTGCTGCTGACCGGTTCAATAAATTGTCTGAAAATCATGGCCTTTTCCGTAAATAAAACAGAACATTATTAAACATTAATATACATAAAAAGTCCAACGTCATGCACACTGCCATTAAGTTAAGGAAAGTGTTAGCTCGTTCTTATGCTCAGGTTTGGGAGCGGTTTTGAGTGAAAGTTAATCATACAAACAAGGAAATTCGCATTTAATGACAGTAAACCTAACCCAGCGTTCTCAATCAGCGTTTAGTCAGGTAAAAGAAGGTTCTACGTAACATCAGTTATTTATTGCGAATTGCCTTAATGTTTCCAAACACTGATCAGGCTGGTGAAGTCATCTGTCCAGCTCTGATTTAACGCCGTATCGGTCGCCAATTGTCGCCACTGGTGTTGGGTTTGCGTCAGTAAGGGAGTGAAAATAGCCCTGTTTTGGGATAGTAGAACCCAGTCAGAGGCGAAAATCTGCGATTTTCTTTGAGGACGGTGTTTTTGAATCAAGCCATAAAGTCCTAACTGATGGGCATGGTCAGCCAGAACGGGTTCGAGATCAAGATAATGGTTGGAAATATGGAAAGCCAGGATGCCGTTTTCAGTTAAATGTGCCAGATAAAGCTCAAGGGCTTCCCGCGTCAATAAATGGGTGGGAATGGCATCTGAGGTAAAGGCGTCAATGACCAGTAAATCAAAATGCTGGTTAGGTTGTTTGTCCAGCGTTAAACGGGCATCACCTGGATAGATCTCATACTGCGACATGCAATCATGCAGATAACTGAAATAGGCGGGCGTGGTCGCCATGCGGATAACGGCCGGATTTAATTCATAAAAATACCAATGCTGATTCGGTGTCGCATAGCTGCCCAGTGCGCCACTGCCCAGTCCTACGATGCCGATATTCCAGTCTGTACTGCTACCTTGATAAGCTTGAAATACCTGGCCAATTGGCCCTTGGGCACTATAGTAACTGACCGGGGTACATTGGGTGTCCTTATTAACCAGTTGCGCACCATGTTGTGTGGTTCCGCTATACATGGCATGCAGAACCTCATTTTCCAGTCCGTTATCGTGGTCTGGCAAAGTGATTTGCGTCACACTCAACACGCCATAAAAATTACGTGTTTTCATTAAGGTTTGCTCATTTTGTTGTCTGAATGAAGTGGTACAGGAAACCAGCAGGCTGCTGTATAAAAACAGGGACAGCATGTTTTTATGAAACATGAAATAGTTGCTGACAACCGCGATGACAATGAGGGCAATGAGTGTGTTGTTGGCAATATCCTGATGGTATTGATAAACAATGGCGCCAAAAAACGCTAAATAAATCAGCAATGAAACCAGGCGGATGTTTTTCGGAATGGGGGCATAGTGTTTTTTGGTTACGGTATTTAACATCAGTGCCGCGATAATCATCAATGGATATTCATATAAATCGTCAAACACAAAAGGCACTACAAAATTATTAAAAACACCCCCTAACATTCCACCTAAGGACATGATTAGATAATATTGGGTCAAATATTCAGGTTGTGGTCTGCGGCGTGCTAATTCGCCATGACAGAACATGATGCAGATAAAAAAGACGAGCAGGTGTAATGCCAGTTCCAGGCTGTAATCGGCCAGTTTTTGGTCAGAAAAATAATAAATTAGAAAGGGCGCAACGATCCACGGTTGCAGCCGCGAGATCCAAGGGTGAAGGCTATCGTTATAGCGGGAAAATACCAGAATAAAAGACAAGAGATAGAGTGCAAGCGGAATAATCCACAACAGGGGCACAGAGGCGATGTCTGTACTGAGATAGTGTGTTGTTCCGATCAGCAGGCTGGAAGGTACCAACGCTAGCATCAGCCAATGCAGTTGTTGGATCAGGCTCGGTTTTGAGAGTAGATGAGAGGTGGTGCTATAAGCCGGAGCGGCATCATGTCGACTCTGTTTATAAACAGCCATACAAAGTAACACCAAAACCAATAACAACACAAAGCCAATGCTCCACAAATGTTGTTGCTCAGAAAGGCCGAGCTGTGATTCAAAGATAAGCGGATAACTGAGTAAAGCCAATAAACTACCGCTGTTACTGGCGATAGACAGAAAATAAGGATCACGGCTCTGAGTGTGACCGAGATTTGAAAACCATTTTTGAATCAGCGGCGAGGTGGTCGATAGAATGAAAAATGGCAGTCCGATACTGCCGAATAAGACGGATAATAGCCAGAATACAGGCGTGCTGTCGGTTGGTGGTGCTTCAGTTTGCGCAATGCCGATGGGTATAAAGAGTAAACTCAACAGCAATAACGCGCCGTGTACGCAAATTTGTTGCTTCGGGTTGAGATGGCGCGTCAGGTAATGAGCGTATAAATAGCCAATAAAAAGCAGTGTCTGGTAAAACACCATACAGGTATTCCAGACGGATGCGGCACCGCCTAGTGCAGGGAGTAGCCGCTTGCCGAACATGGGCTGCAAAATAAACATTAAAGATGCACTCATAAACAGCGTCAGTGCATAAAACACAACAGAAGCGAAATTCCGGCGGCTTTCGCTCGAATGAGCTATATCCATCGTCGTCACCATTGATTTTTTGACTGTTAATTGTATTGAATCAATACTATTTTTGTGAAGGGAATATTAACCGTAATAGTTTGCGTTTACAAAATATTTTTATGGGCATCGTTTAAAAAATCAAGTGTGGATGATTATTTCTTTCCGTCTCCCTGAGGGCGAATTGTAATTTTTGCTTGAGAGGTATACAGTTAAGGCATTTTTTAATGAAGTCAAAAAGGGGTTGAAATGGCGGAAAAAGATAAAATATTACAGTCCGAGTCTTATCAGCTTGTTCTGAATTTCTTTTTTGGTAATCATGAAAAATGGAATGACCGATTTGATCATTTTTGCCGGCTTGCATCGGACATGGCCGGTCGGCCTATTGCCTTTAATAGTGCATTAGGGATTATTCTGCTGTGGATGTTGAGTGGTCCAGTATTTGGTTTTTCAGATACCTGGCAATTGATTATCAACACGGCGACAACAATTGTTACATTTTTGATGGTTTTTTTGATTCAGCATACGCAAAACAGAGACAGTAAAGCATTGCATATTAAGCTTGATGAGCTCATTCGTGCGCAGGAAGGGGCGAAAAATGATCTGATTGACCTCGAAATATTAGAAGAAAAAGAACTAAAAATGTTACATGATTACTATTTAAAACTCGCGAAAGACGCTCATAAAGAGACATCTGCCGATTAAATGACGGAAACAAGGACGTTATTACCCCATCTGGCGTGTGTTAAAACCTCTTCAGAGGAGGTGGTTTTAGCCAGTCGTGGTGATTGGCATGCTGATTTGCTTGGCGCGTTAAAGCCATCGTTACAAAAATGTATCCGCGCCTTGCATAACGTCGCTTTGCAGTGGGATGTTTCCGAGATTGGCTGGATTGATACGGCAGGCATGTTGCTGCATATACAGGCATTGGAACAGCTGCAAAACCAGGGTTGCATAGTCGAGTTCAGAGGCCAGAGCCAGGATTTTGCACGCTTGTATGATTTGCTGCAGAAATACAGAATGGCTGGGGCGTCATCAGAAAGACCGGCCCAACGATCAGCTATTGTTTCTATTTTAGATGACATTGGCAAACGCTATGTTGGCGTGTGGTACACGTTAGCGAATTTTTTAGCCTTTATCGGCGAGAATTTTGTCCATTTTCTCTATTCTTTGCGTCATCCTGGCGCATTTCGAATTAAAGCCATTATCAAAAATATCGATGATGCCGGCTTCAAGGCGTTGCCGATTATTGCGTTGACCAGCTTTCTGATTGGTGTTGTCATCGCTTATCAAGGCGCGGTGCAATTGGAAAAATTTGGTGCCAATATTTTTATCGTCGATATGATTGGCATCTCCATCACCCGCGAATTAGCGCCGTTGATAACGGCAATTGTTGTCGCGGGCCGAACCGGATCGTCTTACACCGCACAATTGGGTGTCATGAAACTGACCGAAGAAATTGACGCCATGCGTACCATGGGATTTGATCCGCATCGCTTTTTGGTTTTGCCGCGTATGATTGCCTTGATGTTGGCATTACCGCTGTTGATTTTTTTTGCCGATATCATTGGTATTGCAGGCGGTATGCTGATTTCGAATTTGCATTTAAACATATCATTTCATGAATTCCTTCACCGTTTGCAGAATGTATTGGCGGTTAAACATGTCTGGATTGGTATTGGCAAAGGGCCGTTTTTTGCCTGGCTGATTGCCGTTGTCGGCTGTTTTAATGGTTTTCAGGTGGCCAGGGATACCGAAAGTATCGGTCGTTACACCACCATCAGTGTGGTCTATGCCATTTTTCTGGTGATTGCCTGCGATGCTGTTTTTTCCGTGATTTTAACCGGCCTGGGTATCTGATGACTGTCGTCATTAAAGCGCGTGATATTGTGACCCGGTTTGGCGATAATGTCGTACATGATGGGGTGTCTTTAACCGTCAATGCGGGTGAAATTTATGGCTTGCTGGGTGGCAGTGGTTCAGGCAAATCGACCTTGCTGCGCGAGTTTATTTTATTATTACGTCCACATGCCGGGTCAATTAGGGTGCTGGACTATGATGTCATGGCATTAAGCCCATTTCAGGCCGAACAATTACGCCGTCGCTGGGGCATTCTGTTTCAATCGGGCGCACTCTATTCATCATTGACCGTGGCTGAAAATATTGCCGTCATGCTACAAGAATATACCGACTTATCGTCAGATGTGATTGCCGATATTGTCCACATAAAGCTCAATATGGTTGGCTTGCCCGAACACGCCGCAGATTTATATCCAGCCGAATTAAGTGGCGGCATGATTAAACGCGCGGGGCTCGCCAGAGCCTTGGCTATGGACCCTGAACTATTGTTTCTGGATGAGCCCACCTCAGGTTTGGATCCTGTCAGCGCAGAAGGTTTTGATAAACTGATTATGGAATTACGCGATATACTGGGTCTGACAGTTGTCATGGTGACCCATGATCTGGATTCAATTTGGACGATTGTGGATCGCTTTGCAGTATTGGGCGATAAAAAAGTGGTGGCAGAAGGCGATTTAGATACGGTGATGAAAAGCCAACACCGAATTATCGATGCCTTTTTCAAAGGGGAACGCGGGCATATTCGGAGTCGTCATGGAAACTAGAATAAATTATACCGTCGTCGGTTTGTTTGTCGTTCTGCTGGCAAGCGGGCTGATCTATTTTATATATTGGCTGGCCAAATACGGCACGGAACAGGACTATACCTACTATAAGGTTTATATGACCGAGTCGGTCGCCGGTTTAAGTACCGATGCGGCTGTCAAATATCGCGGTGTCAATATTGGCACTGTCGCTACAATCAGTTTGCGTAAAGATAACCCCGAACAAGTTGAATTAGTGTTAAAAATCAAGCAAGGCGTACCGATCAAACAGGATACGACGGCTACACTTAAATTATTTGGACTCACCGGCCTGGCCTATATCGAATTGAGTGGCGGCAAAAAAGATTCACCGCTACTGCATAGCGATAAAGACCATATTGCCGTGATTCCCGCACGGCCATCTATTTTTGCCCGTATTGACGAGTCGGTTACCGACATGACCGGGAAGGCGGTGATGGCGATGGATAAATTTGTGCGCCTGTTGAGCGATAAAAACCTTAAAAACCTTGAACAAACGCTGGATGAAACGAATGGCTTGATCAAAGACGTCAGGCAACAACTGCCGGCGATCAAAAAACTGCTTAAACAAGGTATTAAAATGGAACAACATGTGACCGTATCCTTTGATAAAGTGGCGACTGCCGCTGCGAGTGTCAAGGCGATGTCGGACAAACTAAATGCCGGTTATGGCGATTTAGGACAGGAATTATCCAATGAACTGACAACCAGTTTGACAGGTTTTAATCAGCTCGTGACACAAATGACCTTTTTAACCGGCGACTTACAACGTACGCTGAAGTCATTTGAAGACAGTCCGCAGGATTTGCTTTTTAAGCGCGCTCAAGTCAAACCTGGGCCGGGTGAAGAACAATGAGACAAATATTAGCACGGGGTATTTTTGCGACGACATTGTTGTTGAATGGTTGTATGGTGGCATCGATACCCCCTGTGCAGACCTATACACTTGGCTATCAGGTAACTGGATTACATGCGGCTGCCAAACGTTGTCAGGCAAACACTAAAATTATTCGCCTGGCGGCGATCAGCGCCTTATTACCTTACACCACTCAGGACATCATCTATTCGGATGGCCCGAACCAACTCAATCATTATTTGTATAGTCGCTGGAATGATGCGCCCGTCAGATTATTGGCCAAGCTGTTCCAGCAAACCCTGCAAAGCGTCGGTCTGTTTAAAGCCGTTGTCAGTGACGCATCGGTGTCTAAAGCCGATTATTTGCTTGAAAGCGAACTGCTGGAATTCAGGCAGCTTATTTCGGATCAATCCCATTCCGAAGTCAGGATCACCATGGAATTTCGCCTGCTCGATCCCAAAACGCGGCAAGTCATCAGCGTAAAACATATCCAACAGCAGCAGCCCGTCGCCAGCATTAATGCGCGCGGCGCCGTTGAAGCCTTCAACCAAGCCTCGCAAAGCGTCGCCGACGCCTTAGTGCGCTGGCTGCAAAAAAATCTTTGTTAGCCCGTAAATTCCACAGCCAAACGCATAAAACACAAGTCCGCTATGCTTATAAACTGATATTACGCGGTTTGATGTATTGTGTCGGATCAACTATTTTAATGGTTGGGGTTATTTGATCGTGACTAAAGTCACTCCTACGGGGCATGAGGTGTGTAGGAACGGCTTTAGCCACGATTGAAGGTTATCCTTGGTGGCGGCCTTGCCACGGGAATAACGGATCTCTTGTTCCCAAATTCTGTGGCAACACATGCGCCAACAGCTCCGCTGTGACAGCCCGTAAGCAGAGCCGACAGGCATGCATTCCCAAGCTGGAGCTTGGGAATGAGCTAACAATTTTTTCCTTAACTTAATGGCTGTGACGCGGGAGCGTGGGAACGAGGGATGGTCATCGGGCTTTCCTTGTTAGGTGTTGAGCTTTCCAGTCAAAAATCGTCAGGCATCGTATAATAAGCACTTTTAGACAGTAATCATAAAGGCGTTATGGACGAAGATTTTTCCTTCCAAGAGGAAGATTATGCCGTTTCGGCATTAAAGGTGCCACCCCATTCAATTCAGGCTGAACAATCTGTATTAGGCGGATTGATGCTGGATAATCAAACCTGGGATCAGGTGGCCGATCGCATCATGGAAGAGGATTTTTATCGTAAGGATCATCGGCTTATTTTTCATGCTATCGCCGAACTGGCCGAGAAGCAGGAGCCCTTTGATGTTGTCACTTTATCTGAGGCGTTAGAGCGAAACGGCGAGCTGGAGCAGGTCGGTGGCCTGGCATATTTGGGAACACTGGCCAAAGATACACCAAGCGCCGCTAATATTGTCGCCTATGCGGATATTGTTCGGGATCGCTCGATCCTCAGGCAACTGATTCATGTTGGTACCGAAATATCCGATTCGGCGTTCAATCCGGAGGGTCGGGAAACCGCTGAAATTCTTGAGAATGCAGAACGCGATGTGTTTAAAATCGCCGAACAGCGTCAGCGTGGCCAAGGGGGGTTTAAGCCGATTAAAGGCCTGTTGGCCGAAGCTGTCGATAAAATTGAAACCCTGTTCGAAATGGAGGGCACTATTACCGGTGCCAGTACCGGCTTTACCGATTTTGATGAAATGACATCGGGGTTGCAACCGGCGGATTTAATTATCGTGGCCGGGCGCCCGTCGATGGGTAAAACAACGATTGCGATGAATATAGCTGAAAATGTCGCCATTCAGGAAAACAAGCCGGTGGCGGTATTCAGTATGGAAATGCCGGGCGAGTCTTTGGCGATGCGAATGATGTCGTCATTAGGCCGGATTGATCAGCATAAAGTCAGAACAGGCAAGCTGGAAGAGGATGAATGGCCGCGCTTGACATCGGCCATCAATTTATTGGCTGAAACCAAATTGTTTATTGATGATACGCCGGCGTTGACGCCGACTGAAGTGCGTTCGCGTTCGCGTCGATTGATGCGTGAGCATGGGCAACTGGGTTTGATTGTGCTCGACTATTTGCAATTGATGCAATCACCGGGCAGTGGCGAAAACCGGGTGCAGCAGATTTCGGATATTTCACGCGGCTTGAAAGCGTTGGCCAAGGAATTGAATGTGCCGGTTATTGCCTTATCGCAGCTCAACCGAAACCTTGAGCAGCGTCCGAATAAACGGCCGGTGATGTCGGATTTGCGTGAATCGGGTGCGATCGAGCAGGATGCCGATTTAATCGTGTTTGTTTATCGGGATGAGGTGTATAACGAAGACAGCCCGGATAAAGGTATCGCCGAAGTTATTATAGGCAAGCAACGGAATGGGCCGCTTGGTACGACTCGGTTGACATTTTTGGGACAATATACGCGCTTTGAAAATTTTGTGGGCGATGCGTATGGCCATGAGGATTATGAATAATGTCGGTCGCTTATGCGCTGATCAATCAAGCCGCGTTGCAGCATAATATTTCCATTGTCAGGCGGCATGCGCCCGATGCCAACATCATGGCGGTGATTAAGGCGAATGCGTATGGGCATGGTATGACGCGGGTGGCGCGGATGTTGGCGGCGGCTGTCGATAGCCTGGCTGTGGCGAGAACGGATGAGGCGGTGGCGTTGCGAAAGCAGGGGATTACCGCGCCCATTACGGTACTGCAAGGTTTTATGGGGCATGATGAGTTGATGTGTTATGCCGACTATCAATTGACGGCCGTTGTGCATCAGCATGAACAAATCCAATTATTATTAAACGCTTCGCTTCCACAAAAAATAGCGGTGTGGTTGAAGATGGATAGCGGCATGAGTCGGTTGGGGTTTTTGCCGACGGAATGGGCGGCTGTTTATGCATTGTTGCAAAACAGCGAGCAGGTTCAGCAGCCTTTTGGCGTGATGACCCATCTTGCCAGTGCCGATGAGGTGGATTGCCGGCACAGCACGCAGCAGTTACAACGTTTTGAGGCGTTAACCCGTCAACATATCGGCGCTAAAAGTATTGCCAATTCGGCGGCTGTTTTAGCATGTCCCGGTGCGGTGACCGATTGGGTCAGGCCGGGATTGATGGTGTATGGGGTGTCGCCGTTTCCAAATCAAACCGCAGCAGATTTAGGCATGAAAGCGGTCATGACGTTGAAATCACGGCTGATTTCAGTGAAGACGGTGCCGCAGGGTGAAACGGTAGGCTATGGTGGCCTGTGGCGTTGCCGGCAAGACACGCGCGTGGGCATTGTCTCTATCGGTTACGGGGATGGTTATCCGCGTTATGCACGGAATGGAACGCCGGTTTTGATCAATGGTCAGGTGGTGCCGTTAATTGGCCGGGTGTCGATGGATATGTTGGCAGTGGATTTGAGTGCCTTGCCTGAGGCGAAAATAGGTGATACAGCTGTCTTGTGGGGCAAAGGGTTACCGGTGGAAATGATTGCCCGGTATGCAGGGACGATTCCTTATACGGTATTATGCGGGATCACTCCCCGCGTCGAGATGATTGAGCAATAATGGCTAAAAAACAAAAAACTGCTTTTGTCTGCACCGAGTGCGGTGCTGATTTTCCGCGTTGGGCGGGGCAGTGCACGGCGTGCGGGGAATGGAATACGATTAAAGAACTGCATCTAGGGCGTGATAAGAAGCCGGTGCGGCAGAATACGGGCTATGCGGGTGCAAACTCTGATGTGCAATTATTAGCCGATGTCGATCTTGAGCAGGCACAGCGCATTTCGACAGGGTTGGCTGAATTCGATCGTGTTCTCGGCGGCGGCATCGTCAAGGGCAGTGTGGCGTTAATTGGCGGTGCGCCCGGTGCGGGCAAAAGCACCATCTTGCTGCAAGCGATTGCCCAGATGGCGTCGGCAGGAATCCCGGTGCTTTATGTTTCCGGCGAAGAGTCGTTACAACAGATTGCGGCGCGTGCGCAGCGGCTGAAGTTGAAAACCGAGCGTATCAAAATGCTGGCCGAAACCTCAGTGCAACAGATTTGCCAGGTGTTGGAGCAGGAGAAACCGGCGGTCGTTATTATTGATTCGATTCAGGTGATGTATTCGAATGATTGTGATTCGGCACCCGGCTCGGTGTCACAGGTGCGGGAATCGGCCAGTTATTTGACGCAATACGCTAAACGCCATCAAGTCAGTATTTTCATGGTGGGCCATGTCACTAAAGACCAATCATTAGCCGGCCCGATGACGCTTAGTCATATCGTCGATGCACAGTTGGTTTTGACCTCGACCAATGACAGTCGCTTTCGTGTTTTGCGGTCGGATAAAAACCGTTTCGGCAGCGTTGGCGAATTAGGTTTTTTCGCCATGGAGAGTCGTGGGCTGGTTGAAGTGAAAAACCCGTCTGCCATGTTTTTAAGCCGGGCAGAAAAACCGGCCCCGGGCAGTATTGTGACGGTGTTGTGGGAAGGGACGCGGCCGTTGCTGGTCGAAATTCAGGCCTTGGTCACCGAGAGTCAATACGGTAATCCACGACGTTTGGCGGTGGGGTTAGATCAAAACCGGTTGGCTATGATATTGGCTGTTTTGTCCCGGCATGGCGGCGTTATGACCAGCAATGACGAGATTTACACCAATGTCGTGGGGGGGATTAAGGTGAGCGAAACCAGTTCAGATCTGGCGGTTGCAGTTGGCGTGGTGTCCAGCCTGAAAAACTTTATTGTGCCGTATGATGTTATTTTCTTTGGCGAGATCGGTTTGAATGGTGAGATCAGGCCGGTTGCCAATGGGCTGCCACGTTTGAATGAAGCGGCTAAACATGGCTTTAAACGCGCCATTATTCCGGCTGCGAACAAGCCGAAACAAGGTCACCATGCGCTGGAATTATTTCCGGTGAATGATATTCAGGAGGCGCTGGCCGTGTTGAAGGATTTATGATTTTTTTAGATTACGCATTGTCCAGGCCGGAAAGCGCCAGCAGGTCTCGTTCCAGCAGCATGCTGTCGCCTAAGTTCAGTTCAACAAGCCTGCGTAATTCAGAAATACTGTCAATATCAATGTGTTCGCATTTGAAACCGACTTCCCGGTCAATGACATGGCTGACGCTTAAGACCATACGAATATGAACATTGTCGGAAAGTGTGAGGGTCAATGTGAATAAGCTGTCTTCGCCTGGTGCCGACCAGGGTGCATCAAAATGCAGGAGGCAGCCTTTCAATGAAATATCGACCACTCGGCAGGGCATACTGATTCCAGAGCCTTCCAGGGTAGCCTCTGTGGTATAGAGAACGCGATGAAAATGTCGTTTATCTTCAGTTTTGTCCATGTTTTCAGGTGTGGCTAAAAAACTGCATGGAGACATCATTGATGGTAATGATATCGTTATCCGACAGCTTAACAGAATTTTCGCCAACCGGTTGATTGGATACTTCCAGTTTTTCCGGGTTTTCCAGCGCCGAGACATGAAAGCCATCCTTGCGACGCGAAATAACGGCAATGCCGGCATTTGAATTACCGATGCGCGTCATGGCTTTTTTTAAGGCGATGATACGACCAATATGCGGCCCGGTTAAAATCTGCAGACTGGCTTCGGGTAATTGCGCATTTTCACTTAATTGTTTGTTTAAGGCGTTTTCGGCTTTATCAGAGTTGGGGGTAAAGGCGTTTGTCAGGGTTTCGGTCGTATTATAAAGGATATAATGTTTGCCGAGTTCGATACGGTCATTATTGCTGAGAACATGTTCCTCGGTTTGTTCACCATTGATGATCAAGGCATAATCCGAACTCAGTTGCTTGATGATACTGCCATTTTCCTTGATGACGACAACAGCGTGAATAGGGGCGACTGAAAGGCTATCGACCGTTATTTCATTGGTTTCGTCACGACCGATGTGGACAATGCCCGCGTCAAAAATACCAGAGTCCAAAGCTTTGTCTTTAAAGTAAACAGTAAATTTTGCCATCGTATTTTAAAGGTAACCGGTCAGTAAAAATCATGGAGGCTTACGGTTTGTAAAGTCATCGTGCCATTACTTTACAAGACCTTGTTTTTAATAACACAGGATTTAATAAAATTCCTTGAATTGAAAGTATAGCCATAATTCAAAAAAATACTGAGTAAATTACATTTTGTATCGGGCAAAAATATATATTCAGTTTAGCGTATTGATTTGCATTAGAAATTGTCAGTAGGATGGGTGGGTCGATAGCGATAACTATCAAAACGCGTTACAACCGTTGTTAATTGATTGCTGGCAAAATAACTGATGTTACGTGTTTTGATCTAAGGTTACTCCTACGGGGCATAAGGTGAAAAAACAGGAACAGTCCATGTTTATTTTTTGGGGTGAAATTTGACGAGTTTTATGGTGTTTTTTTCACGTTTAAGAATTTCCAGTGGGTAGTCATGAAGCTTGATGCTGGTGCCGGCATCTGGAATTGTTTCCATATATTCAATGATCAAGCCATTCAGGGTTTTAGGGCCTTCGGTCGGTAAATCGAGATTCATGATGCGGTTCAATTCACGCACGGTGATACTGCCATCGACGAGGAAGCTGCCGTCGCTTTGCATTTTGACATTAGGTTCTTCGATAATTAGTTCGCCGACGATTTCCTGTAATAGGTCATCAAGTGTGATCAATCCCTGCACATCGCCATATTCATCGACCACCAGACCAATACGCAGTTTTTCGGTTTTGAAGCACTGTATTTGTTTGTGCAAAGGCGTGTTTTCAGGGATAAAAAACGGTTTTTGCATGTTTTTGATAATGTATTCCTTATCAAAATCATCGCGACAGATAACACTTAGAATTTTGCGCAAATGCAGAAAACCGATGACCCGGTCAATGCTTTGTTTATAGACTGGCAAGCGCGTATGATCGCTGTGTTGCAATTGTTCGATAATATCTTCTATCGGGTTTTCAATATTGATGCCGACAATTTCGTTGCGCGGCGTCATAATGTCCTCGACCGATGCCGATTCCATGTCGAGAATGCCTAACAGCATATTACGGTAGCGGCTGGGCATAATATTATCTGCTTCGGCGACAATGCTTTTTAATTCGTCTTTGTTCAGTGTTTCAACGGTGTCTTTTTTGACGCGTACACCAAAAATTCGTAACAGCATGTTGGCAATCAGATTGACCAGCCATACGATGGGGTAAAACAGCTTTAGTAAGGGCGTATAAATCCAGGCGGCGGGGAAGGCGAGAACTTCAGGTTTGAGTGCCGCCAGCGTTTTAGGGGTAACCTCTGAAAAAATGAGCACAACCAGCGTTAAAATACCTGCCGCCGCTGCGATGGCTTGCTCGCCGCCGATGCGAATGGCGATGATGGTCGCTAACGAGGATGCCAGAATGTTGACAAAGTTATTCCCGAGCAGAATCAGGCCGATGAGTCGGTCAGGTCGCTTGAGTAATCGATAGGCTTTAATGGCGCCACGGTGGCCTTTTTTGACCAGGTGTTGTAACCGATAACGGTTCAACGTCATTAATGCGGTTTCAGAGCCTGAAAAAAAAGCAGAGAGAAACAATAAAAACGCCAGGATACTGAATAAGACAGTAAGCGAAAGATCGTCCAATGCGATGTCGTAGAGTAGTTGAAAACAGTGTCTAGTTTCTATACTGAGAAATTTTTGTCAAGTATTGCTTGAAAATAGAGCTATAATTCATATGAATTTGTTTTAATAATCGATTGATTT
>Ga0114934_10001626_pt1 | contig 14608 bp, 27 predicted proteins | sample 4SBtaG_2_FD_99695 | JGI IMG/M metagenome (GOLD analysis project Ga0114934, IMG submission 99695) | Deep subsurface microbial communities from Kolumbo volcano to uncover new lineages of life (NeLLi) - 4SBTROV10_white metaG | ecosystem: Environmental > Aquatic > Marine > Volcanic ... | reverse complement strand
CATGCCCGGAGACAACGTGGCCATAGAGGCCGAACTGATCACCCCCATCGCCATGGAAAAGGAACTCCGGTTTGCCATCCGCGAAGGCGGCCGTACGGTCGGCGCCGGTGTTGTGAGCGAAATCATAGAGTAGATAAAAGGCTGATATGATAACAAATACAAAAATCAGAATCAGGCTGAGAGCCTATGATCACAAGCTGCTGGATCAGTCGGTGAAAGATATCGTAGATACGGCCGTTAAAACAGGAGCGCGCATTGTCGGACCCATTCCGTTGCCGACTAGAATCAACAAGTATACGGTTTTGAGGTCTCCCCATGTGAATAAAAAGTCGAGAGAGCAGTTTGAAACTCGCGTACATAAACGGCTGCTCGATATCAAGGATCCTACTCAGCAGACCGTAGATGCTCTGATGAAACTCGATCTTTCGCCCGGCGTTGATGTGGATATCAAATTATAGACAGGTCGGTGACTGATATGTGTAAAGGTATTCTAGGTAAAAAGCTCGGCATGACAAGCCTGTTTACAAATGACGGCAGCTATATTCCGGTAACTGTCATACAGGCGGGGCCGTGTGTCGTAACGCAGGTTAAATCCGTTGCAAATGACGGTTATAATGCCGTGCAGCTCGGATTTTTCGAAAAAAAGAAGAATCGGGTTAACAAGCCTATGGCCGGCCATTTTGCAAAGACCGGGGATAAATGCTTTGCCCATCTCAAGGAATTTAAGGTGGACGATCCGGAAAAATTCGAAGCCGGACAAGAGGTAAGGCTCGACATCTTTTCGGTGGGTGACCGGATAGATATAACCGGAAAGAGCAAGGGCCGGGGTTTTTCAGGAGTAACCAAGCGTCATGGTTTTAAGCTGGGAAGTAAGACGCATGGAAGTCATTCTTATCGTGCACCGGGTTCCATCGGTCAATGTGCCTGGCCGAGCAAGGTGTTTAAGGGGAAAAAACTGCCGGGAAGGTACGGCAATTCCAAAACAACGATTAAGAATCTCCAGGTCGTCGATATAAGGCCTGAACAGAACGTGATTCTAGTCAAAGGTGCCGTTCCGGGACCGGTAAACGGCCTTTTAGAGCTGAAATTAAGAGGGATGTGATGACTGTCGTCGAGGTCAGGAATATTTCAGGAAACAGGGTTTCGGAGCGGGAGCTTCCCGATGAGATTTTCAACGTGCCGGTAAAAAGCAGCGTGCTCCATGAGGTTGTCCGCATGCAGCTTGCTGCACGCAGGTCAGGAACTGCATCGGTCAGGCGTCGTTCAGATGTGGCCGGCTCGACCAGGAAGCTCTATCGCCAGAAGGGGACCGGCCAAGCCCGGCCCGGTGATATTAAAAGTCCGCTCCGCCGCGGGGGTGGTGTAATATTTGGTCCTAACCCTAGGTCTTATGCCTTTAAGGTGCCGAAGAAGAAAAGGCGGCTCGCCCTTAAAATGGCACTTTCATCAAAGCTTTCGGAAAACAAACTTTTTGTTTTGGACAAAGTCGAGCTCGAAGAGATAAAGACCCGCAGGATGGTTGAGATCATCGACCGGCTTGGTATTGAAAAGCCGCTTTTCGTCATACCCGGGCCGGATAGAAAGCTTGAGCTTTCAAGCCGGAACATTCCCGGTGTTAAAGTGCTTTATGTCGAAGGGCTCAACGTATATGACATTCTCGATCATCAAAGCCTTGTTCTGCTCGAAACATCGATCGAGAAGATTGAAGGGAGGCTGGCCTCATGAATTACTATGATATTATCAAGGGCCCGGTCGATACCGAAAAGACAAATATCCAGAAAGAAATGTATAATCAGGTTTCTTTCGAGGTGGACAGAAAGGCAAACCGGGTCGAAATAAAAAAGGCGGTCGAGAACCTTTTTTCCGTGCGGGTCAAGGCCGTAAGAACAATGCAGGTCAAGGGCAAGGTCAAACGGCGCGGGATGATATTGGGAAAGAGGAAAGACTGGAAAAAGGCAGTGGTAACCCTTATGCCCGGTCACCGCATTAAATTTTTTGAAGGTGTATAGTTTCGGAGCGCAATAATGGCGATTAAAAAGGTAAAACCAACATCACAGGGGCGACGTGCTCAGACTTACTCCACCTATAAAGAGGTAACCAAAAAAGAGCCTGAAAAAAGCCTGATAAAAATACTACGCAAATCAGGTGGAAGAAACGCCAACGGCCGGATAACCTGTCGTCACAGGGGTGGTGGAAACAAGCGGTATCTGCGCATAATCGACTTCAAACGCGACAAAGACGGGGTGCCGGCCAAAGTCGCCGCGATCGAGTATGATCCAAACCGGTCGGCGCGTATTGCATTGCTGCACTATGCCGACGGGGAAAAAAGATATATTCTGTGCCCGGTGAGACTCAAAGTAGGCGATATCGTAATGTCCGGTCCCGATGCCGAAATACGTCCTGGAAACTGCCTTCCGCTGAGTCATATACCTCTTGGAACGCAAATTCATAATATCGAATTGCGGTCCGGTCGGGGCGGGCAGATGGTTAAGAGTGCAGGTGCCTTTGCCCAACTCATGGCTAAAGAGGGTCGTTATGCGACAATCAAGCTGCCTTCCGGAGAGATGCGCATGGTCCTGGTAAACTGCAGAGCGACCATCGGTCAGGTCGGGAATACGGATCATGGAAATATTTCGCTCGGCAAGGCCGGCCGTAAGCGTCATCTCGGGATTCGGCCTCACGTGCGCGGTGTTGTAATGAACCCGGTGGATCATCCGATGGGAGGTGGTGAAGGCCGCTCGTCCGGGGGGCGTCACCCCTGCACTCCCTGGGGGATTCCGACAAAGGGATACAAGACCCGAAAAAAGAAAAAAGCCTCTGACCGGCTGATTGTAAAGGTACGGAAAAAACGGAAGTAATTAATAGGCGACGGACTTGCAAAAAGTCCGTCAACCGGCCGGGGTGCTTTCCGCGCCGGCCGGAGGTGGGGTGGAATCATTCGAATTCATTTCGGATGGCGGGGGAAGAAATCCTCCCCGGTCGAGCAAAAAGGCGCAAAGCGATTTTTTGCGAGATCACTAATAAGCGATTAGTTACCAGATAGTTATTATCAGGAGCAGAATATGCCGCGATCGTTAAAAAAAGGGCCGTTTGTAGATGCCAAACTCATGGAAAAGGTTACAAAGGCCCAGTCTGAAAGAAGTAACAAGGTTATCAAGACATGGTCCAGGCGTTCGACGATCATCCCCGAAATGGTTGGCTTGACCTTGGGGGTTCACAACGGGAGAAAATTTATTCCGGTTTTTATAACCGAGAACATGGTCGGGCACAAGCTTGGTGAGTTTTCACCTACGCGGGTGTTTTACGGGCATGCCGGTGACAAACGGTCGAAAACGAAGTGATTATGGATAAGGACATCGATATGGAAGTCAATGCTACCGCCAAATATATGCGAATATCACCCCTAAAGGTTAGAAAGATTGCTGGGGCGGTCAAGGGTATTCCCGTGGAGTTAGCCTTGGAGCGCTTGAAATTCATGCCCCAGAAAGCGGCTGAAATGGTCTTGAAGGTTCTCAATTCAGCCATTGCAAATGCGGATCAGAATCATGATCTAGACGTCGATTCACTAGTTCTGAAAAACATAATCGTCAATGAGGGGCCAACATTGAAGCGTTTTCGCGCCAGGGCCAGGGGCCGGTCTTCCCGCATTCTAAAACGGACCAGCCACATTACTGTAATCGTCGGCGAAGCCGAGGTTTAAATTCAGGAGGTTTAAGGTTTGGGCCAGAAAGTTAATCCTATCGGCATGCGCCTCGGGATCAACAAAACATGGAGATCGAGGTGGTTTGCTGAAAAAGAATATCCCAAATACGTGTATGAAGATTACAAGATAAGGACCTTTCTCAAGGAAAAGCTGAACCACGCCGGTATTTCGGATATTGAGATCGATCGTTATCCCTCGAGGGTGAAGATCCGCATTCATGCCGCCCGGCCAGGTATCATCATCGGGAAGAAGGGTGCCGAGATCGAGGCGCTTAAAAATGAGCTTTCAAATCGTTTTTCCAAGGAGGTCATGCTCGATATACAGGAGGTTCGCAGGCCCGAAGTGGATGCTCAGCTTGTTGCGGAGAACGTAGCCGGACAACTCATCCGGAGAATCGCATTCCGCCGCGCAATGAAAAGATGTGTATCATCTGCCATGAGATTCGGAGCCGAGGGGATCAAGATTATCTGTTCCGGCCGGCTTGGGGGTGCAGAGATGGCCAGGACGGAATGGTATAAGGAAGGTCGTATCCCCTTACACACGTTGAGAGCTGATATTGATTATGGATTTGCCGCAGCCCGAACCACCTATGGTGTAATTGGGGTTAAGGTCTATATTTTCAAGGGCGAAATTCTGAATAAGGATCCGCTTTCGGCCGATAAGAAATGATTTTCAGGAGTCTGTTATGCTTAGTCCCAAAAAGGTTAAATACAGGAAAAAACAGAAGGGGAAGATGAGAGGAAAGGCCTATCGAGGCTCTTCTTTGAACTTTGGTGATTACGGTTTGAAAGCCCTTGAATGCGGATGGATCAGTTCCAGGCAGATCGAGGCTGCTCGAATTGCAATGACCCGCCACGTGAAGAGGGGCGGAAAACTTTGGATCCGTATTTTTCCGGACAAACCGATATCAAAGAAACCCGCCGAGGTTAGGATGGGAAAAGGAAAAGGAACTCCCGAGGCATGGGTTGCTGTAATCAAACCCGGCAGGATTCTTTATGAGATGGAGGGCGTTGATCGTGAACTTGCACGGGAGGCACTCCGCTTGGCTGCGCACAAGCTTCCTATCAAAACGAAGATTGTGGAAAGGAGCCGGTCATAATGAATGCAAAAGAAATACGTTCATTGTCGCTCGATGAAATGGATCGGAAACTCGCTGATCTCTATGAGACATATTTTAATCTAAAGTTTCAGCACAAGACGGGACAGCTTGAAAACACCGCGCAACTGAAACATGTCAGACGGGATATCGCCAGGGTTAAAACCATACTTCGTGAGCAACAACTGAATATTCGATAGGTTTTTAAAATATTATGAAAACGCGTGGAATTAAAAGACAGATGGTGGGTACGGTATTAAGCGATAAAATGGATAAAACCGTTACCGTACAGGTAGAGAGGCTTGTCCGTCATCCGGTTTACAAGAAATACGTGCGTCGCCGGGTTAAATTCGCCGCGCATGACGAGAAGAACGCTTGCGGTATCGGGGACAGGGTTGTGATCACGGAATCGCGGCCGTTGAGCCGGCGGAAAAGGTGGCGCGTGACTTCAATAATCGAAAAAGCTGTTTGATCTAACATAAGGACTTTTGAAAATGATTCAGGCGGAAACACGATTATCCGTTGCGGATAATTCGGGTGCAAAAATCGTATACTGTATAAAGGTTCTTGGAGGAACCCGCAGGCGTTATGCCCGGGTTGGCGACATCATTGTCGTATCCGTAAAGGAGGCGATCCCTGATTCAAAGGTTAAAAAGGGAGATATTTTAAAGGCGGTTATCGTGAGAACAAAAAAGGAAATAAGGCGGCCTGACGGATCCTGCATCCGCTTTGATGATAATTCCGCCGTATTGATCAATCAGAACCGTGAACCGATCGGAACGCGTATATTCGGCCCTGTTGCCCGTGAGCTGCGTGCCCGGAGGTTTATGAAAATAATCTCCCTTGCCCCGGAAGTATTGTAAACCCGCATGACCGGAGCAATTTTTGCTTAAGCCCCCTTGTGCATGAATACGGATATGGCAGCCCATGATTGTCATCAGGGTTGTATTTTTACGGTAAAGGTAATGAACATGAGCAGGAATAAATGCAGGATTAAAAAAGACGACAAGGTAAAGGTTCTTGCCGGAAAGGACGTGGGCAAGATCGGTAAGGTGATTCGCATTGATCATAAAAAGCAGCGGGTGATGGTTGAACACGTCAATATGGTCAAGCGCCATAAGCGCCCTGACAACTTTAACCGCCAGGGCGGTATTATTGAGGGTGAGGCCATGATTCATTTGTCTAATGTCATGGTAGTCTGTAATAAATGCATGTCCCCGATCAGGATCCGTATGCTTTCCATAGAAGACGGTAAGAAGGTACGAGTGTGCCCGAAATGCAATGAATTGTTGGATGCGTAAGGAGCCCGGAGGAGAGAGCATGTCCATAAAAACGCTATATGAAGAAAAAGTCGTCCCTCAACTTATGGAAACCTTTAATTATAAAAATATACACCAGGTGCCCCGGATAGAAAAGATTGTTTTGAACATGGGTCTTGGTCAGGCTATTCAGAACATCAAAATCATCGATTCTGCCAAAGAGGAACTCATGCTGATAGCAGGTCAGGCCCCTGTGGTCACGCGGGCGAAAAAGTCGGTAGCCGCATTCAAGTTGAGGGAGGGGATGCCCATAGGCTGCATGGTGACACTGCGGCGGGAGAAGATGTATGATTTTTTTGAGAAGCTTATAAATATAGCACTCCCCCGCGTTCGTGATTTCCGCGGCATTTCCGGTAAGGCCTTTGACGGTCGGGGTAATTATACCCTCGGGATCAAGGAACATATCATTTTCCCCGAGATTGACTATGACAAGGTCGATTCGATAAAGGGTCTTAACATCACGATCGTTACCTCGGCGAATACAGATGAAGAGGGTAAGGCATTGCTAAAGCTTTTGGGAATGCCTTTTAGGAATTAGTCTTGAAAATCATACCGGCGGACATGCGGACGCTGCAAGGAGGTTGATTTGGCGAGAAAAGCGCTTCGAATGAAGGCAATGGCAAAACCGAAATTCAGGGTCAGGGCCTATAACCGTTGCCCTATTTGCGGCCGTAGTCGTGGATTTATGAGAAAGTTCGGTATTTGCAGGATATGCTTCAGAAATATGGCATCAGAGGGGCTTCTTCCAGGCGTGACAAAGTCAAGCTGGTAAGCCGTGTCGTAGGAAACCGCCCCGTATAGGGGCAAGTAAAGCTGATAACAATATCTATTGGAGCAAACCATGTCGATGTGTGATCCACTCGCGGATATGCTGACGCGTATCCGTAATGCCGGAAAGGCAAAACACAATAGTGTGGATATCCCCGGCTCAAAGTTGAAAACGGCCATAGCCGATGTTATGAAACGGGAAGGCTACATTAAGGGATATAAAGTCATTTCCGATAACAAACAGGGTATATTACGCGTTTATCTCAAGTACGGGCCTGACGGCCGTCATGTTATATACGGCCTCAAAAGAGTTAGTAAGCCGAGCCGCAGGATTTATACCAAGTGCAAGGACATCAAGCCGGTATTAAATGGTCTGGGAATCGCCATTCTTTCCACTTCAAAGGGTTTGATGACCGACAGGCAGGCCGTAAAAGAGAATGCAGGCGGAGAAATCCTCTGCAATATCTGGTAAAGAGGAGTTTTTCATATGTCTCGCGTTGGGAAAAAACCGGTTCCGATTCCGGAAAAAGTCGATATCGAGATTAAGGACAGGGTTATAACTGTTAAGGGCGCAAAAGGCGTTCTTTCAAGAAATATTCATCCGGACATCGATGTTGAGGTAGCCGACGGACAGGTTAATGTTCGGATCGGGAAGGATGATAAAAAGAATAATAAGAAGACACACGCTCTCTGGGGAACTACGCGTGCCCACATAGCCAACATGGTACATGGTGTGAGCAAGGGATTCGAACGGGTGCTCGAGATCAACGGCATAGGTTACAGGGCCGAATTGAAAGGCGATTCCATTGAATTTCACCTGGGCTACTCGCATCCCATCGTTTTCAAGCTCCCGGAAGGCGTATCTGCCGTTGTTGAAAAACCAGGGCTAAAACTTTTCGGTATCGATAAGGAAAAACTAGGTTTTGCCGCTTCTGCCATCCGTGCGCTGAGACCGCCCGAACCATATAAGGGAAAGGGGATCAGGTATGCTGATGAATATGTTGTCCGAAAGGCAGGCAAAACTGCCAAATAGTAAATGTCATACATAATCTCTTTGAGGATAAGTTAATGGGCGCTGTAAATATAAGTAAAGCAATGCGGCTTAAACGGAAAAAACGCATCCGCAAAAAAATCATGGGAACGCCTGATCGGCCGAGGCTCTCGGTTTTCAGAAGCGCTCGGCATATTTATGCGCAATTGATCGACGATTTGAGCGGAAAGACCTTGACTGCTGCCTGTTCCTTGGAAAAAACTGTCAAATCCCAGGGCCCTTTCAAGGACAAGAAGGCTGCAGCCGAGTATGTAGGGAAACTGATCGCTGAAAGGGCTCTTGGAAAAGGGATAAAATCCGTGGTGTTTGACCGGAACGGATTTTTATATCACGGCCGCGTCAAGGCTTTATCGGACGGGGCGCGGGAAGCGGGACTCGATTTTTAAACATTATTTAAGGAGGCGATCCCTTGTTTTCGAAGGAAAAGGATGAAAATCTGTTCATAGACAAGGTTGTTCATATAAGCAGAGTTGCCAAGGTCGTCAAAGGCGGCCGCAGGTTCAGTTTTTCAGCCATTGTAGTCGTTGGTGACGGTGAAGGCCGGGTTGGTTACGGATTGGGTAAAGCCCATGAAGTACCGGAGGCGATCCGGAAGGGAGTGGAAAAGGCAAAAAAAAGTATGATCGAAGTCCCGCTTGTGGATGGTACCATCCCCTATGAGGTAACCGGTAAGTTTGGAGCTGGAAGGGTTTTTTTAAGACCGGCAAGAAAGGGGACCGGTGTTATAGCCGGAGGCGCGGTGCGGGCCGTACTCGAAGCTGTAGGCATAGAGAATATACTGACCAAGTGCATCGGTACGCATAATCCGCATAATGTAGTTAAGGCTACGATAGACGGACTTTCTCAATTGGAAAGCCGTGAAATGGTTGCCGCCAGGCGCGGGCTTAAAGTCGAACATCTTCAATGAGGAATGCGGGTGAAATGGCTGAAGGATTGAAAATCACGTTGATAAGGAGTATTAACGGTCGGCCGGAGAAACACAGGCGTATACTTCGCGGCATGGGACTTACAAAAATGCACAAAACCGTTGAACTTAAGGATACGCCTGCAATCCGGGGAATGGCCGCCAAGGTTTCCCATCTCGTGCGTGTGGAGGAAATAAAATAAGATGAACCTTCATGAACTCTCCCCTGCAAAGGGGTGTAAAAAACAACGAAAACGCGTAGGAAGAGGGGTTGGTTCCGGTTACGGCAAGACCGCCGGCAGGGGTCAAAAAGGACACCGCGCAAGGTCGGGCGGCGGTGTGCGGCCCGGTTTTGAAGGCGGGCAGATGCCAATCCACAGGCGCCTTCCCAAGCGTGGGTTTACAAATATTTTCAAAAAAGAGTATCAACTCGTAAATATCCGCGATCTTGACAGATTTGAAAGCGGGGCGGTTGTTGACACAGCTTCTTTACAGGAGAAGGGCTTGATCAAAAAGGGAAAAACGCCGGTTAAACTCCTGGGCCAGGGCGAAATCAAAAAGAGCCTATATGTCAAGGTTGACGCAGTAAGCAGCGGTGCAAAGGAAAAGATTCTTGGTGCAGGCGGAAAGGTGGAGGTTGTCTAGGTATGGCCGTATCGAGTGCCGGGGTTTCAAACATACTGAAGATTCCAGAGCTTAAACGGCGGATTCTTTTTACTTTATTGATGCTTGCCGTATACCGCGTGGGTGTCCATATTCCCACGCCCGGTATAAACGGGGATGCTCTTGCCGCTTTTTTTGCGAGGCATCAGAATACCATTTTCGGTATTTTCGATATGTTTTCCGGCGGCGCTCTTCTCAGGCTTTCGGTTTTTGCCCTCGGCATCATGCCGTATATCAGTGCAGCTATTATCCTCGAGCTGCTTACCGTGGTGATTCCCTATCTGGAGCGCCTTTCAAAGGAGGGTGAACAGGGAAGAAACAAGATTACCCAGTACACCAGGTATGGCACAGTTGTTCTAAGTCTCATCCAGGGATTTGGAATCAGCATCGGACTTGAAAACATGGGCGGACCTGGAAGCGTTCCCATTGTAATTCATCCCGGGTGGTCATTTCGTTTTATGACAATGATAACGCTTACGGCCGGAACCGCCTTTATCATGTGGCTCGGTGAACAGATCAGCGAGCGTGGCATAGGAAACGGAATTTCCCTTATAATTTTTGCCGGGATTGTAGCCAGGATGCCCCAGGCCATTGGAAATACCTTCCGGATGCTTTCCGGCGGTGAGATGGGGATTTTCAGCATTATCATCCTTTTAGTCGTCATGGTGGCCGTGGTCGCATTTATTGTTTTCATGGAGCAGGGACAGCGACGGATTCCGATACAATATGCCAAACGTGTGGTCGGACGGAAAATGTACGGCGGACAGAGTACCCATCTGCCGCTTAAAATTAATACATCGGGTGTTATTCCCCCGATTTTTGCATCATCCTTGATCATGTTTCCCGCGACCCTGGCAAGCTTTTTGAAAGATGTGACTTTCATGCAGGCGGTATCGAATGCATTGAAACCCGGGTCTTTGATTTATGAGCTTTTGTACGTCGCCTTTATCTTTTTCTTTTGCTATTTTTATACCGCGATCGTCTTTAATCCGGCAGACGTGGCTGACAATCTTAAAAAATACGGCGGCTATATACCAGGTATCCGTCCCGGGAAGAAGACCGCAGACTATATAGACAAGGTTCTTACACGCATCACGCTTGGGGGTGCAGTATATGTATCTGCAGTGTGCGTTCTGCCATCTATTATGATCACCAAGTTTAATGTTCCCTTCTATTTCGGTGGAACGGCCCTGCTCATCGTGGTCGGAGTGGCGATTGATACTGTGTCACAGATTGAATCCCACTTGATCACAAGAAATTATGAAGGTTTTTTAACTTCGGCAACCGGTAAACGAAAGCGATGAGCTTGAGATCCGGCATGTTGTTGTATCCGTGTTTGGGGGTTTAAATGGCTAAGGAAGAGGCGATCAAGGTTTCCGGCAAAGTGCTTGAGACATTGCCGAATGCTATGTTTAAGGTGGAGCTTGAAAACAAACATCAGGTTCTTGCACATCTTTCGGGCAAAATGCGCATGCATTTTATTAAAATTCTGCCCGGGGATACGGTTACCGTAGAGCTGTCACCCTATGATTTGACTCGTGGTCGCATTACATATAGGACAAAATAATAGATCAATTGTTTTGCTTCCTGCAACCGGTATCAGTAAGGCTGAGAGAGGCTGGAGAAAAACCTCCGGGTTGCAAAGACATTAAGGGGCTTTTAAGATGAAGGTACGAGCATCGGTAAAAAAGATTTGTCGTGATTGTAAAATCGTAAAGCGCAAGGGCGTTGTACGCGTTATTTGCAAAAACAAACGTCACAAACAGCGGCAGGGATAAAGGAGGCACGTATTGGCTAGGATTGCTGGAGTCGACTTACCTAAAGGTAAACGGGTCGTTATCGGCCTTACTTATATTTTTGGGATCGGCCTTTCTACGTCGAAAAAAATTTTGTCCGAGGCGGGGATTGATGAAAACGTCAAAACCGATGCCCTATCGGATGATGAAATCAACAAGATCCGGAAACTGATTGACAGTAAATACAGGGTCGAGGGCGAATTGCGGACTCAGGTCGCCATGAATATAAAACGGTTAATGGACCTTGGGTGTTACAGGGGGCTTCGTCATCGCCGGTCGTTGCCGGTAAGAGGGCAGAGAACTTCTACAAACGCACGCACACGTAAGGGTCCGCGCCGTACCGCCGTTAAAAAGAAGGGCGGAGCCGGTAAGAAATAGACATCATTTATGAAAGATCGGGGCTGATTTTATGGCAAAGCGAAAAATTACTCGCAGCAGGAAAAAGGTACGGAAAAACATATTAAACGGGGTCGTTCATATTCAGTCGACCTTCAACAATACGATCGTTACTGTGACCGATCCGGCCGGTAACGTTATTGCGTGGTCTTCGGCCGGTCAAAACGGATTTAAAGGGTCCCGGAAAAGCACGCCCTTTGCCGCGCAGCTTGCATCTGAAACTGCTGCCAAAAAGGCTATGGAACATGGTCTCAAGAATGTTGAAGTATATGTAAAGGGACCCGGTCCCGGTCGGGAGTCAGCGATAAAAGCGCTCCAGGCCGCGGGACTCACCATTTCATTGATCAAGGATATTACTCCCGTCCCGCACAACGGGTGCAAACCGCCCAAGAGACGAAGGGTTTGACAGTTTTTTTACTATAAAACAAATGGAAATGAATATATTCGAAGGAGGCCCAATTGTCACGGTATCGGGGTTCTGTATGCCGGCTATGCCGGCGTGAAAATATAAAATTATACCTTAAAGGTGATCGTTGTTATTCGGACAAGTGCGCTTTTGACCGCCGCAGTTATGCGCCGGGCCAGCATGGCCAGAGAAGGGCCGGTAAGATTTCGGAATACGGACTTCAGCTCCGGGAAAAACAAAAAGTCAAACGGACATATCAGCTTTCCGAGCGCCAGTTTCTTTTGTTTTTCAAGCGTGCAGAAAAGCGCAAAGGTGTAACGGGCACCAATCTTCTTGTCATGCTTGAACGCCGGCTTGATAATGTGGTCTTTCGTCTGGGATTCGCCAATTCCCGTTCACAGGCGAGGCAGCTTGTGAGACATAACCATTTTCTGGTCAACGGGAAAAAGGTTAATATTCCGTCTTTCCAGGTCTCGGCCGGTGATGTGATAACGCTTCGTGAAAAAAGCAAAAAAGTCCAGGTTATTCTGGATGCCATGGAGGCCGTTGTAAGAAGGGGCTTTCCACAATGGCTCGAACTCGACAAGAATGAAATGAAGGGAATTGTAAAAACCCTTCCGGTTCGGGAAGATATCACCATGCCTGTTGCCGAAAACCAGATCGTTGAGTTTTATTCCAAATAAGATCATACCGATTCTGATGATTCGGTTTAAACAACCTGGAGATACAAGATGTCTTTGAATGAACTGACGTACATGAACTGGCGCAAAATGATCAGGCCTGGCCGGGTTCAGATCAAACGCCAGACGCAGACATACGGCAAGTTCGTATGGGAACCGCTCGAACGCGGCTTTGGAATTACCATAGGCAACTCCCTGAGGCGGATCATTTTATCATCCCTGTACGGTGTCGCTATAGTCTCGGTGAAGATCGAAGGCGTTATGCATGAATTCGATACCATTCCCGGTGTTCTGGAGGATGTCTCAGAGATCATATTGAATTTGAAAAAGGTGTGCCTAAGCGCCTCCGACGCCGAACCAAGGATTCTAGAGCTTGATGCAGACAAGGAAGGGAATGTTACCGCCGGTGATATTGTAAGTAAAGACGGAAGAATTACTGTTCTAAATCCGGACCAGCATATTGCCACGATATCTGATGGGGGAAGGCTTCAGATGACCATGACGGTCAAAGCCGGCAAGGGATATTCTCTTGCCGAGAACAATAAGGATCCGGATGCGCCGATCGGAACCCTTCCCATAGATGCTGTTTTTTCACCGATTAAACGGGTCAATTATCATGTGGGAAACGCGCGTGTAGGCCAGCGCAGCGATCATGACAAGCTCATGATGGAAGTATGGACCGACGGCTCGGTCAGTCCCGAAGATGCCATTGCTTTTTCCGCGAAAATACTGAAAGACCAGATGAACTTTTTCATCAATTTCGACGATGAAGGGGACCAGGACCTTTCGGAAGAAGATGCGGATGAGAAAGAGGAAAAGGCATTCAATGAAAATCTCTTGCTGGATGTAGATGAACTCGAGCTTTCGGTCAGGAGCGCAAATTGCCTTCGTAATGCCAATATCAAGAAAATCTACCAGCTTGTCCAGAAGACAGAGTCAGAAATGCTGAAAACCAAGAATTTCGGCAGGAAGTCATTAAGTGAAATCAAGGAACTTTTAGCCGACATGGGCCTTTCACTCGGCATGAAGCTCGAAAATTTCGTGCCGCCTGAAGAGGATGAGGACGAGGGAGACGACTGATTATGCGACACAGAAAAAGCGGTGTGAAATTAGGCCGTACAAGCAGCCATCGCGATGCGATGTTCAGAAATATGGTTACATCTCTTTTCAAGTATGAGCGTATAAAAACCACGGATGTAAAGGCAAAGGAACTCCGGCGGCTGGCCGATAAGATGGTGACTCTCGCCAAACGTGGTGATCTCCATGCGCGCAGGCAGGCGATGGCCGTTATTCGTGAAAAAGATGTAGTCCACAAGCTTTTTGCAGAGGCTCCAGAACGGTTTTCCGCTATGTCCGGGGGATATACACGGATTGTCAAGCTGGGCTTTCGGTCCGGCGATGGGGCCAGGCTCTCGATCATAGAGCTTGTGGGTGAAGCTCCGGCAACTTCTGATAAGAAAGAGGAAAAAAGTAAGGATAAGGAAAAGTAAAACCAAGGTTGTTTCAGATATAAAGGCCCTGCACGAAATTTTTTCATACGTGCAGGGTTTTTTTATTTTTTTGTCCAGCCTTCCGAATAAGTCGTTTACCATAAATTGAAATGAAAAATGAGTTATTTGCTTATATAGTGGTAGTTTGTAACCATGAAGAGCTTTTAAGCTGAAGTTCCCTTTTTAAAAAGACGCAAATTTCCTTTAAATACGTACTGATACACTTTTAATAGATGTGATCTTACTGCTTACAGACGTATCGTCTAGACCAGATCAAGTGTTCTCTGTTGCTTGCTGATAGGCTTGGTAATTATCGTAAAAGTTGCCGATGCATCT
>Ga0114934_10001625_pt1 | contig 14613 bp, 17 predicted proteins | sample 4SBtaG_2_FD_99695 | JGI IMG/M metagenome (GOLD analysis project Ga0114934, IMG submission 99695) | Deep subsurface microbial communities from Kolumbo volcano to uncover new lineages of life (NeLLi) - 4SBTROV10_white metaG | ecosystem: Environmental > Aquatic > Marine > Volcanic ... | reverse complement strand
GGCCATGGAGGCCGTCAGCTCGACTGCAGACCGCACCTACGGAGTTCAGGTTAACTCTGACGGGCAGGGCGTAGTAAACGTCCCTTGGACCTCAGGAGGCGGAAGCGGAGTCTCCGTGGGCACCTCAGCCCCCGTATCACCCTCTGCTGGAGATCTCTGGTTCGACACCACAGATAACAGCCTGAAGGTCTACACGAACCAGTGGGAGAACATTACTCACAACCCCGCCCTCACTCAGCACGCCATCCCGGCAGCATTCGTGACTCAAGTGGAAGCTAACGATGGCTACACGATGACATACGCTCAGAAGCTGGCTCTGACTAACTTCTTCAACACGATCGACGACATCGATGCAGACGGCGGAGGACAGAATCTAGACTCAGGACTTCGTTTCATGTATCTCCTTGGAATGAACGAGGCGGTTTCCACTCGGAATCTGATCGACCCGACGAACACCTCGAGCTGGACAAATCCACCAGTCTTCAACGACGACGGCACCGCGACCTTCGGAGCATCCTCGGATCACACGATGACGATGAACTGGAACCAAGAGGACAAGAGCCTAAACCGGGCTAATATCCACCTCGGAGCAGCAATGACTGGAGTTCCCCGCGCCGGGATGACCCTGATCAACGACTACGAGGGTTCCGCTAATATGACCCAGTTCAAGCAGGACACAGGAGAGTGGGTCAGCCGCTTCTCTCACAACACGAACATCCTGAACAGGAGCGAGACTCAGAACGGAACATTCTGCATCACTCGGGACGGCACCGTGACACAGGCGGCCTGCGCGACTGGCCCAGTCTCCGGAATGACCGTGGACAGCTTGACTGACGCACGCGGAGGAGGAATTGATACGACTGGAGCCCTGAACATCGGTGGAACCGGATCGAACCTCGACGGAGAGGTCTCAGTGATCTTCGGAGGAGTAGGGCTCACCAATGCGGCCTCGGAAGCGATCGTTGAGGAAGTTCACAAGCTCGCCGTAGACCTCGGTCACACAGCTCTCGAAAGCACCTCATAAGAAATCAAGATTAAACCTTAATTTGACAACAACACAACAGTAGAAAAACAATATCATGGCAGCAGCAATCGGAGTAGGATCCAGCCTCATTGAGTCTTTCGCGCCAGCATCGGGTTACATAGCCGAGGCCAGCGCCGACTCTCAGGTCGACCTCATTAAAATCAAAGACGAGAACGGAGTCACCAAGCGCCTCCTCACCAAGAAGATGGTCACGAAAGACGTCACCATCTCGGGTCAGGGCACCGTTTCCCTCGGAACCGCAGTGGCTGCGGGTTCTTTCACTGAGGACGCCGGAAAGGTAGTCTCCGCCAAGCAGACTGAAAGTGCTGACGGAACTCCCGAGTTCGAAGTGAATATCAAAGTTTACTCAAACCTTAGCTAACACAGAACAATGGCAGTAGTATTTGACACAGTAGGAATCCAGTCCGTATCAGCCTCCCTCGTGGAGAGCGCGGAGCTGACCGCTTCCATGGAGGAAGTAGTAGTCTCAGCTAGCGATAGCGGATTCGGAGCAGCAGCTTGTTACGACCCGATGTTCGAAGGTAGCGTTTCTGGTCATGGCGACACCCCAGCCGCATGCGTGCTTGGTGGAGCTGGCGACGGAACGGTTATCTCGGACGTCGTCTCAGGCGGCATCACAGTAATAACTTCACTTAAAGAGAGCGAGAGCAACAGCTCCTTCCAGACTTGGGAGGTTAGCTATTCTCACGCCCCTGACGCAGAAACGGCAGGCATCTAATTTATCGCCCATAGGGCAATAGAGCGGTCAGAGCTTCCTGACCCGAAAAAGAAAAGCAAGGGTCCCCGGTTCGCCGGGGGCCTTTTTTGTAGGGTTACCCGCCCGGGTTAAATAAAGGTAAAGAAAGTGTTTGCGGATCCGGACCCGGAGTGTATTCTACTCCCATGACCAACAGCCAAGCAGTCACTGCAGCCGCAGAGAAGAGCGCGACCAACTACACCAGAGCCTACTTCGAGCTCAATACTTTCATGGACTCCAACCGCTCCGAGTGGAACCTGACCCCTCGTAAGATGAGGAAGAGACTCGCCCTTCAGCTGGCCTCCAAGTTCTGGGACAACGCCAGTGAGGATACCCTTCAGGCGTTCGACTCTTGGACTGAGGTCGTCCGTATTATGGAGAACGTAAAAGAGTGGTAAAACAACTTGCATCATCAACCGGAACCTGTATCTTACTCCCATGACCAAGCCAGCCGCTACACCAATGTTCGCCGGAGACATCCTCGCCTTCAACCTCGACATCATGAGGGAGGAGCTGAAAGCAGCCGAGAAGATCGAAGAACACTGTGCCCACTTCCTCGCCGCCTACAACGCCAGCATCCTCACCGGGCACTCCGAGACTGTTACCGGACAAGGAGCGCACCTTCTCAAGTCCGCTGCGGTTAAGATGAAGAACGCAACCCTCACCATAAACACTCTTCGCCCTCGGATCGAAGAGATGCAGGAGGACCTGAATAAGGCAATGACAATTTTCTAGGATTGGTTGGTTCATGACACTGAGAAGGCTCACTCTGCGGAGTGGGCCTTTTCATTTTGACTCGAGCGCAAAATTGCAAAGGTAATGGTGCCGGAGCAAACAAGATACAAGACAATGAAAATGGGAGACAAGATCTCTGTCCTTAGGGACGATTCGCAGGAGCCACCTGCAGCGAGCATGAACACTCGCCTTGTGGCTGGAGCCCTCACAGCCGGAATTGAGCCACTTGAAAAAGGCTTCTTCTCGGATACTGTTGAGATGGTAAACGATGCACCCAAGCGCAATGTGACTTGGGTTGTGAAAGGAGACGCCACAGCGCACTTCTCCCCAGACTTCGAAGAGGAGTCCATTGACTTCGTGGAGTTCCAAAAGCGATGGAATAGCCTCGAGTGGCAGATTGCTAACCCGAGTCACCCGATCAGCTACATGGCTGAGATGTTTCGGAAGCACTCCGCTATGGTCGACAAGATCAAGAAGATGGAGCCCATGATGATCATCCGTAAGAACGGACGCACCGCAATAGTCCCCAGCGGCAACAGCCCAGAGGACGTAGCCAAGCGTGACGAAATCCTTGCCAAGTTTTAATCATGAACGAAAGAGACAACGCACTCGCAGACGGAATGCTTGACGGACCCACCGAGGCCGCAGGTATCGAGCTGAGACCCTTCACTCTGGGATCTCTACAGGCAGCACGCAAACTCGACCTTCGCATGTTCGCGGAAGAGATCTCTGACGAAGAGATGGAGCCCGGACAAGAGGAGAGGGAAATGGTAGCCTTTGCATGGATCCAGTCCGCTCCACTTCCCGAGGTCCTTGGATCTCTGCGGAAGGGCAAGGATGAGGCATGGGCGAAGATCGACGAGTTCGCATGGGGACTGGACATGGAGAAATTCAGCCTGTTCTCCAAGGAGCTCGAGAAGCTCGGCATGATGGTCGGAGAGACCATAGTCGAAGTGGTTCCTAAGGATCAGGGCGGAGACGACAAGACCCCGCCGGGAAAGTCCTGACCCCGGGATGGTGCGCGAGCATCATCACAACACTCGCCCGGGAGCTTTCATGGTCGGAGTCATTCCTTCTATGGGAGCTGCCCATGGCAAGAGCGATGCAGTATTATCATTGCATTGCGGCATCTGGACTGAACTGGACGCTTGAGCCGGGACCGAGCAACTCAGAAACTGTAGATTCCCTGAAGTCTTTCGTTGACGCCTTGCCAAAGGCAGAGAATGGCTAAAGGCCCGAAAATCAAAATAGACACGAAACCCTTCGAGCAGGCCCTCCATAGATACATGGAGGGCTCTCGTCGTGAGATAGGGGTTGTGATCAAACAGCAACTTCGGAGCTTCTCTCGCTACATGGTGGATCTCACGCCACCAGCGAGGGGAGGCACCCGGGGCACAGCTGCCAAGCTGTCCGGAGAGAAGGCGGTTGAAGGGGATATCCGCAACTCATTCGAGCCCGTCCACCCTAACCGGGCAGACATCACCTACGCGGAGATGCCCCAAGTGGTCAAGAGCCTGAGGCAGGGAGGTAAGAAGCGGATCAGACACAGAGTCCCCAACGCGAGGAAGGCCTCCCGGGGAGATATCACCAAGCTGGTGAAGGCCCGCAAGAAGAAGGTAGGAATGCTGGGAGCGGCATGGATCAAGGCTGGACAGAAGTTTGGCAAGGTAGGGGCTCCTGCATGGATCACGCGCCACATGAGCCGCACCAGTGGATTCGGAAGATTCAGGCAGGCACTCAACAAGGTGTTTGCGGAGGTTACTAATGCAGTGAGCTTTGCCGGATCTATCCATGGCCTGAAGAGGCGGGCACAATACGCCCTGAACGCTCAGGCTCGGAAGATGAATAGGCAGGTGGATCACAGGCTACAGAGAGCCGCCAAGCGCAATAGACTGTAATTGACAAGGTGCCAAGGGTAAGATGAGCAGAGTCCGCGCTAAGCTAGAATTTGACACCTCAGCCTTCCGAAAGGGCTCGAAGAGGGTGCAGGGATCCGCCTCGAGGATGAGGTCTAAAGGCGTGGGCGCATTTAAGGCCATGGCCGTCCCTCTCGCGGCATTGACAGCTGGCGTGGCAGGCTTCGCAGCAGCCATGAAGGGGATCCGGTTCGGGGTGGGAGCCATCGCAGACTTCGGCGCTGAGATGTCACAGGTCAAGGGAATCACCCAAGCCTCCGAGACCGAGATGAACAGAGCTGGACAGGTAGTCCGGAAGCTCGCATCGATCACGAAATTTACCGCAGCCGAGACTGCAGCAGCACTCGCCGAGCTTACCCGTGGAGGCCTCTCCATGAACGACGCTCTCAAGACCCTGCCAGCCACACTTGATGGTGCAGCAGCGGGCAACATGGACGTGAAGGACACGGCTCAGAGTCTCATCGGAGTTTTCAACGTGTTCAAGAAGCAAGGCTACAATGCAGCTGCAGCCATGGACATCATTACCAAGGCGGCAAACAGCTCGGCAACCAGCCAGCACGACTTGCTGCAATCTTTCCGATACACGAACGCAACTGCATCACTCACGGCCTCGAGCCTAGAGGAAGTCGCAGCCATGACCGGAGTCCTCGCAGACAACGGTCTACAGGCTGACATGGCTGGTGCTGGTTTGCGTAACGTGATGCTCAAAGCCTCCCAGACATCTTCCACATTCTCCAAGGAGATGAAGAAACTGGGAGTCTCCCATGACGAGATCAATCCCAAGATCGTAGGCGTTGCTGGAGCAATGCAGAAGATCATCGACACCAAGGGAGCCAAGGACATCATGACCGAGCTATTCCAAGCGAGGACAGTGACCGCAGCTGCCACGCTGGTCGAGAACATGGACTCCTATCATCATAAGCTCGAGCTCCTGAGAAACTCCACCGGAGAAGCTCAGCGGATGCAGGAGGAGATGATGGATAACCTCAAGGGAGACTGGCTGAAGCTCAAATCGATGGTCACGGAAGTATGGCTCTCGGCCCCGATCCAGAACTTCCTGCGGACAGTAGTTCAGTCTCTGACGGATGCAGCTGCTTGGGTAGCCAATGCATTCAAGGTGATGAAACAGGTCGTCGGAGACGGCAACATCGGCAAACTCCTCTACAACTCACTGGTCCTCGGATTCAAAGGATCGATCAACTTCTTCCTGAAGATGATTCAGGCCTCACTGCGGAGCATAGGACCACTCCTCGGCGCAATCGTTGACGGCGCTATTGCCAGATTCAAGCTCCTCACGGATCCAGACTTCTGGAAGGGCATGGGGCACGCATTCCTAGGAGTCGCGGCACAGTTTGCTTCCGTCATGCAGGACATCGTTGCAGGCGTCCTCCGCAAGGTGAGCGAAGTCCCCGGGCTAGGATTCCTCGAGAAGCACGGAGACGACGCAGCCGAGAGAAGCCTCGAGCTAAAGGAAGGATCCATCGATTCATTCCGGAGAGCTGGAGAGGCATTCTCTGAGCCGATGAAGGAATACGCAGATGAGTCCGCTCGGATCGCAAGAGAGCTTGGCGGTGCATTTGCTGAGAACTTCAGGAACGCAAAGAACTTCCTCGGAACAGACAAGGAGAAAGAGGAGCTCAAGCGGATCCTCGCACAGGCTCAGTATCAGGTAGACAAGAGAGCCAAGGCAATCCCCGGGCGGGACGAGGCCAAGAGGCCAGACGCTCCCAAGAGGGTAGCACCTACAGCAGCAGCACCAGAGCAGGGATTCTCCCGCGTGGGTGCAATCGCCGGAGCCATCAACGTGATCTTCGGGCGCAGCGTCAATGCAAACATCCTCGAGGTCAACAAGGACCAGCTCAGCACTCAGAAGAAGATTCTCGGAGAACAGCAGATCGCCGTGCAGAAACTCACTGAGATTGCGGACAAAGGAGCGGGGCAGCCTGTCTTCGCGTAATTGACAACCTGTCACTGGTAAGATGCCAGACGAATTCAAGACTATAGGAAAAAGCGGAGGAACCGATGAGAACGGCCTCTCAAGGATTACGGTCCCGTGGTATGTCCAAGAATTGGGCCAAGTCTGGACCGTGGGCAACGAGCCTATCGAGGGACTGGCACCACTCACCAGAAACTTCACCCAGCTAGGAGACGGATCCTACAAGGTGAATGTGGTGCATGAGGGATACAGCGATGAAGACGAGCAGGACGGAAACACGGGAGAAGAGGCTACCACGACTTGGAAGGTGGATTTCGACTTCTCAGAGGAGCCGATCGAATCTCACCACAACCTTGACGAGATCAAGAAGACCTACGGCGGAACCGTTCAGGACGGCAAGGTATCCTTCCCTGAGAAGCTCCCGCAGAACTCTCAGACCCGGAGCGGCCTCGGAGCCACCCGCAGAGGTAACACGGACAAGAATCCCCTTTTCGGAGTCGAGACCTTCATTCTCCTAAAGGCTAGGATCTCGAAGAAATACACCACGACCGAGATCCCCGGAGATGTCTCCCGGACCATGGGACGCATCATTAGGACGCTCCCAGACGCTCCTGAGGACCTCGCAGCGATCGACTGGGGTGATAGAGACTGGATGATCCAGCCCCCTCAGATCGAGTTCAAGGGCGAAGTAAGGGTCATTACGCAGGAATACCTTCTCTCCCCTCCCGGAGGCTGGCCACCCGGAGTCCACGAATTTATCGAAAGATAGTCCCATGCTCAACGTCAACGAGCTAGAGGTTAAGCCGGGGGATCCCGTGCTACCAGCATGGAAGCGCCTCCTGTCATGGATCAGGAGAGCCAAGGTCATCACAGGCCCGGGTATCAGGCTCAGCTTCACCCCTCAGGGCGTAGTGGCCACTGTAAACCGCGAGGAGACGCCGTGGAGGCATCCGTGGAGAGTTTCAGTAGGAACACACGCAATCGTCTCTCCGGGCACTGTGGAGGGGATACAGGCCTACATGCGGGACGATATCACGAAGAAGATGCTCAGGCTCGACGAAAGGGACGAGGATGGAGAGCTGACAGGCGACGGGCCCCCTAAACTCAAGATCGACTTCAAGAAGCACGACGACGAGGGCAAGTTCTGGATCTGGCTGAATGCCGACATAGATGAGGACCTAAAGATCGACGCAGCCAACCCTGAGGCCGTCACGGTCACACAGGAGCGCAGGGAGCGGACCTTCGGTCAACCTCTGGCCCTAGTGTATCTCGATGAGTCCCGGACTTCCGTGATCAACACCTTTCAGATCTCGCACCACAACTACAAGCTAATCATCCAAGAGCAGGAGACCGGGCTTCCCCGTAGGCTGTTTATCCCTGAGTAATGTTTGAGATTCCGGCAGAGCTTTGGAACCGGGATGTGGTAGGAACCTTGCGGAAAAGGATTCCATTCCGGATCCGAGAGATAGGATCTAGGAAGTGGAAGCACCCTTTCAAGCACTCGGTCAGATGGGACGGAGAGAACTGGCTACTGCAGGTAAACCCGGGATTCGTGAACGCCAACCCCGTCGAGGTTACGACCTCCGGAAAATACATCTCCCCAGCGTCCATCATCAAGCACACCGTCCAGAATGACGAAGAGGATGTCCGCCTACCGATCACAGAATACCCAGAAGTCCAAGTCTTCGACTGGAGAGGTATCGGATCAGGTGCGGATCCTCTGGTCTCAGGAATAGATGCAAGCGGATCTGTCGAAGAGTCCTTCGAGCCTGTCCCGGAGTTTTTCCAGAATCAGGGAGTTCTCGAGGAGTCCCGGAACATAGACTCGAGCTTCGCCACCGGAGTGACCATCACCGAGGGAGAGAGACCGCAGGACGCAAGACTACTTCGGGCCTTCGATACATACATCGAGGTCCCCCGTCTCGAGACCGTCGTCGACTGGAGCTTCGGCACTGTCCTTGAGGCAACGCTCGCCACGTTCACGATCTCCTACAAGGAGCCCGAGGACGACACCGCCATTCTCTACAACACTGCAAAGTTCACACCGGAGACCGTCCCTTCGGAGATCGATCTCCTTGCGGGGATATTTTCCGACAGCCAGAAGGACCAGATGAAGATGGCAACGGTTTATTTCCTCAGCGCACCCGGAGCCGATCCGAGTGATGAGCTGGACGACACTTGGACTCCCTTCGTGGCTCACGACGTGTTCTTCAATCTGTCCCACAGGCTCAAGACAATCCCGGAGCCCACCAAGGTAGAATCCAACACCCTGCAGACTGGACTCGCAGGAGGTATTGCGGACCCAATCATCGGAGGGCTTCTGGCCCAGAACAACGATCTGCTGAATAATGCTCAACAGATCTACAATGCACGATCAACCGGGGGGACATTCTGGAGCGTATGAGCTTGAACAAGGCAGACAGGCTGAAGAAGCAAAGGGAGGATAACTCAGAAGAGGTAAAAGAGATTCGTCTGGAGCCCCGGTTTCCATATAAGATCGAGTCCTTTGACACTACGTTTTTCGACAGATCGTTCCCTGTTGAGAAAAAAGACGATTAGGTCTTGCAGAGTCTGGGGATTCTGGTATTGTCTTCACATACCAACCAACCAGAACAAATGGACAAGAGAGACAAAATCATTCACAAGCACCAGATCGAATTGACCGAGCTGATCATCGAGGGAAAGGAAAAAGAAGTTTGGATGTTCTCCAGCCTTATCTCCCGCCTCGACTGGAACGACGAGGACGATGCTGACGTTCCGGTATATGAGGGAAAAATAAAGGGCCTTAACAGGAACCTGATGGAAGAGCGCAGGATTCTCCTCTTCCTGCGGGATCAGCTCCACAAGGACAAGTTCGCCACCCGGGCGTCCTACTGCAGATAATTTCGACAAGGAGACAATAACATGAACCCTCAACCGATAAATGCAGACGACACGATCAACGTGGCAGTCGAGATCCCGATGGGGACTCGTAACAAGATCGAGGTTGACGAATACGGACGGACGTGGGTCGACCGGGTTGTAATGACTCCCTACCCCGTGAACTACGGCTATCTCCCTGATACCCTCGGATCAGACGGAGACCCGCTCGACGTGGTCCTCTACTCTGAGGATCCGATGCCCACCGGGACCTTTGTTCGCTCGACCGTGATCGGATACCTCGAGGTCTACGATAATGGCGTTGCGGATCACAAGGTGATTGCCCGCCCAGTTTGGGAGGGAACCGGATTTAACCCGGACAGCATCAAATCATTTTTTAGCGCCTACAAAGAAGGCGTGAGAGTGGGAGCCCTGCATGGACAGCAGGCAGCATTCAACCTGATTGACGAGGCAGTCCTCAGGGCTCGCTCGATGAGCAGAGAGCAAATGCCGCTCAGATAGACTTAACTGGTAATGGTATGGTTAGAGGCCCGGGGGTGGTTCCCCGGGCCTCGCTCTTTTGACAGGGTGCCAGAGGTAAGATGCAAGGACTTGTATACGCAGACCTCACGCGCCAACGTCTCACGAAGACCGCAGGCGGATCCACCTTCCAATTTCCTGAACTGGTCGCAGGAGATGAACTTAGACTAGGGCTCAGGCTCACTGAATCAGTCGACGGACAATCCACGGAAGTCTCCCGCTCGGTAGTAGGCCTGAAGGCCTCCCTCGGTTTTGTTGATCTGAGGCCGACCGGCGGAAACTTCAAGATTAACTTTGGCCCCAGCGGCTCGCCCACCTTTGCAACGTCGGCATTGGCCTACGATGTGACGGCAGGCGATTTCGAGACAGTCCTCGGCGCATACTGGAGCGGGTCAGGCACGATGTCCGTGGAGGCAGTATCCGGGGGCTTCATTATCTCAAACTCGAATGGGGTTCAACTAGACATCTCCTCGGAGGAGGTAGATCTCGACCCGATCTCCTTTGTTGAGATCCGGGAGTTTCAGCAGAACGGCTCCTACAAATACGAGGTCCGCCTTGTGCAGGCCCCTATCGCCTCCACCAGCTCCTTCCTCGAGATCGTTCCCCCAGCCCCCAGCGTCGAAGTGGTTCGCGCAGGAGGATCCGACGCGGGATCCGGTGCAGCATGGAACGAGATCCAAGCCCTCAACCTTGACCCAACCTTCCGGGGCACCTACCAAATCCGCAGAGGATACCGCAGGACTGCTCTCCTCAGCATCGAGGACGGAGTGGAAGAGATCGCAGAGGCTCTGAACTCAGCTCTCAAGGCTACAGATGGAGAGGTCTTCGTTGTAACCAATCCGAACAACAACGTGGCCCACATCGAGTTCACCGGAGATGCTGGTGGAGTCGGACAAGATCTCCTCGTGGTGGACGTGTTCTCGGCCCCGGCTGGAGATCCTACCTTTGTTCTGGACCTCAACACTCATGATCTGTTCGCCGCTCTGCGGGGAGCTAACGAGATCAAGCCTCAGCTCGAGATCGAGCTTGTCCTCGACGACGAGAATGGTGGCGCTGAAGACTTTACCGTGACGGTCTGCCGTCAGGAGGTCAAGGTCATCGACGAGATCAACAAGGAGAGCAACAGCACGGCACAGAATATCGACTGGCTACGGGAGCCCGATGGCCTTCGCTATCAGCCTTACGGATCCGGTCAGGTTATCACGGGCAGCCAGCACTGGGTCGGCACCTTCGGCGACAACAGCAACAGCACTTTCAACTTCGCGCACAACCTCAACACCAGCGACCTTCATGTCACCGTGCGGAACAACTCCACAGGAGCAGTCCTCGAGGGCGCAGACTACAACGTAGTAATCAACGGAGACAACGACATCGACGTCGTCATGGCTTCCGCTCCTGCCAACAATGGCGCAGTGGTCGTCATTACGACTGCGGGCCCTGTGTCAGCTTTTGAGGCTCACAACCACGCAATCGCTGAAGTCACCGGACTGCAGGACCTGCTTGACGATCTGGGTCTCAGGCTCGAGGTCATCGAGGGACTTGTCCCGACCGGAGCCATCTCCAACAGCATCAGCGAGACGACCGGACAGGTTGCCAAGTGGAAGCTCCCAAGCAGCTTTGAGATCTTCCCCAAGAAGGGCACGGAGCAGGACGTGGACGAGGTCAACAAGATCGACGTGTCCGCACTCCCTCGGAAGGGCGCAAGGCTCCTCCCTGCAGCCTTCGACGTCCTCCCGACCTACGTCACAAGCCTCCCGGGATCTCCGGTTGAAGGCAGGGTCTACTGCCTCGCATCTGGCGAGCTGACTCTCCCCGGATACGGCGGCATTCGTTCACGGACGATCAAGCCACTCGATAAGTTTAGCTGGGACGGGAAGGGATACTACGCCGTCGAGAACGTGTTCTCGGAGGGTGCAGAGTTCTTCCTCGAGTCTTACTCAGCGATAGGCGACGAGGAGGTAGTTCTCGACTTCGTGAGCGACATGTCACAGCTAGGCGAGAATCAGGTGGGTATAGCCCGGGTTCGTTACGCTGACTCAGAGCTGGCTCAGGTGGTCGACGGATGGTATCCGTTTAAGTCTGACGCAGTAGGCAACACGATGACCGTATCAGCTCCTGACTTAGCCGGTAGCGTCCCTTCCTCCACGGGAACCTTCAGTGATCCAGCCTCTGCGGTAATCGTAGGAAACAACATGAAGGTCGACGTGACCGAGGTCTTGGTTGAAGGAGGAGGAACAACCCTTACTTTCACGCTTCCCGGCACAGCCGGAGTGGCAGCATCCTCAGGCCTCCTGAAATACTCTGACATGCAGTTTTCTGACGACGCAGGACTGGGACTCGTCAGCGGTATTCGTAGCCTTTACTCGCTCGGAGATGATTCTAATGAGTGGGTTGCAGTGACCTCAGGGCTCGTAGATGGATCTTACACGATCGCAGCGACTGCAGAGCTTCCTAAGAACCTCCAGAGCATGGACACAGTGAATAGCGGAGAGATCAACAGGTTCTACCCTGTCGACTTCAAGCGGGAGCTGTTCAAGGTCCACGTGAACGAGAACCAGCTCAGACTCAAATCCACCCTCGCTCTAGACTTCGCCCTCGAGACCGCAGCCTTCATGACAGAAGCAGACGTCCAGTGGGGAATCATAGTCCAGACTGGAGAGCTTTACTCAGACCTGAAGGACGTGAGTGGAGCAGGAGAAGGCGCAGAGATCGCAGGAGTCCGGTGGAACAAGCCGAGCCTCGACCAAGTGATCCACCTCTCAGACGTAACCTCACAGCACGCAATGGGACTCCGGGTCTACCGCTCAGCCGACAACGTCATCACTTGCTCCTCCGTTAAATACGGACAGGAATACGGTGGCGAGCAAGCACCGAGCCAGCCCAACTTCGTGGTCCGTGGATTACTCCACAGGTTCGATGTTGCGGAACTCAGCGGAGACGCGACAGGTCTGGTGGCTTATTCTGGAATGTCAGTTGACTCCTTGGCAGAGGGAGAGGCAGTAATCACCGCCTAACTTTAAGATACAATGGCAGTTCCCACAATTTCAGACACCACGAGCGTCCTCGGTTTTGACCGGGGTTCCCTCGTTAACTACCAGCCATTCGCGAGCGACTCGCCTACAGGCTGGACGGCAACAGGCCTCCCGACAGGATTAAGCATAGACGCAGTCTCCGGCCTCATCAGCGGCACAGCAGATGATCCGGGTGTATTTGTGGTGGGATTGGTAGCGAGTAATGCAGAGGGCGACAGCGCCTCCCATGAGATCGCCATCGGAATCGGAAGCGACATCCTCGGAGTGGACGCCATCGGAGTTGAGGTCGACGTTGATCTGGCTACCGGCAAGGCAGTCCTTCGCGGAGTTGAGGCAGGAGACGACTCCTCCCCTACCATGTTTGCCAAGAGCGGAGATCAGATCTTCATCGACGTTGGGTTTTTCAAGGACGGATCCTTGACCCAGCTCCCAGTCACACAGATCCTTTTCACCCTTAAGGAATACGAGGGCGAGGATCAGCTCACGCTCACTAGCGGAGTGACTGAGCTTGTAGGTAACGGACTCGACTCGAGATTCCGCACCATGATCGACTTCGACAAGGTCGCCATCGACAACGCGCTCTCGAGCTACGAGGGTGACGTCAGAACTGGCTTCCTTGGACTGGGTGAGATCGAGTGGTGCTACAGCTACGGCGACGTGAACACTGCAGCTCTCACAGCTAAGCGTTCAACACAGACATTCAGAGTGGCACTTGACCGGGACCTGATCTAATGAACGGAGAAGGAATGAACTGGTTCCAAGCGCGTCTCTTCGTGGATGCGGGATGGGCAGTCCGCAGGGACGTCTGGAGTAATACCACAGGAACTCTCTCTGATCCCGACATCGTTCGCTGGGTCCTTTTTCATAATAACCTCTACTACATGGTAGAGAGCGACGGATTCGGAAACGCAGTTTTCCGCGTCGTAACAAAAGAAGATTTCGGCGCTGATGAGTTCAACGCCAAGGACTGGACGATTCACCCGGTAGGATGTTACATCCAGAGTGCGGACATCAATTCAGCATTTCAAGAGTTCGCAGCAGGCTCAGAAGGTCAGCCCTTCCCTCGCTCGATCCTCAACCCTAACCTCCACTACGGAGCTTGTTCAGGGTCTACCGCGCCGGTCACCCTCCTACCAGACGGCGGAGACGACTTCGGCACCCTTCCTAATCCGGGCCCGGTAAATGATCAGGGCTGGAACAGCAATGGAAACCTTCCCGGCGCTCCCAATGGCGGTGGCAATGGCGGAGGAGGCGGCGGAGGCGGCGGAGGCGGAGGCGGAGGCCCGGAGAAGCAGCCTAAGCAGAACCAAGCGCCCGCCATGCCGGAGCTTACGATCTCGGCCAGCCTGTGGGCAGTTGATGACGTTACAGTGATCCCGGCCTGCATCAGCAACCCGATGATCGACGGCAGGAACAAATACACCTACGACATCACCATCGAGATGGCCAACAGTGACTACGCTCCATATAACGAGCCATGGTGGGGCACCTTTAACTGGGCACCCAACTTCTCGATTAATGGAATCGGAAACCTTTCCTTAGGTGTTGCGGGAGAGGAGAGGTTCTCGATCATGCCCGGAGAGACTCACAACATCATCGGAGTGGATGTCTACCTTGAGAGCATCAAGACCGGGGACCTTCCCGGGGCAGCCAACACGGCCCAGTTCAAGGCCTCTGCATATCTTCCGGTTCGCAGAGTTACCACACAGGACACTCACAAGGAAGCAGCCCTTCCCGATTGCACGAATCCCCCTGAGACCGGCGGATACGGAGGGTAGCACGTTTATGTGTATGTGACTTTATGGTAGTTACGC
>Ga0114934_10001624_pt1 | contig 14633 bp, 11 predicted proteins | sample 4SBtaG_2_FD_99695 | JGI IMG/M metagenome (GOLD analysis project Ga0114934, IMG submission 99695) | Deep subsurface microbial communities from Kolumbo volcano to uncover new lineages of life (NeLLi) - 4SBTROV10_white metaG | ecosystem: Environmental > Aquatic > Marine > Volcanic ... | reverse complement strand
CGCGAGTCTTTTTTTTCTAAAAACTCCGGGGGATCCGCGAAAAATTAAAACATATAGTAGAAAATTTTAATTTTCCACATCAAAAATCATAATTCTTGTGGTCAGATCTTAATTTTTTAAATTTTTGGGGTCAAATCTGCAATTTTGTCTGATTATGAGCTTTATATACTTGATAAAATATCTGAAGTTTTCAAATAATGCTCATTAATGGGTTTCTTTTTGCTAATAGCCTCTTTTAAAGGAGTGTATACAATCTGGTCATTAACTATACCAACCATAACATTTTTTTCACCTGCTATTAGGCCTTCAATTGCCCCAACTCCCAGTCTACTTGCATTAATTCTTTCAAAGGCAGTTGGACTTCCCCCTCTTTGCATATGACCTAAAAGACTGACACGAACATCCCAATCTGTTTTTCCTGCAATTTTTTTCGAAGTCTCAACAGCTCCACCAGCATCGTCACCTTCTGCTACAACAACAATACTACTTTTTTTCCCATGTTTCTTACCTTCTTCTAATTTTTGGCATAAGGCCTCTATGTGAGTCTCAGTTTCAGGAATTAAAACTTCCTCAGCTCCTCCTGCAAGAGCACAATAAGTTGCAATATATCCAGCATGACGCCCCATAACTTCTACTAAAAACAAACGCTCATGAGATGTGGCAGTATCTCTAATCTTATCAATAGCATCCATAGCTACATTAACAGCTGTATCAAATCCTATTGTATAATCAGTTCCATAAAGATCGTTATCAATTGTTCCTGGTAATCCCATACCCACTATTCCAGTTTTTTCTATAAACAAATTTAATCCAGTTAAAGACCCATCTCCACCAACAACTACAAGAGCATCAATTTTATATTTTTTTATATTTTCATAAGCCTGCTTTTGTCCCTCTTCGGTTCTAAATTTTTTACTCCGCGCAGAATATAATACAGTACCACCACGATTTATAATTCCACCGACATCTCGACTAGTCAATTCTTTTATATCACCGTCAATCAAGCCTTCATAACCTCGATAGATTCCATATACTTTAAGATTATTGTATAAAGCCCCACGAACAACACCTCGCACAGCAGGATTCATACCAGAAGAATCACCGCCACTTGTCATTATAGCAATTGTTTTAATCATAATTTTCCTCTATATTTTTCGTTTTCTCAAAAAAGTAGGCATATCATAATCCTCTTCTTCTACCAAAACCTTAACTGAATTCTGCATTTGGCGTTTTCGTACAACAGCTGGAACATCTAAATCATCTCCAGTATATACATGAAAAGTGCGTTTAGTTGGTTGAATTTCTTGTTTAACTTCATCAGCCTGTGGAAAACCAGTAGCCAATACTGTTACTCTTACTTCATCATTCATAGTTTCATCTGTAACGGTTCCAAAGATTATAGTCGCTTCTTCATCAACTTCTCGTTTGACTACAGTTGCAATTTCATCAATTTCAAATAAAGTCAAATCATTACCACCAGTAATATTTAAAACTACACCATTCGCTCCATTGATCGAAACATTTTCAAGCAAAGGACTATTAATAGCATTTTCCACAGCCTCAATGCCCCTATTTTCACCATGTCCAACACCAAGTCCCATTAAAGCACCACCCTTATTTTCCATAATTGTACGCACATCGGCAAAATCGACATTCACTTCTCCACGGATTGTAATGATATCTGAAATTCCCTGTACACCTTGTCTTAAAATATCATCAGACAACAAAAAAGCATCTTCAATAGAAGTTTTTTTATCTACCATTTTCAATAAATTTTGATTAGGAATAACAATCATGGTATCAACAGATTTAACAAATTTTTCCATACCTTTTTTAGCAATAGACATTTTTCTTTGTCCTTCAAATCCAAAAGGCGTAGTAACAACGCCCACAACAAGCACACCCAAATTTTTAGCAATTTCTGCAATGATAGGTGATGCACCTGTACCAGTACCTCCACCCATACCAGCTGTAATAAAAACCATATCTGTATCTTTTAAAATCGCCTCAATTTCATCTCTGACTTCTGTGGCAGCTTTTTCACCTACTTCAGGTTTAGCTCCTGCTCCAAGTCCTCTTGTTGATTCGCGACCTAAGACTAATTTGTTTGGTACTGGCAAAGAATTTAAAACTTGCAAATCAGTATTAAGAGCATAAAATTCTACACCTTTAAGTCCATATTGAACCATTCGTTTTGTGGCATTCCCACCTGCCCCACCTACACCAATCACTTTAATTTTGTTAGTAGGGGTAATTGTGTCTTGAACTAAGTTAATCATTTGTTCCTCCTTTTTTTAAAAAAATTCTTTCAGCCAACTCACCATACGCTCAAAAATATCAGTAAAACTTGAGCCAGCTGCTTTTGTATTTTTAAATATTTTTTTGACATCTATATTTTTGTAACCGTACAATACAAGGCCGACAGCAGTTGAATAAATAGGATTAGCAACTTGCTCATTTAATCCTTGTACACCTACGGGATAACCTATTCTCACAGGCATTTTTAAAACTTTTTCTGCTAAATATTCAGTTCCTTTTAAAAGAGAACCACCACCTGTAAGCACAACCCCACCTGAAATCAAATCTTTAAATCCAGTTGACTCTAATTCGCGAGCAATTAAATCAAAGATTTCAATTTCTCTTGCTTCAACAATTTCTGTCAATTCACTTAAAGGGCATTGTCTACTGTCTCTACCTGCAATTGATGGCAAATCAATTTTTATATCATCCTCAATTAAATTTTGTGCAGCTATGGCAAAATCTTTTTTAATATTTTCAGCTGTAATATTAGGGATACGCAACCCTATTGAAATATCATTAGTTACATGATTCCCGCCAATAGATAAAACTCCAGTGTGCCATATACTTCCATTAATATACATAACCAGATCTGTTGTACCTCCACCTAAATCAATCAATACTTCACCTAATTCTTTTTCCTCTTGCGACATAACAGCCTTAGATGAGGCAAAAGGTTGCAGTACAATATCATTCACCTGATATCCAGCTCTATTGATACTTTTTACAATATTTTCAGCTGAAGTTACAGCACCTGTGACTATGTGTGCTTCTACTTCAAGACGACTACCAGACATACCTACAGGTTCTTTAATTCCGTCCTGATCATCTACTTTAAATTCTTGAGTAAAAACATGAATTACTTCTCTATCCATTGGAATTGAAATAGCTTTAGCAGAATCTATAGCTCTATTTACATCAGCTTTAGTGATTTCTCTATTTCGGCTTGAAATAGCAACCATACCTCTAGTATTTATTCCTTTTATATGACCTCCAGCTATTCCAGCATAGACAGAGTCGACTTCTACACCAGCTGTGAGTTCAGCTTCCTCAATAGACTTCGTGATAGAATCGACAGTACTATCAATATTTACAACAACACCTTTTCGTAGACCATAAGAAGGGGCTATCCCGACTCCGAGAATTTCAATACCCGCTGGTCTTACTTGACCAATTACAGTACAGACTTTTGTAGTTCCTATGTCTAATCCAACAATAATATCATCTAATTTTGGCATTTTTCTCTCCTTAAATTTTTTGAGATAAAACTAAGTTACTTCCAATAGAAATAACCGATTGAATTGCGTCATAATTTTTGTACAAAGACAAAAGAGCATCCATTTTTTTAAAAACAAAATAATTAAAATTTTCTGTCTTTAGGGGGAAATTTTTATCAGTCATCCATATTTTAAAATACAAATTACTATATAATTTTCTTAAATTAACTTCATTAACCAAATTATATAATTCAGGATTATTTTTTTTAAGTTTTTCTAAAACTAATAAAACATTTAAAATCGCCTTATCCTGTATTCTATCAGCAGGATACATCTTGCTCAAACCTGCGTAAGTGATAATTGGCAAATCCATTGTTTTAATAGCTTTATTTTCTGCCAAAATTACACCTTCTGAATCTGCAGACATTAATTGATGCATGGCACTATGTTTCACATTTAGAATAGCAATAGCCTTTCTTTCCTCGATAATGACTTCCAAAGCATCTGGCCATTTTCTTTTAATAACGACTGTTTTTGTAATAGGAAAATCTTCTAATTTACTTTTAACTACAGAAATCGGAAAAGTCAAAATAGAATTACCTCTATATTTATTTAAAACTGTTTTGAACATTGGAATACTGGAATGGGTTTGAGTAGTTATGTGAACAGTCTTAATTTTAAAATAATCAATATTAACCAAAACTCTATAACCTAAGAATATAGATATTGATAAAGAGAAAATAATGACAATCAAACTAATAAGACGCCAAATTTTTTTAGTCCGAATTTTTCTAGCTTCTTTTTTATAATCAACACTATGCTTCATAATTATCCTTTTAAATCTGCTGTCATTAAAATTTTTTCAACTAAATCTTCAAATTTCAATCCAAAAGCTTTAGCTTCTTGTGGAAGATCGCTAGTTGAAGTCATACCTGGAATAGAATTAATTTCTAAAATCCAAAATTTATCATTTTTTATAATGAAATCTACACGGCCACAACTTCGACCACCTACAACTTTAAAAGCACTCTCAGCAATTTTTTGAATTTTTTTTGTAAGGTTTACACTTAAACGAGCTGGCACTATAAAATCTGTCATACCATCTGTATATTTAGATTCAAAATCATAAAAATCATTATGAGGGACTAATTCTAAAATTGGCAAAGCAAAAAACTTATGGTTCTCTTCTAAAACGCCGACTGTAATTTCTGTGCCCTTTATAAATTCCTCTATCATAATAGAATCATATTTTTTGATACTCTGTGTTATTCGTTCCTTTAATTCAATTTTATCTTGGGCTATATAAATTCCTACGCTTGAGCCTTCTTTATTTGGTTTAATAATAACAGGAAATTTTAAATCAAAATTATTTAATTTTTCATCAATATTATCTTGCTTGGATACAATCATATCCCCCAAAACAGGCAAATTATTATACGCTAAAATTTCTTTTGTTTTTTTCTTATCCAAAGTTAAGGCACTAGCTAAAATACCTGAACCTGTGTAAGGAATTTTTAACAACTCCAAAAGGCCTTGCACACTACCATCTTCACCAGGTGAACCATGAGTTATAAGATAAACTTTATCTATCTGTTGCCGTTTCAAATCTTCAACAATATTTTGAGTTAATTCTATTTTAATTACATTATATTTTTTTGTTTTCAATGCCTGATATACATTTTCAGCTGAGCGACTTGATACAGATGATTCACTGGAAGGTCCACCATAAATAATAGCTATTTTCTCTTTCAATCAAATTCTCCTAGAAATTCAATCTCAGGAACAAGGTCAAGTTTTTTTTGTTCTTTTACTTTTTGCTGTACAAATTTAATCAAATCATAAACATCTTGAGAATAAGCTTTCCCTTTATTTATGATAAAATTACTATGTTTTTTTGAAATTTCAGCATCTCCTCTTTTTTCGCCTTGCAATCCCAAATCATTAATTAATTTATAAGCTTTCAACCCTTGAGGATTTTTAAAAATAGAACCTGCACTTTTTTTTCCAATGGGCTGAGACAATTTTCTTTTTTGCTTCCATTCTTCCATACGAGCTTTTATTTTTTTTTGTTCTCCCTTTTGCAGTCTAAATTCCACTGATAAAATTATTTCTTTTGACTTCTGCAAAAAACTATATCTATAACCATAATCAAAAGGAGGTTTATAAGATTTTACTTTTTCTTCTTTATTAGACCAAACCACTAATTCTGAAATTTTTTCAAAAATTGAACTATTATAAGCTCCAGCATTCATATAAACAGCTCCACCAACAGTACCTGGAATATTCATGGCAAACTCTAAACCACTTAAACCTACTTCCATGGCCATATGTGATAACTTTATCAAAGAAAAGCCACCGCCAACTCGTATATTTTTCTCTTTTATTTTTATACTAGCCAAATCTTTACTCAGAACTAAAACAATTCCATTTAACCCTTTGTCAGAAATTAAAATATTAGATCCTTTTCCAATGACATAGATAGGCCAATTTTCTTTTTTACTTACTGCTAAAATATATTCAAGTTCAGTTATATTTCGCACTTTAACCAAAGCTGTAGCGTTTCCACCTGTTCCAAAAGTTGTTGCCTTTTTCATTGGATAGTCAAGTTTATATTGCAAGTTCATATTATCAAATGTATCCATCAGGATAGATTTTTGCATTTTTTCATTTTCCTTTTAAATAACCAAACAATTCTCTTCCTATTTTTGTCACATCCCCTGCACCAAGAGAGATAATTAAGTCACCTGGCTTTACATGTTCAACCATCTTTTTTGCTATTTCATTTTTATTTTTTATATAAATAATTTTAGGAACATTTTTAATTTTACTATAAATCGTTTTACTCGATATACCTTTAATTGGTTTTTCAGATGCAGGATAAATATCAGTAATTATTAATTCATCAAGTCCATCAAAAGACTGAGCAAATTCATCAGCCAACAATTTAGTTCTAGAATATCTGTGAGGTTGAAAAATACCAATGCGTCGTTTAGCTGGAATCATATTAAAAGCCTGAATAGTAGCTTTTAATTCAGTAGGATGATGGGCATAGTCATCATAAATCAATACATCATTAGATACTCCAATATATTCCATTCTGCGTCCAACGCCTTTAAATTTTTCAAGTCCCTGTGCAATTTTAGAAACAGCAATTCCCAATTCTAAAGCAACAACAATAGAAGCTACTGAATTTAACACATAATGCTTACCGAATTTGTTTATATGAAAAACTCCTATTTTTTTACCATTTCTTTCCAAAGTAAAAGAAACACCTTTTGTATGAATTTTAATATTTTTAGGAACAAATTCATTATTTTTTGTAAAACCATAAGTATAATATTTCTTATGTATCTTTGGGAATAATTTTTTAATATTTTTATCATCACCATTTAGCACAGCAAAACCATAAAAAGGCACACGATTAATAAATTCCAAAAAAGTTTTGTGTAAATTTTCCTCAGTCTTATAATAATCTAAATGATCATTATCAATGTTTGTAACAATTGAAATAATCGGAGACAAATGCAAAAAAGAACCATCGCTTTCATCGGCTTCGCACAAAAGATAATCGCCTTTACCATATTGAGCATTTGTACCTATATTAAAAAATTTACCACCAACTATTGTAGTAGGATCAATACCGGCCTCATTTAGAATACTTCCTAAAATAGATGTAGTGGTTGTTTTACCATGTGTACCAGCCACAGCAATTCCTTGTTTTAGTCGCATCAATTCAGCCAACATCTCAGCTCGTTGAATAACAGGAATTTTTAATTGTCTTGCTTTCTTAAGTTCAGGATTTTTAAAATTAACAGCAGAAGTCATCACAACAACATCTACTTTTTTATTAACATTTTCTTCTTTATGACCTATATAAATTTTAGCACCAAGTTTTTTCAACCGTTTTACAGTATCATTTTTTCGAATATCAGAACCAGAAACTTTAAATTTTAATGTCAGAAGTAATTCAGCTATACCACTCATTCCAACACCACCGATACCAACAAAATGAATATTTTTCGCATTTCTAAACATATTTACCTCATACACTTTTTAGAATAATTTTAGCAATCTGCTCATTTTTTATTTTACTTTTCATAAGTCTTTTTTTATATTGACCTAAATTTTTTATTATTTTATCAATTTTATTTTTTAAAGTAGAAAAATTTATTTTTTTTTCTTCAATCACAAATCCCATACCTTTCTTTTCAATTTCTAAAGCATTAAAATACTGATGGTTTTCCGTTGCAAAAGGATAGGGAATAAGAATAGAAGGCACTCCAGCTTGTTTTATTTCTGAAATTGTAGATGCCCCTGCTCGTGCAATAACAAGGTCAGCCACTGCCCAGGCCCATTCCATTTTATTAATAAATCCTCTGACTACAATGTTTTTTCTGTCAACTTTGTTACGAATTTTTTTTAGATGTTTCTTCCCTGTACTCCATAAAATATTAAAATCTGACAAAGCCTCTTTATTCTCTAAAATCAATTCATTTATAGATTGAGCTCCTTGACTTCCTCCTAAAATAAAGAGAGTCTTCTTTTTCTTTGACACATTCCAATATTCCTGTGCTCTAGATTTAGTGATACTACCAATTTTATTATTGACAGGTTGAGACAAATAAATTCCTTTTGAAAACCATTTTCTTGTATATTCATAATTAAGAAAGGTTTTATCTGAAAATTTATTAATCATTTTATTACTTAATCCAGGAATACTATTTTGTTCAAAAAGCACAACTTTTTTACCAAGCCAATGTGCAATTAGAGAGGGTGCAAAACTGATATAGCCTCCAAATCCAATAATCAAATCAGGTTTTAGATTTTTTATTAAAGAATAGGACTGCTTTAAAGAAAGGAACAATGTTAAAATTCCAATAAAAATTTTCTCTAAAGATTTTCTTTTTAGTCCTGCTGATTTAATAGGATAAATAAAATCAGAAATAGGTTTTAGACGCTCATTAAATTTTCTTTTATCTTCTTCTCTACAAACAAAAAAAACTTCATGTTTTAATTTTTTAAATTCTTTATACAAGATTAAAGCGGGGAAAATATGTCCGCCAGTTCCTCCGGCAACTATCATAATTCTCACGCTCTTCCTCGTCTTTCAAGATTATTTTTATGAACATTCATTAAGATACCAACGCAAAACATACTTGTAATTAAAGAAGAGCCACCATAACTAATAAAAGGTAAAGTAATGCCAGTAGTAGGAAATAAGCCTGTTACAACATTCATATTAATAAGGACTTGCACCAGAATAATCAATGTAGCTCCTAAAGCCAAAATTTTGCCATAATTATCTGAAGAATTTAAAGTAATAGAAAATCCTCGCACTAAAAGAATACCATATAAAAAAATTAAAAAAAAGACACCAAAAAGACCTGTCTCTTCTCCAACCACAGCCAAAACAAAATCTGTGTGAGGAGCAGGTAAAGACCAAATTTTATGAGCACTTTGCCAAATACCAATACCAAAAAGCCCACCACTGTGAAAAGACTTCCACGCTTGAATTATATTATATCCGATTGTTGTAGGATATGACCATGGGTCTAAATAAGCAAAAATTCTTTTCAATCTATAAGATTCTTTAACAATCCCCACGACAATCAAAGGAAAAACTCCTAGCCCAACAAAAAACATATGTTTTAATGAGACCCCAGATACAAACAAAATAATCAAAACGAAAATTAAGATGGCCAATGCTGTACCCAAATCGTTCTCTAAAGTAATAACAATAATAAAAAGGCCAGTAACTAAAAGAGGGGGGAGAAACCCTTTTTTAAAATTTTGTAAGACAGATTTTTTTCTATCTAAAAAATCAGCAAGATAAATCATAAGAGAAATTTTAACAAACTCAGAAGGTTGCACTTGAAAAAAGCCAATTCGAATCCAACGGTTTGCTTTACCAACCTTGTGGCTGAGACCAGGAACAAAAGTGAGCAACATAAGAAGAAAAACAACCCCCAATAAAATTAAAGAAAATTTTCTATAAAATTGATAGTTTATATTGGCCACTATAACAAAAAAAACTACACTAATAAGAATCCACAATATTTGACTACGCAAAATGAAATATTGGTCATTATAAATAGCAATGGATTTCATAAGACTAGCACTATAAACCATACTAATTCCAAGACCGAGTAAAAGAAAAACTGAAATTAGAATCCATAAATCAAGACCACTAGCTTGTATGCTACTCATATTTTTAGTATCAAGAATACTAATCATTTTACCTTTTTTCCTAATAACTTAACCTGTTTTTTAAAAAAGGCTCCTCTTTTTTCATAATTTTCAAATTCATCAAAACTGGCACATCCAGGTGACAATAAAACATCATCGCCTTTTTGACTTAGATCAAAAGCTAATTTTACAGCATCATTAAGAGAAGAGACTTGTTTTTTATTTTTCACATCAAGTTGTTTATAAATCAGATTTGCAGCTTCACCAAATGTAATAAGAAGACGTACTTTTTTGTTCACAATAGTATTTAAAGCCTGAAAAGAATTATCTTTGGCACGGCCACCCATGAGGAGTACAACAGGATTGGAACGACTCAAAACAGCCATTTCAACAGAATGAAGAGTAGTTGCTTTGGAATCATTGATAAACTGCACATCTTTAAATTTAGCAACAAATTCCGTTCTGTGTTCTAACCCCTTAAATCCAAGCAAAGTTTTTTTAATACTTTGCAAAGGGATACCAGCCAGTAGAGACACAGAGACGGCTGCTAAAATATTTTCTTTATTATGTTCACCTTTTAATGGCAATTTATCTATTCCAATTACTTTTCTTTTTTTATTTCTTATCTGAAAATAAATATTATCATTTTCGATATTAGCACCCACACTCAGTTTTCCTTTTCTTTTAAATCCAATTATCTGAGCTTTCGTTTTATTTCTTTTCAAAATGTCTTGAATATTTTTATCCATTTTATTAACAATTAAATATTCAGACTTATTTTGATTTTTATAAATTTTAGATTTAGTCATTTTATATTCATCGAAATTTTTATAGCGATTAAGGTGATCCGGAGTTATATTAAGAATGACGGATATTTTTGGTCGCAATAAGCGAACTGTTTCAAGTTGAAAACTACTTAGTTCAACAATGATATAATCAGGCTTTTTCATCTTAAGAAGTTCAGCAGAAATACTTTTCCCAATATTGCCACCTACAACAATTTTATAACCCGCCTCTTTAAAAATTTTTGCCACTAAAGTTGTAGTTGTGGTTTTACCATCTGTACCTGTAATAGCAATCCAATTAAAAGGATTATAAAAATAGGCTAATTCTACTTCACTCATTATAGGAATATTCTTTTTTTTAGCAAGCTTTAACAAAGGTATAGTTTGTGGTACACCAGGACTTAAAATGATAGTTTCAATATTTTTTAAAACATCAGCATGTTTATCCCCTTGAGATTCCGAATAAAAATCAAAAGGAATTTTTTTTATTTTATCAAAAGATTTCTTCAAATCTCTTTTATTTTTTGAATCCCAAATAGCTATCTGAGCACCAAGCTTATGCAATAAACGCGCAGCACCTATACCGCTACGAATAGAAAATCCAACTATTAAAACTTTTTTCACAATCATTTTTTTACCTTATTTTCAATGTACTAAGGCCAATGAGTGCTAAAATAGCACCTATAATCCACAATCTAGCCACCACTTTAGATTCAGGCCAACCTTTTAATTCAAAATGATGATGCAAAGGAGCCATTAAAAAAATGCGTTTTCCTCTGATTTTAAAACTCAAAACTTGCAAAATAACAGAGACCGCCTCAATTACAAACACACCACCAACAATAAATAATAAAACTTCTTTTCGTAATATAACTGCCATAACACCCAAAACTCCACCTAAGGATAAAGCTCCAGTATCACCCATAAAAATTTGTGCTGGGTGAGCATTATACCATAAAAATCCTAATGATGCCCCAACTATTGTGCCAGTAACAATTGTAACTTCTCCAATTCCCTGGATAAAAGGAATTTTTAAATATTCAGCAATTTTAATATTACTACTGGCATAAATAATGGCCATAAAAGCCAGAGTTGAAAACATAACAAGTCCAATAGCTAAACCATCTAACCCATCTGTTAAGTTAACGGCATTAGAAGAACCAACAATAACAAGGATCGAGAGAGGAATAAATAACCATCCAAGATGAGCCACTGGACCAGCAAAAAAAGGAAGGTATAAATCTAAAATATGGGGATTTTTACTTGGCGAATAATATAAATACAATGTAATAATTGTCGCAATGACAAATTGTCCCAAAAATTTAACGCGTACTGCCATACCTTTTTTCTTTTTTAATTTTAAATAATCATCAATAAATCCTAGTGCTCCAAATCCTACAAGAGCCAAAAGAATAAGCCAGACATAAGGATTATTAAGTCTGCCCCAAAGCAAGATAGATACAATAGCAACTAATAAAACAATAACTCCGCCCATTGTAGGGGTGCCTTTTTTTTTCAAATGTCTCCTGGGCCCATCATTTCGAATTCTTTCTCCAATAGATTTTTTATGTGCTAATTTTATAATAAGAGGAGTAAAAATCCATGTTAAAACTAAAGCCGTTACAATAGCATAAGCTGTACGGAATGTAATATAACGAAATAAATTGAATGCGAAAAAATATTGTTTCAAAGGATAAAGTAAAGCGTATAACATTTATTACCTCAACTGTTTCTTTTTAATAAGCTTTTTAACAATCTCTTCAAGATGATTGGCACGGGAACCTTTTACATAAATTAAGGTTGATTCATTTGTATTAAGACGAGTTAAAATTTTTTTAAATATTTCAATTTGGTTTAAAGAAAAAAACACAGAGCCTGAACCCGAATATCTTTTTTTAATATTTTTCGTCTCTTTTCCAGTAAGAAAAATAGCAGAAAAAGTACTATCATTGAGTTGGTCAGCAATCAAAGAATGAAAAGTTAAACTTGTTTCTCCTAATTCTCGCATATCACCTAAAAGAGCGATTTTTTTTGTAAAGTGATTCCATTGACTTATAGTAGTAATGCCTAAGCCTAAAGAGGAAACATTCGAATTATAACTTTCATCTAAAAGAACTAAATTTTTATTTTTATAAATTCTTGAACGACCTTCAATATTTTGAAAAGAGCTTATTTGTTTTAAAATTAAACGTTCTGACATTTTCATTTCACGCGCCACACCAATAGCCATAATTAAATTTTGAAGATTATAAATTCCATATAAGGGAAAATGTGATTTTTCTTTTCCTAAATAAATTGTATAACCTTTTTCTTGAAAATCTTCAATTTTCGAAAAAGAATAATTCGCCTTTTTACTCTCAACATCAACTAATATTTTCTTTAATTCTTTATTTCGAAACTTTCTATGATAAAACTCATTATAATTCATAAGATATTTTGATTTTGTATATTTTAAAATTGTAAATTTTTCTTTAGCCACAGTATCCTTATCTTTTAAAAATTCAAGATGTGCTAAACCGATATTCGTTATGAGGGATATATCAGGCTTCACCATTTTGGCTAATTTTTCCATCTCACCTATATGATTAATCCCAAGCTCTATCACTAAAATTTGATGCTTTTTTCTTAATCGAAATAAAGTAATAGGTACGCCAATTTCGTTGTTATAATTCTTTTCATTTTTTAAAATATTGAATTGTCCTTCTAAAATGTGCGAGGTAATCTCTTTTGTCGTAGTTTTTCCATTGCTCCCTGTAACAGCGATTGTGTAAACATCAAAAAACGATTTATACCATTCAGCAGTTTGGTGCAACGCAGTCATTATATCCTCAACTAAAATAACAACTATATCATAAGAACTTAATATTTTTTTATACTTCTTCTCTGCAATCAAACAAACAGCACCCTGACGAATAACATCATTAATAAAATCTATTCCTTTATGTTTTTGTCCATCAAGAGCAATAAAAACACTTTTTTTAACAACTTCTTTGCTATTTATTGTGACAATACTTATAGGAGCAGATTTAAAATTTAAAACTTCTGCATATTTTATGTTCGCTAAAAGTCCAGAAATATTCATCAAAAGCTTTGCGACTTCTTCTTTAACACTAAAATGACTTTGTTTTTTTCCTATAATTTGATAAGTCTCGTGCCCTTTTCCTGCAATCAAAATAATATCTTTTGAAGTCGATGAATTATAAGCTTTTTTTATAGCTTTTTTTCTATCAGAAATAACAAGAGCTTGATCTGGATTGACCATACCTTTTAAGATATCATTAATAATATCTTTAGGCTTTTCAGTGCGAGGATTATCTGAAGTCACGATAGTAATATCACTTAAATTCTCAGCTATTCTTCCCATTTTTGGACGCTTTTTTTTATCACGATCTCCACCACAACCAAAAACCGTTATAATTTTATTATGTTCTATCTCATTAAGAGTTTCCAAAACATTTTTCAATGCATCATCTGTGTGTGCATAATCTATGAATACTGTTCCTTTAGAAGTTTGAATTTTTTCTAAACGGCCTTCTACAGATTTAAATTTTCTCAAAGCCTGCACAGTAATAACTTTTCGCATATTCCAAAAATCAGTTATAGCGATTGTAGATAAAACATTATAAATATTAAAACGACCAATTAAGGCAGTGGGAAATGAAACCCCACCTACTTTAAAATGAATACCGTCAACAGATAATTTGATATCACTGCCTTGATATTGAGATTTAGCTTTTATACTGTAACTAATTTTTTTTACACCTTTTAATTCAGAATAGAGTTTATGGCCATACTGGTCATCAATATTAATCACAGCCACTTTATTAGATTTCGGGCTCTTTCTGAGTAATTCAAAAAGCTTTTTTTTGGCTTGATAGTAATTTTTAAAATTTTTATGAAAATCAAAATGGTCTTCAGTTAAATTGGTAAAAATAGCTCCATCAAAGGCACAAAAATCAACGCGATTTAAAACAAGGGAATGAGAAGAAACCTCCATAATCACATAATTCACTTTAGCCTTTACCATACGAGCCATTAATCTATTTAAGTCTAAAGATTCAGGAGTTGTATTATGTGAAGGAATTTCAGTTTTTCCAATTTTATGACGAATTGTTCCAATTATAGCAGTTTTATAACCTTGGGCTTG
>Ga0114934_10001623_pt1 | contig 14633 bp, 9 predicted proteins | sample 4SBtaG_2_FD_99695 | JGI IMG/M metagenome (GOLD analysis project Ga0114934, IMG submission 99695) | Deep subsurface microbial communities from Kolumbo volcano to uncover new lineages of life (NeLLi) - 4SBTROV10_white metaG | ecosystem: Environmental > Aquatic > Marine > Volcanic ... | reverse complement strand
TCAATGTAAAAAGAGGTATGATGAAGGGTAATTTTGAAATGCTAGTAAGATAATCAGTCATAGTATTTTTAAACAATTCGGTAAATATTCTGCCTTTGATTAGTTACCATTAAATTCGTGGTTATACCAAAATTTTTATAGTAACACCAATTTGTTCATCCCGAATCTAGTGTGTCCACATATTGTTTCCAATATCTTAGTATATTTAAATATCAAATCTTTTTTTAAATACAATTTTTGATTAGGAGATATTATTATGGCAAAAAAAATAAAAGGTAGAATAGGGATACTGACTGGCGGCGGTGATGTTCCGGGACTTAATCCTGCAATCCGAGCAATTACAATCCGAGCAAGACGCGAAGGTTATGAAGTAATTGGTTTCAAAAGAGGCTGGGCAGGTTTAATTGACATGGTGAGGGAAAAGGATTATGATAATAGTGAAAATTACATATTCTTAACGGATGATATTGTTAACAAAACCGGAAGAACGGGCGGAACTTTTTTACATTCCTCACGAACTCGTCCCAGTAGTGTTCCGATTGATAGAATCCCCGCCCATTTGAGGGATAAATACAACGACAAAACAAATGATTTGACAGACGAAGTTTTGGCTAATATTGGTTTTCTAAATATTGACTACCTTATTCCCATCGGAGGGGATGACACTTTAAGTTATGGTGTACACTTACATAGTAAAGGAGTTAAAGTCGTTGCCATGCCAAAAACAATGGATAATGATGTGCCGGGAACGGATTACTGTATCGGTTTTAGTACTTGTGTAACCAGAACTATTGAAATGACACATAATTTGAGAACTTCCGCAGGCTCGCATGAAAGATTTTTAGTTATTGAAGTTTTTGGCAGATATGCCGGTTTTAGTGCATTGTTACCAACAATGGCGGGTGCAGCAGACCGTTGTATAATACCGGAATATAAATTTAATATTGAACAACTTACCGAATTACTAGTGGCTGACAGAGATAAAAATCCAAGCAAATATTCGGTAGTTTTGGTTTCCGAAGGTGCAATGTTCCAGGGAAAAGAAATGGTTTTTGAAAATAATGAAACTGATATGTTCGGACATAAAAAGCTGGGCGGAATTGGTGATTTGGTTTCAAGTAAATTAAAAGAACTTTCACCCAAATATAATAATGGAAAAGGAATTAATGTTATAAATCAGAGGTTGGGATATTTGGTTAGGAGCGGTAATCCGGATGCGTTGGATTCAATAGTACCGATGGCATACGGAAATTTAGCTCTGGACTTAATTCTTGAGGGAACAACAGGCCGTTTAGTTACTTTAAAAAATGGACGTTACGATAATGCCCCAATTGAAGTAATTACAAGTACAAAAAAAATTGTTGATGTGCATAAATATTATAATACAGAAAGATTACGTCCACATTATAAACGTTTTGAAAATAAACCACTTTTTATTATGACCAGTGAATAAAAGTTTTATTGTTCCATTATGAACATTGTTCCTGGATTATGCAAAAACTTTTCCTATTGCATAAAGCAGCAAGCTGCAAGATAAAAGGATAAAGTAAAAAGACAATCGCAGATTCTGTGAAAAGAATTTTTACATCTATCATCTAAATTTTAAATATTAATTAAAAGGAATTAATATTAAATCGATTGTAAAAATTTCTTCTTAACAAACCTGACCCGTCAACGCGGGAAAAAACGAAGTTTCGGCTTTGACGAACATCTGCCGGTTGCCGGATAGTGATCAAAATTATAAAGCAGACTGTCATTCCTGCCTGCGGTAGGCATGCCGTGATGCTTTTACACGGAATCTTTTGCATTTTTTATAAATTTTGACAAAAAAAGAAGGATTTGAGATTTAATACTATAATTTGTATTGATGGGATATAATGAATAAGTAGTGCAAACAGAAGCCTATATTTCGTACAGGTAAAAAGGCTTTGAAACCTATTTCAAAGCCTTAAAATTAAATACAAACCTCATAAATTAACGCGAACGGAGTCTGCTTGAATTTCTTGAAGAAGAGTGCCGCGAACTGCTGCTAGGTTTGCTGTAGCTCCTAGAGTACGTACGTGAGCTGCTGCTTGGCCGGGAGTAACTTCTCGAAGTAGAATATGTTCTACTTGGTTTGCTGTAACTTTTGGAGTACGAGCTTGACCTGCTGCTTGGCCTGGAGTAACTTCTCGATGAAGAATGCGAATTGTTGCGAGGTCTGGTATAATTTCTTTTATAATTCTCCGGATATGATTTAACCGGTGGAGCAAATCTTCTGTTTTTATAACGTGTATTCCTTTTATTTGAATGTGTTCTACTGCTTTTTTTATAATTTACCGGATAGTGAGTACGTGTTTCTCTTTTATTTATTCCTCCGTACTTTCTATTCCTTAATGTATAAGCATTTTCTCTCTTGAAATTTTTAATAACTTCTCTTTTTGATCTTACTGATGTATTATTCTTTCGAACATACCGCCTGCCTGAAGAACTAATTTCGGAAAATCTGTCCTTATTTTTCCCATAATTTTTAATAAATCTTTTCTTTTCAAAGTATCTTTTTTTCTCAATATTATGTATATCTCTATTTCTTTTAGCTCTAATATAATTTCTTGTTACATTATTCCTTGATTTTCTGCTGGATTTAATATCAACATTATGTCTTCTGATTCCTGTTCTTTTTGCTATTGTTCTTCCGGAACGTGAACGGGCAAGAACTCTACTGTTTACTTCTACCGTATTCCTTGATAAATCAATTTGAGAATGTCTGTCATGTCTGTTTCGTGAATTATATTTATAATTAGACCTGTATCTTACTTTACTCGGAGTATAAGTATTATATGATACATAATCCCAATAATTATTGTTGTAATAATAATATGGTGAAAAATACGGATCAGGATAATAGCCACTATAGTAAGAACCGTAATAAGGAAAGTTCCACCCGTAGTAACCTATCTCAAATCCAAATACAGGTGGGTTCCAAAAATTATCAAAGTACCAGAAATCATCCCAGTTGTTAGCATAACCGTATCCGAAATATCGTTGCCCATAGGGGAACCAATAATCATTATAGGCATAATTATAATTGTAGAAAGGTGAAAAATGAGAGTGTCCATAAACATAACTTCCACCGGAGATATCGGCAGTGGAATAATTGTTCAATATTACAGTATTGTTCCCATCATCTACATAAACATTGTTATCTGGATTCTTGGAATTGTCAGTATATTTCTTACTGTTCTTAGAGGAACTATATTCTCCTTCTTTTGAATTTTCTTGTTCTTCATCCAAAAGTGATTGGTCGGAGGTTTGTTGATGCCCATTGTTAGAATACGAATTTATATAATTTGACGATCCATTTGCTTCGTAGCCTTCCGCAGAATTATTCCTGCTTAATTCTGCTTGCGAATAACATCCGGAAAGAAATAATCCGGCGATGAGCAAGGGAAATAATATTTTGGTTTTCATAACAGACTCCTCTTTTTTTAAAGAATGAGTTCAAATTTTTTATTTAAACTTGAATACTATTGTTAACACAAATATTATGCCGAGAAAGTTCCCATAAAAAGCAGAAATTTCCTAATTAATCAGATAATACTGACTAAAATAATGAACAAACGTATTCAATAAAGAACATTAAAAAATAGCTTTTATGTATTCAACAAAAATTGCTCTATTGGCAGAATGTGTAGTAAATTTTTTGTTATTCAACAAATCTCTTAAATCCGCTCCAAGTGTAAAACCATCAACAATCGACCAGCGAAGACCCATATTTAAATAACCGTCACCTTTTCCTATGGCATTGCCGGAGTTGTCGTTCCACCCGAAATCATATTCAGCAACGAGTGAAACTTTTTTACCAATTGTTTTTTCTATGCCGAGCCGGAAGTTTAATGTTTTATCGGAATCATTGTTTTCGAGCGAATAGTTCATAACACCATGAATACTTAAGTAGCCGAGAAAATCAAAATTCTTTGCTGCAGCAACAAAAAATCCGGGGGATTTTATTTCGTAACGGTGCAGATTCGAAAAATATCTCCCTTTCCCTTGTGAATCAAAACCGACAACTATGGCAGGGGTTGAAGTTGATTCATCAATTAAACGAAACCGGGCATTGACACCGGGTCTGTCATACCATTCAACTTTTCCGGTTCCGATAATATTACTACCACCAAAAGAAATTCCGAAACTAAAATTATCAAATACACCAACCTCGATTGTTGATATAACTGTTCCGTACGGCATAACATCGAGAGAAAGTCCGGTGTACCCTCGTTCAAGAACACCGGCTGTTGGCATATCAATTAATCTTCGGTATTCAAATTTTGCAGAAGTTCCGGCTGTACCCTGAGCAAAAAGCGAAGATAAACTAATTAAACTTAATAAGAATAATTTGAGAGTAAACTTCATCTTGGAACCTTTTAATTTTTATATTATGCAGTTTTTATATACTGAATATACCAAAATTTTAATTTCTTTGTTTGATAAGTTTTAATTTAATGATATTGCTATTAATTATTTGAGATGTTTTTTTGATTTAATAACGGAATACCAAATGATAATCAAAAATTAATTATTCATGTATTTTGTTTTAGAATTTTTACTGAACAACTTTAATTGTAGAAATATTAGGGAAAAGTGAAAATTTGGAAACAATTTCAATTTTAACTACACCCGTTTTATCTTTGGGCGAAACAATCAGTAAATTATTCACGGTTCGGCTTTTTGAGACCGTTACTAACTTTTTATTTTGAATAATACTGTAAGTAAACGGCACTTTTCTAAATGGAACGGATTTCCCTAATAAATTTAGCGGAATAATTTTTATTTGCGAAACTTTCTGCGAATTTATATTTAATTCTTTTGGCTGAGCAATAATTTTTATTTCATAAATTGAAAAATAAAAGTACCAAGTTAAAACCAAACCTATGGACAAAATAACAATACCAATAAAGAGATAGTTCAATTTTTTATTATTCAAAGTTGTAGAAAAATATCAGCTATTTTTTTGTAAATGTTGTTCCGTCCTTTGTATCTTTAAGTAAAATCCCCATTTGATTTAGCTTGTCTCTAATTTCATCCGAAAGAGAATAATTTTTTTCTGCTTTGGCTTTTAACCGAAGTTGAATTAATAATTCAACCAATTCTTTTTCCAAAGACGAATCGGATTTATTTTCAACATTATTAAATTCCATAATTCCAAGTACATCAACGGCAGTTTTTTGCAAAAAATCTTTTGACTTAAGATAAAAATCAACGGGATATTTTTGGTTGTCAGCCAATGCTTTGTTTATATTTTTAACAAAATCAAAAATAACAGCCACAGCTTGCGAAGTATTAAAATCATCGTCCATTGCACTCTCAAATTGAGTGTAATAATGCGAAAAATCAAAGTCCGGTGTTTCTCCGTTAGTTCCGGCATTTTCTAATTTATTTAAAATCACATCGGCAAGATTAAATATTTTTTCCATACCCTTTTCGGCTGCAGCAAGTAAATCCTTGCTAAAAGCAAGCGGGCTTCTATAATGTGTTTGATTAAAAAGTAAACGTATTGCAAACGGAGAAAACTCTTTTAAAATATCTCTCGCAGTAAAAAAATTACCGAGAGATTTTGACATCTTTTCATTCGCAAAATTCAAAAATCCGAAATGAATCCAATACCGTACAAATTCATTTGTGCAGCAGGCTTCACTTTGAGCAATCTCATTTTCATGGTGGGGAAAAATCAAATCATTCCCGCCGGCGTGAATATCAATTGTTTTCCCGAGATGCTTCATACTCATAGCCGAGCATTCCAAATGCCATCCGGGGCGTCCGTTTCCCCAAGGACTTTCCCAATAAGGTTCACCGGCTTTGGCTTTTTTCCAAAGTGAAAAGTCAAGCGGATTATTTTTAATATCATTTATTTCAATTCTTGAACCGGATTCCAATTGTTCGGTGTTTTTCCCGCTTAATTTTCCGTATCCGTCAAATTTCAACACATCATAAAACACATCACCATCTTTATTGTAAGCATAGCCTTTATCTGCAAGGGTTTTAACCAGGTCAATCATTTCAGTCATATTTTCAGTGGCTTTCGGATATACATCCGCTTTTTTAATCTTTAATTTTGAAATATCTTCCATAAAGGCATCAATATACCTTTGTGAAAGTGCAACTGCGGAGATTCCTTCTTCATTTGCCTTTTTAATAATTTTATCATCCACGTCCGTCAGGTTCATTACATATTTTACTTTGTAACCTTTATATTCCAAATATCTGCGAATAATATCCGCCATAATAAAAGAACGTGCGTTTCCAATGTGGAAAAAATCGTAAACAGTCGGGCCGCAGACGTACATTGAAACATTTGGCGGATTTAAAGGAATGAACTCTTCTTTTTTATTGTTAAGCGTATTGTAAATCTTCATCATTACTCCCAAAAATTAGAATCAAAATATACAAATCACTTTTGCATTAACAAAAAAGAAGTAATTTGTAAATGATTATGTTTGCTCATTTAGCTCTTTTCTTACACTCATTTTAGCGGCAATCATATCTCTATGTGTTAAATTTAAATCATTTACAATTTTTCTTATCAAGTAATCTTCGTATTGGTGAAACTTTTCATCAACAAAAATCAAACGCCATAAATTCAAAAGTATTTCATATTTCTCATCGGATGAAAAATTTTTATTAATAATATCAGTAAACTCGTATAGGCTTACACTATCTTCAATTTGCTTTTGCGATAATTTTATCAATTCAGAAACTTCGATATCGGACAAATTAAAAATAGTTTTCATTACTTTTATAATTAATTCTTTTTCTTCATCTGCAAAATCATCATCTGCATTTGCCACTTCTAAGAATAAAGCACAAGTGGCAATTTGATTTTTCTTTGTTTGATCAATTTGCGGTTTGTTGTTATCTTCAACAACAGCAAACATTTTGTTAAAAAAGTTTAGCATAAAATATTATCCTTTTATTATTTTCGTACAATTCAAATTATTTATCAAGACGCGCTAAAAAAATATTTTAGTAATTTCCAAGTTTCTGTTGAGTATTATTTTTCTGGTTGTCTTTCGTATAGTTGTGCCAAGTGTTTATATTGTTCGGCAAGTTCGCTAGTAATTTGTTCCCAAGTAAATCTCCAAGTCCAATTACCTCCTGGTCTGCCTGGGAAATTCATTCGTGCTTCTGTTCCAAGATTCAAAATATCCTGCATTGGGATAATAACAAAATTTGCAACTGAAGAATAAGCTACTCTGATAGCAGCAAAGCGAATATCATTTCCCCAATATCCAAGATAATCTGCTGCCCATTCAAAAATTCCCGAACCTTTATTTTTTTCAGCTTCAAAAAATCCTCGTGTAGTATCATTATCGTGTGAACCGGTATAAACCACACAGTTTTTTACATAGTTATGCGGCAAAAAGTTTTTGTCTCCGCTCTCACCGAATGCAAACTGCAGTATTTTCATTCCGGGGAAACCGAAATCATCACGGAGTTTTTCAACCGATGGTGTGATAACTCCAAGATCTTCTGCAAGAATAGGAACATCACCGAGTTCAACTTTTATTGAATTAAATAACTTATGCCCCGGTGCACTAACCCATCTGCCGTTTTCAGCGGTTTTAGCACCGCCCGGAATTTCCCAAAATGCATCAAACCCCCGAAAGTGATCGATTCGCACAATGTCAACGAGTTCGTACATTTTTTTTAACCGACTTTTCCACCACGCAAAATTGTTCTTTTCCATTTCGTCCCATCTGTAAAGGGGATTGCCCCATAACTGTCCTGTGGGACTAAAATAATCCGGTGGAACGCCTGCAACGGTTTCCAAATTACCTGAACTATCAACTGTGAATAAATTTTTGTTTGCCCAGAGATCTGCACTGTCATAAGCAATAAAGATTGGTAAATCACCAATGATTTTAATTGATTTTTCATTTGCATATTTTTTTACCGCTTTCCATTGTTTATTAAAATGGAATTGCAGAAACTTTTGATAATTTATTTCTTCGGAAAGTTTTTCCCTCCAGGCATCAACACTGCCATTTGTCCTAAATGCAATATCCTTTGGCCACTTAGTCCATTGAACTCCACCGTGAAATTCTTTTACCGCCATAAATAATGCATAATCATCTAACCAAAATTTATTTTTTTTGCAGAACTTAGTAAATTTTTCTTTAATTGATTGTTCTAAATTATTAAAATTTGAAAAAGCTAACTTTAATAATTTTGTTTTTGCAATAATAACATTTCCATAATCAATTTTAATATTATCTAATATTGGATATGAATTTAAATCATCATTTGTTAACAGTCCTTCTTCAAATAATAATTCAGGACTAATAAGCATTGGGTTGCCTGCAAATGCCGAGAAACATTGATATGGAGAATCTCCGTAACCGGTCGGCCCGAGCGGAAATATTTGCCATAAATTCTGTCCTGAATCTGATAAAAAATCTATAAATCGAAATACATTTTTACCGAAATCGCCAATTCCAAATTTCCCTGGTAACGATGTGGGATGAAGTAAGATTCCTGCCGATCTTTTATATTGCATTTTTGCCTCAAAAGTGAATAAAAAAAGTGTTATTAAATTAAATAAAAAAACAAGATAAATTTAGAAAAAATTTTTATTATATTTAATTTAGCAGAGGGACAAGTAAACGCATTGATTAACATTATTATAATACATTTCATTTATTGATTTAATTATTCGAAAATGTTAAGTTGGTTTCCACTTCTTCTATTTTTTTTCGTTGAAAAATTAAAGTTCTGAAAAGTTTTTAATTCCCGCGAGGAATCTTTTTGGGATGTTTTATACATTATATATTTTTTGGAGTTATATATGAAAATTACCCGACTTTTTACTACAGCTAATGAAGAACCATTGACATCGGTTGAATTTGAGAAACGAATATCAGAAATTAAAAATCCGGATGGAACAATAGTATTTCGTATGGAGGAGGTTTTCGTACCAAAGGATTGGTCGCAAGTTGCAACTGATATTATAGCTCAAAAGTATTTTAGAAAAGCGGGCGTTCCAAGATTTACAAAAAAAATCAGAGAAAAAGGTGTCCCGGTTTGGCTTCAGGCTTCACAACCGGATGATGAACTTCTATCCGAACTTCCTGAAAAGGAAAGGTTTTCATCCGAGACGGATTCGAGACAAGTTTTTCACCGTTTGGCCGGTACTTGGACTTATTGGGGATGGAAAGCAAATTATTTTGACAGCGAAGAAGATGCTCGAACGTTTTATGACGAAATGGTTTATATGCTGGCAACTCAAATGGCTGCACCAAATAGCCCGCAGTGGTTTAACACAGGTCTCCATTGGGCTTATGGAATTAATGGACCTTCACAAGGCCATTATTATGTTGATTTTAGAACCGGTAAATTAACTCAATCTGAAGACGCTTATACACATCCGCAACCGCATGCATGTTTTATACAGTCTGTAGATGATGATTTGGTTAATGAAGGCGGTATAATGGATTTGTGGGTTCGAGAAGCGAGATTATTTAAGTACGGTTCGGGAACGGGTTCAAACTTTTCAAAAATTAGAGGTGTTGACGAACCATTAAGCGGTGGCGGAAAATCATCGGGTTTGATGTCGTTCCTAAAAATAGGCGACCGTTCAGCCGGTGCAATTAAATCCGGAGGAACTACTCGTCGTGCTGCTAAAATGGTAACAATTGATGTTGACCATCCTGATATTGAAGAATACGTTAATTGGAAAGTACACGAAGAACAAAAAGTTGCAGCAATGGTTGTCGGTTCTAAACTGTGTAATCTGCATTTAAATAATATTATGAAAGCTTGCTATGCTGAGCATCCTGAAAATGACAGATTTAACAAAAAAACCAACCAAAAGTTAAAGACAGCTATTCGAGCTGCACAAAAAGTTAGAATCCCTTATAATTATATCGACAGAGTTATTCAGCTTGCAAAACTTGGTTTTAAATCGATCGAATTTCCGGAATATAATACCGATTGGAATTCAGAAGCTTATGCCACAGTTTCGGGACAAAATTCAAATAATTCAGTACGCGTTACAAATGAGTTTATGACTGCCGTTGAAAAAGATATGGATTGGAATCTGTATTGGCGGGTGGAATTAGATAAGGCAAAGAAAGAAGGACGGAACCCAAATCCTTCCAAAACAATTCGTGCAAGAGATTTGTGGGACGATATCGGTTATGCTGCATGGAGTTCTGCCGACCCCGGACTTCAATATCATACAACAATAAACGAATGGCATACTTGTAAAACAAGCGGAACAATTAATGCATCAAATCCGTGCAGCGAATATATGTTCCTTGATGACACGGCTTGTAACCTCGCTTCGTTAAATTTAGTTAAATTTTATAATGACAAAAAACAAAAGTTTAATATTAAAGCATTTAGACATGCTTCAAGATTATGGACAATTGTACTCGAAATTAGCGTTTTGATGGCTCAATATCCGAGTAAGGAAGTAGCACAAAACAGTTATGATTTTAGAACTCTTGGTTTGGGATATGCAAATCTCGGTTCGCTTTTAATGCGCCAAGGAATCCCTTATAACAGTAAACAAGCATTTGCAATTGCAGGAGCAATTACTGCCATTATGCACATGCGGGCTTATGCCACATCTGCTGAAATGGCAAAAGAATTAGGGACATTTGATAAGTATGAAATTAATAAAGAAGATATGTTGAGAGTTATTCGTAATCATAGGCGTGTTGCCTACAATGTGCCAAAAGAAGAATACGAAGGACTTTCGATTTATCCTGTGGGTATTGATCCTCAATACTGTCCTTCGGATTTACTGAAAGCAGCTCGTGAAGATTCCGATAGAGCCTATGAACTTGGGAAAAGATCAGGATTCAGAAATGCACAAGTAACAGTTCTTGCCCCGACAGGAACTATAGGTCTTGTAATGGATTGTGATACAACAGGAATTGAACCGGACTTTGCTTTGGTTAAATTTAAAAAACTTGCCGGCGGCGGTTACTTTAAAATAATTAATCAATCTATTCCACCGGCTTTAAGAGCCCTTGATTACAATTCGGAACAAATTAATGAAATTGTAAAATATGCGAAAGGAAGCGGAACTTTAGAAGGTTGTCCGACAATAAATTATGAAACACTAAAATCAAAGGGTTTTACAGATGAAGTCTTAAATAAAATTGAGAGTATGCTTCCGACTGTTTTTGAATTGAGTTTTGCGTTTAACAAATATACAATTGGAGAAAATTTTGTAGAAAATACACTCGGTATTTCTGACAGTTTATTAAGTCAGAGTGAATACAACATTCTTCAGGCATTAGGATTTACTAAAGATGAAATTACACGAGCAAACGATTATGTTTGCGGGACAATGACAATTGAAGGAGCACCCTTCCTAAAAGAAGAGCATTATGCCGTTTTTGATTGTGCGAATAAATGCGGTAAAAAAGGGAGCAGGTTTATTGCTCCTGACGGACATATAAATATGATGGCTGCTGCCCAACCGTTTCTTTCCGGTGCTATTTCAAAGACAATCAATTTTACAAATTCAGCCACAATCGAAGATATTAAAAATGCATATATGCAGTCATGGAAGTTAGGCTTAAAAGCAAACGCACTTTATCGAGACGGTTCTAAACTTTCTCAACCATTAAACTCCCGTTCCGATGAGGAAGATGAGGAGATTATCAAAAATCAAGAAGAAAACGATATTGTAAAAATTGCAGAGAAAATAATTCACAGATACATTGCTCGTAGAAGGAGGCTTCCTGATCGCCGCGGTGGTTATACACAAAAAGCCAAGATAAGCGGGCAGACTGTTTACATAAGAACCGGTGAATATGAAAATGGGCAGCTTGGTGAAATATTTTTGGATATGCACAAAGAAGGTGCGTCATTTCGGAGTTTGATGAATAATTTTGCGATTGCTATTTCACTCGGTTTACAGCACGGCGTTCCTCTTGAAGAATTTGTTGATGCATTCATATTCACAAAATTTGAACCGAGTGGAATTGTTACTGGGAATGATAGAATAAAAATGGCGACGTCTGTAATAGATTATATTTTTAGAGAACTTGCCGTTTCATATCTCGGGCGTAATGATTTGGCTCATGTAAATCCGCATAAAGAGAAAGAAATTAACAATTATCCGTTACCCGAAACAAGAGATGATTACGATACTGAAGAAGTTGTGTTCCATAAAAAAATTGCTCTTGATGATTCTGGTTATGTTTCAGAGAATGGTGATAAAGGGAAATTGAGTGGAATGCCTGATCAACGCGAAATAGCTAAACAACAGGGCTATACCGGCGATATTTGTCCTGAATGTCAGAGTATGACAATGGTAAGAAATGGAACTTGCTTAAAATGTAATACTTGCGGTGCAACTACTGGTTGCAGTTAAATTTGAGAAAATTAAAAATCTGTTAAATCATCGAGCGACAATTTTATAAGCCTACTTTAATGTAGGCTTTTTTTTTGATTTTTATTTGCTTATAGAGTAAAGGGTTACAAAAAAAATTTATTGATTTACATTACCAATTTACCTAACTGCTAAAGGGTTTTGCAATTCTTCATTCATACCAAACTATATTTTAAGAGTGAACTAAAATTTTACAATTTTTTCACAATTATTTTGTACTAATTTGGTAAAATTTTTTAAATAATCTTAAAATGATAATAATATTTTAAATTTAATGAAATACTAAACTAATAATTAAGTGTAAAATGGCGTTATTTTCATGAGAATTCAACTACATTAGTATTGGCACGATGATTGCGTATAGTAAATAGGGCAGACAAATATTGTTGATAATATAATTATTTGGAGAAACATTGTTTATATTTTATTCTAAAGATTTGCATACAGCACTTCTGTTTGAAGGAAATCATTTCCTCTTAGAAAAATATGATAATTTCTTAATTATATTCAATTTTTGGGGATTGATTCATTTATCAGTTTGAATTTGTCCTCTGACAAATATAAAGTAATTAAAAATTATGTAATTGACTCAAATAATTCTGAATTTATAAGTCTGGGGTACTAATGAAACTATCTGAATTTTATAATTTTAAGAAAAACCAAGAGGGCTCACGAGATTATAGATATGGTTGCAATATTGAAGAATTGAATCAAATCTTAAATATAGTTCGAAAAATTAATAATTCTTTAAATTTAGATGAAGTGCTGCAATCTGTATTGGAGAATGCACTTAAAATAACGGAAACATATAGAGGCTTTATTGTATTAAAGAATAAGAATGATAAATTAGAGTTCAGAATTGGCTTAAATAAATTTGGACAAAAATTAAGAAAATCTTCCTTTAGTGTAAGCGAGCTTGCAGTTGAAGATGTTTTCAATACAAAAGAATCGATTATTATTGCCGGAGGGAAAGACGTTTCTGAAAATGAATACTTAAATAATTGTTCAATTTTTCCGATAAAAACAATTTTTTGTGTCCCTTTAATTGTAGATGGCGAAAGCCTTGGAGTTATTTATGTTGATTGTCCGGAAGTAAGAAACATTAAAAAACTTGATATAGCTTACAGTTTTGAAATTCTTGCCGAGCATGCCGCTATAGCGATAAATAATGCAAAAATACACCAACAACTGGAAAGAGAAAAAAGGAAAGCCGAGAATGCTGAAAAATTAAAAGGTGATTTTTTAACTTTAATCTCGCATGAAATTAGAAATCCGTTAAATTTTATGATGACTCATGCACAATTATTACAAAGTGTTATTAATGGTAATATTGATGAGGATTATATTGAGAGCTTTGAGATAATAAATAGAGGCGGAAAAAGGTTGTTGCGCTCAATAGAGCTTGCTTTAAATGCTTCCGAAATTAATAATGGAAGTTACAAAATAAGAAATGAGGCTACGGAACTAATTAGAGATATATTTCAACCGATTATGAAAGAATATGAAAATACAGCGCATAAAAAAGGAATCGGTTTTAACTTAAATTACGACCTTAACGATAATTATAATATAAATTGTGATACACATTCTGTTTCTTTGTCTTTTATTCATTTAATAGATAATGCCGTGAAATTTACCGACGAAGGTGAAGTTAATATAAATATTTTCAGGGATAAAGAAACTAAAAATCTTATAGTTGAAATTGAGGATACTGGAATAGGAATTGCAACTGATTATTACCCGTCGATTTATGAACAATTCACACAAGAAGAAACTGGGTACACCCGGAGTTATGACGGTATGGGACTTGGTTTGGCACTGGCAAAAAGTTATTTAGACTTAAATAAGTTTCAAATTTCTTTCGAAAGCGAAAAGAATGTTGGTACTAAATTTACTATTATACTTAATCAATAAAGCTTTAAATTATTTTTCATGAACAGATAATAACTTCAGCAATATAAAAGGATATCAATATTCTGAATCTACGATCGTTGATTTTATTTCTACAACTGATATATGAACATGGTATCCACATAAAGGAAAAGAAAAATCAAAGTATTTAATAAAAGTATCAAGAATAATAGGGAAAAAAGTTAAAATAGCAAAAGCATTATTATTTTTGAATATTTCATATTCAGTAAGAATTTCGAAAGGAGATTTCCCAAACTTATATCTAAATTTTCTTAAATAGTTAAAATACAATATATAGGTAAAAGCTTTATTAAGAAAATCAGCTTTATCAGAATAT
>Ga0114934_10001622_pt1 | contig 14637 bp, 20 predicted proteins | sample 4SBtaG_2_FD_99695 | JGI IMG/M metagenome (GOLD analysis project Ga0114934, IMG submission 99695) | Deep subsurface microbial communities from Kolumbo volcano to uncover new lineages of life (NeLLi) - 4SBTROV10_white metaG | ecosystem: Environmental > Aquatic > Marine > Volcanic ... | reverse complement strand
TTAGAAAAGCAGGGAAAGAATACAAATACACCGTTGAATTTAGCAAAGACGAGGGCGACTGGGTAGAATGCAATGAAGATGAGATTAGATTGATTGAACCAAAACAAGAAACAAAACAAGAAAAAAGTAAAGAACAAAAACCGAAAGAAACGGGAAACACACCAAAAGATATTAAAAGTAAAATCTATTCTCTAACGAGTAAATTATCTGTTTTGCAAGACAAAGTAGAAACGCTCAAAAGTGCAATAGAGGATATTATGACTGAATTTGAATCCTTAAAAGAAGACAAAGATAGCCTAATAAAATACAGGCAAGAAATTTGTATCTTTAGGCAATTTGACCCATTAAAAAGATTTTCAAATTTCAGTTATGAAGATTTAAAATGGAGTGAGATAAACAGCGGTTATTGTAATAAAGAAGAAATTTTGAAAATTGACGGAAAATATTATATTTATGCAGGTAAAAAATACTATGACTGGAACGAAAAAAAGCCATCAATAATCAGGTTTAAAAATCGTAATAAAATAATTAAAGAAATTGAAGCATAAAATGGAATCAAATCATCTAATAAATAAAGAAAAGATAAGCGTTGAGGAACTTCCAGAAGATATTAAGAAAGAGTATGTCGCAATTACCAAAGAGTTTGCACAATATACCGTTGATGGAAAAGATATTCCAAAAGAATTGATAGAGAGAGACAATAATTTAGCACAGAAAATAAATGATTGGTTAGATGAGGAAATTGATGATATTGAAGGCACACAAAACAAAGAAAGTGTAAATTCTGAAAATACAAATGGTGAAGAAATAGAATCGCCAGCAAAAACAATAAAAGAAAAGGTATTGAGTGTTGCCGAAGGAGACAAAGTTATGTTAAATGACTTAAAAGATATATTAGGGCGTAATCCGAAATATCCATTAGAGCAAATTGAAGACTTGCGATTAGTTAAAATTCTTTTTCACCCTTACTATCAAATAAGAAACTATAAGGAAGTTGTTGGGAAACTAAATAATCAATAAATGAATTATCAAGAAACAGATTTATTTTTAGATGTTTATGAGATAGCAGAAAAACTTGCTGATGCGATAACAAAATATGGTAAGAAACAAGTTTTATTAATTGTTGAGAGAATATTGCTCAATGATAAGATAAAGATAGTGTTTATTTTATTGGAAACTATTAAAGAATACTTTAAAATACCGGATAAAAAACTTATCTTAGAGCCAAAGAGAAATAGAAATATTTTGCCTACTGCAAGAAAGATATTTATTATTATGATGTATCATAGGTTTAAGTTATCACAGAAAGAAATAGCTTTGATAATTAAAAGAAAAGTTTCAACGGTAAGTGAAGTAATTAATTCTTTAAAACCAGAAGATAGAAAAAATCCTTATCTTTGCAAAACATTTTTTAATCATTATGACGAAATTTTAAAATTAACATTAAAAAAAATAGAAAATGGCACAAACAAACAACAAACAAAAAGATTTTGAAGATGGAATAATCATTGAGGAAACAGGCGAAAAGATAGAGAGAGACGAGAACTCTCCATTTAACAAAAATGTCATAAGTCGTGGCGAATCTGGAAGCATAGGTGGGGCTGATGGTAAGGGTGTGGAAATTGAAGAGCCTGAATTGATTATTGACGAAATGGAAAATAAAAAAGATAATCAAAAAGAAGACTCCGTCAATGATGAAAATGAAAATAAAGAAAGTAGGGAATATCAAGATGTTACCGATTTTGAAGATGATAATGAAAGTAACTCGGATAATTCTGAAAATAAAAAAGATGATAAAACAGATACCTTTACGGAAGAAGATGATGATGAAGCAGGCATGACAGACGAAGAAATAGATGTCTATGCCAATATGATAGCAGACAAATATTTTGAAGGCACAAGAAACCTAACTATTTCATGGTCGCAGTTTTCTGATTTATTTGTTGCCGAAATGGTAACAAGGGGAAAAATTAATCCTGATATACAATTTGCAAATACAGGGAAAACGATAGGCGAGGTAATTACAGATGTAAATAAAAACATTGAATATGAAATAAGAAAGACTGAAAATACAAAACCTGCATTGGTAAGTATTTTAAAGGCTGTTGCTAAAAAGTATTCTATAAAGATGTCTATTGGTCTTAGATTAGTTATGTTTTTATCAATGGATATGCTTCAGATGGGGACAATAATATTTACCTTAAAGGCACAAAATAAAAAATTAATGAAAAGTTTTGTTTTAGAAACAACGACAGACAAAAAAAGAAAAGACGACTTAGTGGAAAAAATAAAAAAAGAGCAAGAAATAAATGCGGAGATTATCAAGAATAGGAAAAAAAATAAAAATAAAGAAAATAAAAAAAATAATGATATTGACTTAGATGATGATTTTACGATAGAGAACGATGAAGAAACAATTGGAGATATTGATGAGAGTATTGTTCTTCAAGAAACGATAAATGAAAATTCGTAAAATATTTTAATAAAATGAAGAGAAGGGATAAAATTAGACAAAGAAATAATGATGAGCAAAGAGAATCTATACTTATTGTTGCCATAGGACAAAAAGGCGTTGGGAAAAGCTATCGTTCGTTGAGAGAGTTGATATTGGCGGTGAATGGTGATAAAAAAAGAGGAATTAAACCAAGAAAAGCATTAATATTTGATGTTACAAACGAGTTCCAAATTGCTAAACCAATAGCACTTGCCGATGTTAAGAGGTGGGCAGATGTTGGAAAGATAGAAATGCGAAGGATACAAATATTCAAAGCGAAAAAAGATACAGATTTAATGTGGAACGGTAAGAAAGTATATAATACTGCTAATCCGAAGATGACATTAAACGAAATGACAAATGTTTTAAATTATATTCTTGATAATTACCATGACGGGATATTGCTGGTAGAAGATATTAATAAATATATTTCCGATTCCCTACCATCAGACCTTATTGGTGCAATTGTAACACAAAGACATCTCGGCGTTGATATAATACTTCATTTTCAGGTAATAGAGAAATATGGACACCCAAAAATACTTGGAAATACAAATGTAGTGAGAATACATAAATATTTTGGTAGTGTTATGCGTCATGAGTCAAAATTTGGCGAAAGAACAATACCTCTATTGATATGTGAGGAGATATTAAATAACAGATATAAAAAGTCTGTAACAAGGGCAGAAAAGTCATTTTATGTATATTATGATGCCGATAATAACAAAATAATGGGTAAGTTCTCAAAAGAAGAATTTACCAATGCTCTTGAAAGGGTTTTAGAAAAATACTATAACAAATTAGTTAAGCCAGTAATTAATAGCGTTGATTTAAAGACAGGTGAAAAGAAATACAAAGATAGAAACGATGCTATCGCAAAAATAATAAATGAATATACCGAAAATTATTTCGGAAATTGATTTTATTCTATAATTTAATCCGAAATTTAAGTATCTAATTCACAGCTCATTATTAACCAATTTGGTATAATTTCAATTTTAATATTCTTTAATTTTCTATCTATTGTCGTTTATAAAAATAAATTAAATAAATTAAAAAAAATATCATGGATCAAACATCTCAAGGTATGGTAGCAAAAGAACTACTTATTTACAGTTTATTTACTGTTGCAGCAGTCGTTATTGGAAATCTTGTTTATGAAAAGGCTTTAAAACCGAAATCAGACAAGTGGTAGTAACGATTAAAAAAAATTACATTAATATTAACCAAAAAAAAATATAATAAAATGGCAAAAGAAGTTCTTATTTACAGTTTATTTACTGTTGCAGCAGTCGTTATTGGAAATCTTGTTTATGAAAAGGCTTTAAAACCGAAATCAGACAAGTGGTAGTAACGACTAAAAACATTGGCATATAAGCCGATATTTCAATAATTAACTAAAAGTTTAACCAAAAAACAAAAACAAAATGAAAGATTATTATTTAAAAAATGAACAATTCAGCGGGGCAGATGACTATACTGACCTCAACGCTGATGGATTTGATGACTTAGGTGCTGACGGTTTTGAAGAACAAAGCCAAGCACAAGGTGGTATTCTCGTAGAGAAATCACAATCTGCCTACAAAGTAAACATTGCTATTGATGGTAATGCCTCTTCTTACACATCAGGCGATACAAACATTGTAATCTTCGGTAGAGATAAGTATTTATTGGTAAAAAATTTTGGAAACTCCGGTCATGTTTCGTTAAGCACAGGATTCGCAGACACAAGTTATGCTGAACTGTTAGAGCAATCTGCCGTTAGTCCAATGATTGTAAGCAGTATCCGAATGAAGACTGATACAGCAGCAGTATTTGATTATGCTTTCTCTTTGATTAGCAAAGATGCTAACGGACAACAATTAAATATTCCTGTTGATCCGATGAATTACTACTCACCGTTACAGATTGACGCTGGAATTATTGATATTCCTTACAAGTTCCAAATTGACAGTAACAACTTTATCACATTATCTTTGCCTTATTCTGTCGTTCATGGAAACACAATCAATATTTCAATGACTTTCTTCCCACACAATACGGCTCGTTTGTCAAGAATTTTGACCTCTGAACGCCCTATTAAGACAAATCCACGACCTGTTACTCCAACTATGTTTAACAGACTGCCTGCCAATCCGTTCTTGAGAGGATAAACAGATAAAAAACAAAATAATAAAAGGGTTGATTTTTTCAACCCTTTTTTTTTGAAAAAAAATAATTAATTTTCGTTTATTTAAAATATTTTTCGTTTAATTAAAAAAACATATATTTATTATGGTAAACAATAAATTATTCTGCCAATATCTTGTATTGAATAGCGACAAAAACATTCTAAGGCACAAAATAGAGGAAAATTTTGGTGTTGATATGTCAAATATTGTTACGGAAGAAGGTATATATAATACCCTTATTGAAATATTAAGAAAAGGGAAAGACGAGGCATTTAAAAAAATGATGACCTTCCACCCCGACATATTACGCTATGAAAGAGTATTCGGCGACGGAAATAAAAATAATATAATAGAAAAATCGCAGCAACAAAATCACACACCAATATCAATGCAAAAAATAATCAATATTGCTATTGTTATAGACTTAACACTAATAGCTGCCGTATCAATTAAGACACTATTCTTTAATAAATAATGAATACTCCCATTTCTAATATTATTAATGACTTAAATATTGCCAGTGATTCGGGTGATTCATATTACTTGATAGAAGTTATAGCAAGTAATATCTCTAATTTAATAGTTGATAATTTAAAGTCTTATTTGATTATCCTTGAAAAATCAGGACATAAATTTATCAATATAAGTGCTATCGGATTGACCGATGCTTTCATAAATAATCTTAATGATAAAAAATTTACAAACACTTTAGGGTATTATCTTGCAAGGAAAAAAACAAAAGATAAAGTTAAGATAAAATCTTTTGTTAAGAAATTCAGCAATTCATTATGCAAAATAGATAAGGATAAAGAAAAGAAAGAGTATTTGAGAGAGTTGCTTTTGCTATGGACTGTAAACAGCATCTCATTGAAAGAGAAAAAGTTTGACTTTACAGGGAACAGCAGAATAAGGTCTTATATCTATTTAATTGGCGTATCTGCAATATTAATTTCTATATATATAATAAAAAAAGAAAAAATTAATTCATTTTTTAAAAAAATAATCGTTTAATATAAAAAATAAATATCATGACTAAAAAAATGACTAAAAAGTATTATTGCCTCTATGATGTTGAAAGGGACAAAATCATGCAATGTGTCCCAAATTTAGAAAAAATAGAAAAATACATTGTAAGCAAAAATAAGCAAATCGGAAAAGACAAGTCCGAAGATAGTGTTGATGAAATTATGGTAAATAATAATTGGGACATCTTAATATCAGACAAGTTATTAGATGAATCAAATTACAAACCATATTTGCATAAAAATAAAAAACCATCTAAAAGGATGGGAAGTAAAAAGAAAACAACATCTAAAAAAGGCAATGGCAATGCTGACTGGCAAAAAGAAGCTAAGTCTTTGGGTATTAATTTCTGTTGCAGGAAAAAAGAAGATGTATTAAAAGACATTGAAAATGCAAAAGGTTCAAAGGGAACAGATACCAAAAAAGAAAAAAATAAGAAACGAGCTGAATTGAATAGGGAAGAAAGAATAAAAAAATATTTGGCTCACTTAAAAAAAGAACATAAATATTCTGGTTTAGAGGAAAAATTAAAAGGTATGCCAATAAAGGCAAAAGATATTTTTTTGCATAAACTTTATATTAACTCTAAAAGATATGAGGGATTAACGACATCTCAAAGAGAGAAAAATATTGAAAGAGACAAAAGCCGTAAAGCAAAGAATTATGGATGGCGTTTCTCAAATCACAGATACGGAACTACCTCTAAAACGAATATTGGAGAAAAATTGCCCGATGAAGTTATTAAAAAGTATGGCAATAAAGTGCCAACTCTTCGCCAAATAGCAGCGTTTAAAGCTGCAACAGAGAAAGAAAGAGCAAAAATGTTTGATGGCTCGTTCCCTTATTACAAAGCAGATATAAGAAGTGGCGATATTTATATGGCTACAAGACATAAACATCTTAAATATGAAGGCGGTGGGATTATTCTTTCTAAATATTTGTCTTATGACGAATTAAAAGACTTTCTTGGAATAGATAAGATTACATCATCTTCTTATGAGATTTCTGATGATTATGTTGCAAAGAAAGTGCCTATTTATCCTTTGTTTAAAATTGTTAAAAAATAAATAAAATGAAAAAAGAAGAAATTGACGGAAACTTAGCCTATAAGATTGCTTCGGATAGTGGTGCAGCACCAGTATTTGTAATTTCTGATGGTAAGTTTAAAAAAGTCGGCATAATTAAAAATGGCGAAAAAGTAAATGGTATTACCTACAAGATAGTAAATAAAGGAAAAGAGTTTAATTTACTTGATGCAGGTGGGAAATATATACCTTATCAATACCTGATGCTTGACACAGAAGAGAAGTCAAAAGCTGATGGAAACGAGGAATATGATAATACTATCGGAGAATACAAAGACAAGATTAAGAATGCAACTAAAACAATAAATTGGTATGTTGCCATGCCTGTTACTGCCGTTGGTGGTGGAATCGTTTATCTCATTGCAGGTAAAGTATTCCCTACTTTGCCGAAATGGGCAACAGTAGGTATTGGTATTGCAGGTGGAATAGGTATTGCCCTTGCTGTAAACAAAGTTATGCCTAATTTATACACTAAAAAGACGAAATCAGATGAGGATTTATTGGGTGTGAAAACAAAGAAAGAGGCAGGACTTTTAGAATGATTATTTAATTAAAAAATAATATCATGGAATTAAGCAATTATAGGTTATTAGACAGAGACATTAAGAAAAACTCTAAAGCAAATTATTCTTTTGCAAGTGGCGATGAACAGGTATATAGAGAATGTGCTGAAAAGACAGGATTTGTTACTTTGCCCCCTCAACAGATGCAACAATTAGGTTTATCAAACTCCGAATCAACAAAAAAAGCATTTGATGACTGTGTTAAGAGTCATGGTAAAAAGAATATATGGGATACCCTTGAAGATAATGCAGGTAATATATTGAATCTTGGCAGTTCAATAATTAATTGGGCAAGTAATAAAAAAAACAATAACAATCAATCTGCAAATAACCAAAATACAGGCGGCCAGGGTGCAAGTAATCAAGGCGGAGAAAATTATGGTGGAAATGATGATTATTCTGAAAACGATAAATTCTTAGGTATGCCGAAACCTGTTGGAATTATCGTATCAATAGTTGGTATTTTAGCAATAGGGTCTGTAATAGGATTTGGTATTAAAGCGATTATTAAAAAAGGAAAATAAAAATCATGGAATTAAGTAATTATAATCTATTAGATAAAGACTTAAAGGTTCAAGAGGGACAAAGTAACGCTGACTGGGGACAAATTGTAACCGATAATCTTGGTAATCTTTTAAATCTTGGTAGTGCAGCATTTACTTATTTTGCAGCAAAGCAAAATCAAGGCAATCAAGGTGGAGGCGGAAATTCGCAAACATCTGCACCCACACCTGCACCACAAATACCCCCATCAAATTACTATAATAACCAAAATAATGGTGGAGATAAAAACAGTAAAGATACTAAGAAATTTTTAGGTATGCCACAATCTGTTGGAATTACTTTTGCTGCCGTTGGTGGTATTTTAGTTTTATTATTTGCATATCTTGGAATAAAAAAAATAAATGGTAAATGATAGACAGCTACAATGAAATAGTGAAGCGTATCATTTTAAATGATAAAAACAAAGGATATAAAGAAATCAATCCTTTTGTATCGGAAGGATATTCTTCTGTTGCAGGGTGGAAAGAGTTTACTGATAAGGCAAAATGTAAAGTATTTGCTGAAAAGATAAATATACCGAGAGGTAGGAAAGGAAGAAGGGATGCTACAAAGACATTTTATTTAATGTATAAAGATGCTGTTCCTGCAATGGAAAGACTTACAAAGAAAATGGAAGATGAGATAAATGATGTTAGTAAACTACCTTTACCTGTTAGAGACCCTCGTGTAGATAAATGGAGAGCAGAATTATACGACGCAAGAAAACGAATCAATAAAGCAAAGACAGATTTAGCAAATTTGAAGATAAAATATAACCAAGCAAACAGTTGGGACAAAAAGAAATTTACTGACCAATGGTTTAATGGTTCACAGAGGGCATTTCGTAACCTGTGTGAAGATATGCTCGTTATCAATCAAGAAAAGAAAAAGGTATTAGATGAAAGACTGTGGTCAGATATAAAGAAAGGATTATTAGCACCAGCAAGAGGACTTGTTCTTTTATTAATAAAGTTTAATGTTCTTGGACTTGGAACAATATTCGGAAAGTTAGTCAGCTTATCATCTGGAGTAAAGAAAGGTCTTGGAAGGATTTGGGAAAGATTTGGCGGAAAAGCAGATGATTTATTCAAGACAATATCAAAAGGGAAAAACAAAAAAATATTATTCAACAAAGGAATGGAAAATCAATCATCTTTTGTTGGAATGATTGATGAAATAAAACATAGTTCAGATGCAGGTGATGTTGCAGATAAAATTCTTAAAGTTTTACCAGTAGCTACAACAGCCTTTGACTGTGCAACAAATGGGTGTAAAGAAACACCTTATGTTAAGACGGCTACGGCAATCATCAAGCCAATGCTTTATGTTGTTAAATTAGGAGATAGTTTAGGCGAAAAATTAGAAGTAGTTAATGAAGGGTTAGACAAAGCACAGGCATCAGCAAAAAATTACACACCGCCACCACAGGCAAAACCACAAGCACAAACAAATAACAACAATCAAAATTATAGTGGTGAAAAAAACATTATAGACGACAAAAAATTTGATATAAAACGATATTTAAAAATTGCTATACCAATAACCTTAGTAACAGGTTCAGGTATTGGAATGTATTATTTATTTAAAAATTAAAACTAAAACTATGGAAACTAAAAATAATGACAAAAAAGAAAATAATGACAGGAATTTAATCACTGAAGGTATGCTTGTAGGTCTTGCATTAGGCACTTTTGCAGGTATTTTCTTTGGAATAGTAATAGGGGGTATAATAGAAGAAAAAATAGAGATGAATAAAGTATAATAAATAAAGTATAATATCTATTTAAAAAATAAAACTATGAAAGTAGCAACATTAGACAATGCAATGGGAAGATTAATTCCTTCAAATGTTTCTCAATCACAACCGTTAAGTCATAATGATTTATATGGTGTAAAATATTCCTATTCTACTGGTTTAAAAAGAAAGGAAATAACTAAAAACATTGCTAAAAACACAAGAAGTTCAAAAAGTGAAAATGCAATGTTAAAAAAGAAATTAGCAACGCCTGTGGCATCAAGTAAGATTGTTTCAAATAATATAAATAAAATTGCAGCAAAGTATCAGAGTGAAACGCCGGAATGGTTTTTTGATTTCTCCAAGTGGTTTGTTAAAAATTATGGCACTCGCAGAATGCCTAATGAAAGAGATTTTATTAATTTTGTTAGATACCAAATAAGATATGCCACAAAAGACTGGTTCTATGATTTTGCAATGTTCTTTAAGGAATATTATGATATGATTAATGAAGGTCATGGCAGAAGCAAAAATTATGTAAATGATGGAGATAGTTGGTGGGACAGATTCTTATATTGGTTTAAAGACCGTTCTATGAGCAATGGCGGTGATGACGATGATGAAACTTGGTGGGATAGGTTCTTATATTGGTTTAAAGACCGCTCTGCAAATAATGACGGAGATAGTTGGTGGGACAGGTTTTTTTATTGGTTTAAAGACCGTTCTATTAATCATGATTGGTGGAATCATTTTAAATTGTGGTTCAAATATAATTTATACAACAAAGAATCTATCTATAATCAAACGACAGGTGGAGAAAAAGAAGTGATTGATTTTATAGAGTTCCTAAAAAATAAATTTCAGGAAAAAAAATCAAATAGTATAGGAGAATCAAAATCAGAAGAAAAATCAAATCTTTCAGCATCTTCATCGTCTTCTAATCAAAATAATGAAACTGAAAAAATGATGGAAGATACCGATAAAGAAAAGGAAGTAAAAAAAGATAAATTATATCATGTTGCTAAATATGTTGGCATTGGGACAGGGTTAGCAGTTGTAGGTTATTTTGCACTTAAAGGTTTAAAAGTTTTGTAATGATAATTGATTTACCTGTAAATAATATACCGTTTACTGTCGTTGTTGGAGTAAAAACAAAACAACCAGAGAGAATAACGCTTATAGTTGAAGATAAGAATATTTCTCATACGCCATATATGTATTATGGTGCAATGGAAGTAAAGGGATATAGGGAATTTTATCTTAAATTTCCATCACCGCCAAAAGCGATGTATTTATCAATATTCAATTCTAAATACCGAAACAATCCGAAAGGAGATTCAACATTTGCTATAACTAAAATGGAAGTAAAGTCATTAGGAAAAAACCCTATATGGCTGACAGATGCAGATAGAGAGTTTCTTGACTTTGCAACAAAATTTTCTAAAAGGGCAAAAATATTAAAAAGTGGCAGATGTGATAATCCTGTTGTATATCGTTCAAAGAATTTACATTATTTCATTCGCTACTGTGATGTAATAACAAGTCGCTTTAGCAATGAGCCACTTACTACACCTGCAAGGGTAGGACATGAGACAGGTATTATTGATGTTTCAAAAAAAGAGATATGGAATAAAACGGTTTCATCTATATTACTTTACTTATTGCATGAATATTCTCACAAATACAAAAATCCAAAAATTAATTTAGAAATTGGCAACGAGTATGCAGCAGACTTAAATGCTTTATGGATATATCTCTCAGAGGGTTATCCAATACACGAGATAATACCAGCTTTTGCCTTGATATTTAAAAAGGCGAATACGGAATGGAATAGAAGAAGATTAGCTTATATATGGAAGTTCGTAAATGATTTTGCAGAAGGTAAGTTAAAAAATAAAATACCAAAATATCAATAAAATGGATAAACAAACTATATTAAATATTCCAAATTCTCACTCTACATCGGCTACATGGATTGAATGGCATAAGGCTTTACGGCGTGAATTTGGAAAAAAGAAAGCTAACTATCTTTTTGTTCAAGCGTGGGATAAAAGGGCAGGTGCAGGTTCAGATGCCTCAACCAATGAATTAAGAGAATATATGAAAGATAATGGTGTTACTCTTGATACCACTACATTAGAAGATATTGGAGATACCGCTATTAGCGTTAAGGACTTCTTCGGAGATATTTTTGAATATGGTAAAATAGCTGGTTTGGTAGTTGGTGGTATGGTAATAGTTTCTCTTGGAATGATATTATTTAATGTTGCAAAAAACCCTGTAAAAGCTGCTGAAACTGCAATGAAATTTAAAACACCAAAAATGCCATGACAAGAAAAAACAAAATAATATTATCATCAACAGTTTTAATATCGGGTATCGGGTATTTTGCGGTATCCCATATTATGAAAAACTCACTATATAAAAAAGTTTTAAACAATATCAATAACAATGTAAGTAGTTATGGCGATGTTAGGGATATAAGTTATTTTGACGGCAATGCCTATATATCCCATGTTAAAAATAACACCTCAAAGCAAATCATAAAACTTAAAGATGCTTATGTTACTCAATTCAGGAAAGGGTTACATGATGCTATTAGTGGGTGGGGAACAGACGAAGACAAAATAAAGTCTATTTTCAGACAATTAAAAGACGGGGTTCAAATTGCACAGGTATCACAATCTTATTATGATAATTATGGAAAAACATTATTACAAGATATGCTTGATGATATGAATCCCGATAGCGATGATATGAAAGAAATAAACAGTATTATTCAGTCAAAACCAAAATTTAGAACATTATGAAAGAGTCCACAAAACAAACAATATTAAATGCTCTCTCTATTCAGAGAATAATTAATCCTAAAAAGAAAATAAGGATATTTAAGAATGGCGGAATAGTTGAAGCAACGGAAGATGCAAAAGGCTATAAATTAAAGTTAGATGATGTATGGGAAAGACAATTTGAGAGTATGCCACCAAAGTTGCTTAAATATATGGCAAAAAACAATATCTTATATGCCAGTCCATATAATTATAGATATGCTTATAATGATAGTGGAAGTTATTATGATACGCCAGATAAAACTTGGGATTATACACCTGAAAATAGCCTTAGAGTTTCTGACCATTGGAATTTTACAAGTTATGGTAAAACACATTGTATTACAGACATTGATGTTCAAAATAATATAAATTGGACAGTTGCAAAATGGATTGATGGCAGATATATGGTAATTGCAACATATCCAAAAACATATATAATTCGAAAAAAGAAAGAAGAAAGAAAAAGCCTTAAAAATGACTGGTTAGAAGAAACTTTTATTGAAAAGTATAAAAGGGAAAAAGCAGAAAGGGAAGAAAAAGAAAGAATTGACAAATTACAGAAAAAATACGAAAGACAAAGAAAAAGAAGGGAAAAAGCATTAAAAGAAGGCAGAATAGAAGTAACATTTGAACACAATTTATGGGGTGGGACATCAAGACACCCACGATTTTTAGGGACAGAAACAATTACAGGTATTCTTGATAGAGAAACACCAAAAACTATTGTAGTTGATGGTAAAAGGTATAAGCAATTTGAAAACTATAAAGAAGAAATAATTAAATAATAAATATCATGAAAAAGACAACAAAAATCATTCTCGGAGTGGGACTTGGAATAGTTGCAGTAGCAGGAACAATTACTGGAATATACTATTTCAAAAAGAAAAAAGAAGATAAAAACAGCGGAGGTGAAAACGGAAACGGAGGTGGAAGTGGAAACGGAAACGGAGGTGGAAGTGGAAACGGAAACGGAGGTGGAAGTGGAAACGGAAACGGAAGTGGAAGTGGAAACGGAAACGGAGGTGGAGGCAATATAATAGTAGATAATTCAGGCGTAGAAGAAGTGGGCGGTATAAGTAAAGGTAATTCAAATTCTTCAAAAACGACATCAACTATACCACCTGATATACTGAAAAAAATTAATAAGATAGGGCAATATGTATTAGATAATTTTGAATTTAAAAGCAAAGATGATGCAAAATGGTATTTTCCTAAATTATGGCAATATAGAAAAGAAATAAAACACAATCCTGATGATGTTGTTATCGTTCCTGATGACATTTTAGGCAAAGCATTGTCTAAACTTGGTCTTGTAAGATATAATGGCATTAATACACGACTAAAGCCAAAACAAGCATTTGACATATTTTTTAAATATATACCTAAATCAGATAACGGAACTCCTTTTATGGCATATAAAGGTGGTTTTGATAAACCAGACCTTTCTACTTTCCCAAAAGCAAAACTTCAAGAATTAGCAACAAATGGTTATTGGTTTGCTTTATTATATGCTAAAGAATACGGCTCACGACCAATGCAAAGAAATGCAATTGGAAGGGAATATGTTAAGCCACAATCGTCTGCTAATGGTTTTATTACTGTTAAAAAAGGCAGTCGGTTATTATATGCTTGTGTTTTGATAGACACTACCAAGACTCATGGTGGGACAGGAACAGGTGTTAGCATGGTTCAAAATAAGGGAAAATACACATGGGCAATAAATTATCATTTCTAAAAATTTAATAATTATGAAAAAGACAGCAAAAATAATTTTATCATTAGGAATCGGATTAGTCGCAGTAGGTGGAATATCCGCAGGGATATACTTTCTTACTAAAAAGAAAGATACGAATAATAAAAATACTGGTTCAGTAAGTGGTAGTGGTAGTGGAAATGGCAATAGCCAAAATATTGCTTGGCAAGGCAAAGTAAAACTTCTTGGCACAAGAAAACATTTAGAGTCAGTAAACAATCATACTGTGGGATTATCATCGCCACGACCACCAAAGGGAACTTTTGATAAAGGACAATCATTTATCCTATCAGGAACAGGAAAATATGATGGAAAATATACTATTGGTGGTGTATGGATAGATTCAGCTGGTAATATAGGGGCTATTTATTGTGATGATGTTATTTCAAATAATGCAACAATAGATACTGGTGGAGTTTTTTTATATGAACAAATGCCC
>Ga0114934_10001621_pt1 | contig 14643 bp, 25 predicted proteins | sample 4SBtaG_2_FD_99695 | JGI IMG/M metagenome (GOLD analysis project Ga0114934, IMG submission 99695) | Deep subsurface microbial communities from Kolumbo volcano to uncover new lineages of life (NeLLi) - 4SBTROV10_white metaG | ecosystem: Environmental > Aquatic > Marine > Volcanic ... | reverse complement strand
TCCGCACCTTGGAAATAGACCGTGCTAGGCCCGTAGGTCTCTCCGTCATCGGTGCCTAGACCGTGCGAGTCAGGGCTCTCTAGCATCGTTGCCACCTTCCGAAGCTTGTTGATTAACTTCGGTCGCATCGCTCTACGCAGAATGGGGTAGTTGGCAATGTCCTGTACTAGTTCAGCTAGGTTTGTCGCAAGAGCCACCTGTCTCTCGCTGACGTATTGATTACTGGTTGCACCAATCCTGCCAACAGCCCCGTCGAATACTGGGAAAAGTCCATGAGGAGTGCGGCGGATAAGGTCAGCAGCCTTTTCCAACTGTCTTGTAACTCTTTCCTGATTGACCTTAATCTCTTTGTTAAGCTTTAATCTCTTCTCTCTTAAGGCAGCGATCTGGCGGTTTCCTTCCTGTACTGTCGCCTCCAACTCAGCGTTGCTTAAGATGATAGTCCCTGGCACTCCATCGGGATGACGATTCGATGCGATCATGGATTCGATCTCTTTGATCATTGCCTGAATCTCTTCGATCTTCTCTTGGTCCGTCATGTCTCAGGCCTCCTCCTTGTCGAGGGCCTTCTCTGCACTCTTGATCTGGTTGTATGAGGCGCGTCCTTCAACGAACCCGTGAAAAAAAACGTAGTCAGCGACGGCATAGTCGAAGGAAAAAGACCTGTCGTCCCAGACCACGCTCATTGTGGGCTGGAGGAGGAAGGCGTCGCCCTGGGACTTAGCGTTAACAACCTTCTCACCGTCTCCCATCATGGTGCCCATCCAGCCGCCAACATTGAGGCGGTCGTATAGTCTAGGCTTAATCGCCTTTCGGCCCTCCCTTGTGATCGTAAACACGCCGTAGTCATCGGCGGTGTCGTAGTCTGCGGCGACGAGTCCCCGCTTGGCGAGGGATTGGAGGATGGTGAAGGTCGTAAAGCGGTCACCGTAGACAAATCCAGACCGCCCGCCACTCCAGGCACCGTTGGCGTTTCCTAAGAGGCAGCGAAGAACGTCGGCCTGTCGCGATCCAAGATTGATCATGTCTCACTCCTTGTCGGTCGGATGTCTAACTGAACGATAACCCCAAGCCAACAACTCGTCAAGGGGTCAGTTGCATATCTACTTAAGGGCTACTGGCGCCTGCTCACTTGTCTCAGATTCTCCCTTGTCTCGCCACCCCCACAGCCTGAGGCCCAAGTCCTCAGCGGTGTGCTTGATGATCTTGGGTGGGCTCTCACCTCTAAAGGGAGCCTGGAACTTGTCTCGTGAGTTTGTGCGCTGAATCTGACCATCCTCCCAGAGCCTCCAGACCGTGTTGGTGAGCCAAGCCTGGATGCCACCACCGTCCGCTCCCTCAGTCGCTTTACATATCACCTTGCGATCAGCCATAGCCTTAGGTCGCTCTTGGTCGTGGGTCATCTTTGAGCCTCCTTTAGGTGGCGCTGATAGCCTTCGTCATTGGCAAGTCTCTTGGCTTTTTGTTCGTTCATGCACTCTTTGCAATGGATGTTGCTTACTGCGTGCCAACCAACCAAACGGTGCCCAAAAGCGCACCATTTACCGTGTGGGCATTTGTGCCGATACCTATACTTTCCACACCTTGGACGCTTCTTGGCCTTGGTGCCGCATTTGCAGGTGTCGCCACGGCTAGTCATGGTCTTAAGACCTCTCCTCTATACGCCTACGATATGTAGCGTCACAAGAGTCAGTCACTCTATTGAGAAAGCGGTCAAGGTCTTTGGAGGTGAAGGGTTGCATCCTATCCTCCACGCAGATCTGGGCGATGACATCTGCCACGGCCTTGCCTACATCACGCGCTACGCTGATCGGATAGGTATCGGCTGGCAAGGTAGCTAAAGCGATTGAATGTCCAATCGCTTTGGCGAGTCGATCACTTTGCGTGTTAGTCATGGCCTTAGGCCCCCTCCTGGTCAAAAGTGTGCGCGAACGCGATGGCTTCGTGGATGTTCTTGGCGGACACTCGCCAGACGTCGTCACCAGTATTCAAGTGAGCGCCTCTCTTCTTCAAGCAGATGCCGTGGGGCCAGTCTTCTTCGACGTGGCTCCAGCCTGTTTCAAGCGACGAGAGGTAGGAGCCAGAGCCAACCCAACCTAGCGGCCTGTCGCTTCCTGCGTGGTGGGCCTTGTCGAAGAACTCGACGAGCGTCCCTGACTGCGGGTAAAACTGGCAACGCTTCCCGCCAATAGTCAAAAAACCACAGTAGTCGCCTTGTTTGACGACTCTGACTCTAACCGTGAACGTGCGACCGTCGTCGTTTGTGACTTCGATGGTGTTGGTTGCGTCGGTCATGGTCTTAGGCCCCCTCCTGGTTGGGGCGAGCACTCTTCTTGAGGGCATACTTGGAGGTGGGTGTGCGGCCCGTGGCCTCCTGGTAACGCTTGCGAGAAGCTGCCTTAAGTGAGCGCCTCTCTTGCTGTGCCTGCCGTTTGCTCCGCTTCATGGTCTCTCTTCCTTTAGAGCGAGTGAGAAGTGTTGCTGCACCAACGATAACCCTAAGTCGTCAAGCTGTCAAGTCCCTAATTTTGAATCGGTATAAATGTCCAAGGCCCAAGGTGTTCTGAAGTGAAGGGTCTCGCCTGTCTCGACGCACCTACCACTAAAGGGTTGCTCCAGATCCGTATCCGGCTCAACGGCTACGACCACGGAGCCCTCGACATGAGACACTTCAATAAGCACCTCAATTATCTTTTCCTTATTACGGCACTCCTCACAAAAATTCTGAGGGCACTTCATTGAAGCTCGTGCTCCTCTGAGGCTAGTCTCATTGACTATGTTGCCGTGTGAATGACAGACAACTGCGTACCTGCCGCCCTCTGTGTCTAAACCCTGTTCGGCAGCTTCATAAATGACAACCCAACCCTTGCCGCGTTCGCCGGAAACACCCTTGATAGTTGGGTGTCTACGACTCGCGATATAACCAGCGTCAGTGTTGTGAGGCTTACGTCTGCTCATATCTAGACCCTCCCTGGCTTGAGGTCACGCGCTACATCTCTGAAAGGCTTTGGCGAGAAGTACATATCACGTTCGATTCCCAAGCCTAACGCACCTCTAACTCCTTCAAGCTCATCGACAGAGATGTAGCCAAGCTCGTCGTATTCTGGACTGATCGGGCTAACCACCCAGCCGAATGCGAGCCGCTGCTCTGGATCGTACTCCATCATATAAAAAGTGAAGCGTCCCGTCGGATCGAAGAGGCTTGCAACCACGGTCTTATCCCCAAGTGCCACATCCTCAGTCGAGTAAAGGGGAGGTGCTGCCTTCTTAATTGCTTTTGTAAGTAGCATCATAGTTTCAGCCCCTGGCTTCCATGCAATCGTTGACGAGATCCATGATCTTTTTGTTGGCTTCTTTGGTCGCGGCTTCTTGTATCCTGACGACTCTTCGCCAACACCGCCTGAACTCCTCGTGGGAAACCGATTTGTCAGAGGCGGCTTCGATCATGCGCTTCTGTGCTTCGGCTAGTGTCATTTCCATTGGCATAATCTCTTCCTTTGCGATGAGTGAACACCCCAAGATGAGGTAAGGGGAGCAAGCTGTCAAGGGGTCAAGCTGTTAATAGAGATATGGGTCAAAGTGAAAGATGCGATCAAACTCGACCGTGACGGCGCCTGGATTATGGAAGTGAAGGGTGTCGCCTGACTCCCAACATTCGCCATAGAATGGCTCGCTGAAACCCCGACTCAAGCATACGTCTAGGTCTGGGTTGACTAAGATGTAGATTTGATCATCAACATGGCGCTCCACGGGATGATCGTCATTCCAAGAGACCACGTAGACTTTTTTCCATGCAACCCCATCCCAACCGCCGCCTTCATAAGAACAGCCATTGAACGGAGGAGACATCTTGGTGAAGGGCTTCTTTTTAATGAAGGGTTTTTTTCTTCGCGCCTTGAGGTTCTTCATGTTGTCTCCTGGTTGCCGTTTCGTGTCGTTACTAGAGACAACGCACATCCTCCAAAAACTTGCACACATGGCCTTGAGGTGGCACCGTGGGAAGACAGGGAGAAACCCTTTAAGAAGGTGCTTATGAATAACAGTGAGACCCTGACACCTAAGATGGCAGCCTTCGCAGGATTCGTGGCGTCGGGGAAGTCACTCGTCGATGCGTATATCTCTGCTTATGATTGGAAAGGGAAGTCAAGAGCAGCAGCCAGAAACGAGAGCGCAAGATTGGCAGCAGTTCCGAAAATCAAGGAGCGGATCGAAGCCCTTAAGGCTGATTCGATTATCGCCAGGAAAGCACAAGAAGAAATCTCTAAGACCTGGATTCTCGACCGCCTTAAGGATGAAGCAGTCGATGACGAGAACGCTTCGTCAGTTAGAGTCAGAGCATTAGAAATTCTAGCTAAGTCTCAAGGGCTCTTTAGTGATAGCACAAGTGTCACAATTGAGAATCGTTCGTCGGCAGAGGTGGAGTCAGAGCTTAAACAGAAGCTGTCGGCGTTGCTTGGTGAGACGGAAGCTATCACCCTAGTAAAGTAAACCAGAAACTCCCGTATCAACTCTCTTGATGTCGTCGCTGAGATCTGGCTAGTTGTCAGGGTCTTGACAAGTCCTGCATCTCAGCCGATACTAACAAGCCGTTACTTATTACAAGTTACTTATAATAAGTTACTTATAATAAGTTACTTATAATACTTTTTTTTAGTGTTATTAGTTACTCGTTACTAGTTACTCGTTACTAGTAATAAGGGGCAATAAAAAAGCCACCCCCTGAGGGGCGGCTCTTTTTTTTGTGGTAGCTCGCTCCTGTTTCTACCTTTGCGCTTCGCTGAAGTCGTAGCCCTTAATCACCTCGCCGCATCCGGCACACTCCACGTTGTACTCCACTTCCTGACACCCGTACCAGCCGCCGTAAGGCTCTACGCCCTTGGTGACGATGCCACTAGGGTACCAGTTCCGGTTGCAGGAGTCGGAGCAGAAGTAGGCTAGGTCTACTAGGTCGCCCGTGTTGTCGTTTATGTGCCTAATGTGTGCCATTTGATTCCTCCCGTGCGTTGTCGATGTCATCAATGAACTCGTCGGCGTAATCTTGCGCTACCGCATCCCTGACCACCTTAGGGAAAGAGGAGCGGAGAGTACCACCTAAAGACTGGCAGTATTCCCTGGCTCCTCTGTCCACCAAGTACCTCCAAAGCTTAGGCGCCTTGTCGTGATCATAGACGCCTTTGTCTACCTTTCTTAGGAGGTTCCTTAGGATGTCCCGACGCTGAGGGTACAGCGTCTCTTTGTTGTCGATCCAAAGCCTTAGTTCACCTTTGGACCATTGCTGGCCCTCAGTTAGTCCGCTCATGCTCTCACCTCTTTGGTTGTGTGGGCACCATTGCCCCGTTCATGCTGCATATAGGCTAGGCGGGGAGTCGAACCCCGCCAGCCGGTTAGCTACCTTTTCCTAGCGTCCTCTAAAAGGTTCCGTATCAATGCGTACAACTCCACCCTGGCCTTACAGGCTTGGATATCTGACGAGAAAAGCCAAGAGCGGTAATCCATTAGGTTTTGATAGCGCCCAAGTTCCTCATTCCAAATGGGCTCATTGGCGGGCAAGTGTCGCCATATCATGTCCTGTATCTGTACGTCGCTTACTGTCATCGTTCGCCTTCCTTCCTTAAGGTTTCACCTCTTGCGCCCCGTGGCGCCCCTCTAAGCCCTGCTAGGGGCGCTAGGGGAGTCGAACCCCTAGCGCCGGTTCCTTACGCCGCCAGCGCTTCCTCAGAGGCTGAGAAGGCCAACAAGTAATCCGCTGCCGCTTGTGCTTTGCTTGCGGCAGTGAAGATGGCCCGATTATCAGCCTTAAGTACCTTCAGCCAGCTTTGAAGGTAACCGGCGTAATCTTCGGAAGCTTTCCCGTCTATACCCATGGCGGCGCACATAAAGGCGGCGCCCATCTCTGCTACTAACTCTTCTACAGCGTAGCGCTCATCACCGAAGCGGTCCCCGAATTTGCGCTCTAGTCTATGTGCGGCGCCGGTCCAATGTGTCAACTCGTGTGACAACACAGAGTAGTAGGCATCGGGGCTTATGAAGTTTTCACCATGTGGCATCCTGATTAGATCGCGTGCCCTGTCGTAATAGGCGCGGTCTCCACCGTGCTCAATGTCAGCACCTACGGCGCCAAGGATCCTGTCGGCCTCAGCATGGCGGACCATAGGCGGACGTTCGACCTTTTCCGCCTCTGGCGGCAAACCGTCGATTTGGTCCCGATTGAAGACTGTAAACTTAACTAGGAAGCCACGAGTAGCTTTTACCGTTATTTCCTCACCTGTCTCAGGATCTTTTTCTGTCCTGTCTTTGAAGATCCATTTAATAACTTGCGTGCCCTTTTGACCTTTCCGAACGGAGGCGCCACGAGCCTTGGCTTGTTTGAACGTGTACCACTCGTTTGAATCCCAGCCGTTATAATCTCGTGACATTCCCAAAAGGAACACATTGACGCCCTTATAAGCTTGTCCAGTGTCCTGTCTGGTAGGTGGTCCTGATGTGGTCCAAGGCTTGATCCAGGGAAGGTCGCCCTTCTCTAGTGCTTCGATGATCCTGTCTGTTACTTCTTGATAAAGGTCTGTCTTACTCATCTTGTCCGCTTCCTTTGATAGGGTACTTGATGCCCTTAATAAGGGCGCCGGTTACCCATCGCGCAAGCTTCGGCGCTTAATTTGTTAGACTCTTAAGTGCTGAAAAGCTTGTAAGTGTTTGTTATATAAGGGCTTAACGGATTGCAAGAAAAGCGGCGCTTAGCGCCAGTGAGCGCCAATCGGCGCCAGTGAGCGCCGAAATCACGAGATGGCTAGATGAGACCGATTCTCAATCAGGCGAACCCTAGTGGGGTAGGGGAACCCCTAGCAGCGGCGCGGCGCCGCTGACCCATAAACAGTATTTTGCTCAGGATCTGAGAAACTTTTGGGGTATTTTGCTTTTTCGCTTACGTTGGGACTCCTGGGCTACAAAAATTTTTTTCAAAAATTTCGGCTTTGGAATGTCCTTAACAGATTTAGATGATGCCTTGGAAGAGGCTGTTTGTGCCTATCGTAGCTTAAAGATGCTGCGAACCTTGCGGCGTATATCAAGAGCGGATTACACAGTTAGGAATCTTGCAGAAGATTATCCTCATCATTATCTCTTATTAGACACCGACGATAAAATCCGATTCATAGGAAAGTCTGCCGGAGAGATTCTGGAAGATTATCTTGCGGAATTAGGTTATTCACGAGGTAGTGACCTATGGTTTGCCTTGGCTCATATCGTAATAGAGCGAGGGGAGCATTTGTATGATGACGAAAGCGAAACGCAAGATGGCGAAGCGTCACAAGAAAATGCGTGACGAGGGCCGTATCTCTAAGGTTGGTGGTAAAACCAGGATTATGTCGAAGTATGCCTCGAAACGGCTTAAAAAACTAAAGGATAGATGAAAGCTGATGTCACTAGCTGATCGATTACTAGATGTTGGGGTGGAAGAAGGTTTAGTGATGGACGGCTATGATGATTGTGTGGTTGGTGTGCTGGAGCGATATGGTATGGAACCCATTGTCTTGTACGACAAAGACAAGGTGATCAAGAAGTTGATGGATGATGGCTGTGAAACTTACGAAGAAGCTGTCGAATTTTATGAATTTAATCAGCTAGGCGGCTGGCATGGTGACAAGACCCCTGGCTTTTTGGTGCCCCTATTGGAAAAATGAAGGCTAAGGTTCACGTAAACAGGCATAACATTCGTTGGAATACGAAGCATAAAGATGAGATGCGTCCTGTGCTGAGTGTGAAGACATCTAAATCGAATGAATACACTGATGCTGTAGAGATAAATGGTCCCTCAAGGATTATATATTCTCCCGATAAACCACTATCATGTGGGGCGAAGGTGTGGATTGAGTGTGATTATGAGGATATTTATTATCCGACTGAGAACTAGTGAGTGATGGACGTAACTGCTATTTCGGGTCAGGTGGAAGCACTTCCGTTAGATCAACAGAAAGAGATTCTGGATCTCCTGGAAGAGCTAAGTGACGCAAGGGAACGTGAAGAGGCCAATTCGGATTTTCTGGCTTTTGTGAAGCAGGTATGGCCTGCGTTCATCGAAGGCGAACATCATCGTATCATGGCCGATGCGTTCAATAAGATAGCAGAGGGCGAACTGAAGCGGCTGATCATCAATATGCCGCCTCGTCATACTAAATCGGAGTTTGCATCTCATCTTTTCCCTGCGTGGTATCTGGGCAAGTTTCCTAATAGAAAGGTTATCCAAACTTCTCACACGGCTGAGTTGGCCGTGGGCTTCGGTCGTAAGGTCCGTAATCTGGTGGGCAGCATTGATTACAATCATATTTTTCCTGGTGTTGCACTGAGTGCGGACTCGAAAGCTGCTGGTCGGTGGAACACGAACGAGGGCGGCGACTATTTCGCTATAGGTGTGGGTGGTGCTGTTACGGGTAAGGGCGCCGACATCCTGATCGTAGATGATCCGCATTCGGAACAGGAAGCTGCCCAAGGCGATCCATCGGTCTACGACAAAACGTATGAATGGTATACGTCGGGTCCACGCCAGAGGTTGCAGCCAGGTGGTGCTATCTGTGTTGTGATGACGCGCTGGTCGAAAAGAGATTTGACTGGCAGCATTCTGAAGGCGTCGATTGAGCGTGGTGGTGCGGACGAGTGGGAGATCATAGAACTGCCCGCAATCCTTCCTAGCGGCAAACCATTGTGGCCTGGTTTCTGGCCGATAGAACAGTTGGAAGCACTCCACGCCGAACTACCCGTATCGAAATGGAGCACGCAGTATCAGCAAGATCCGACTTCCGACGAGTCCGCGATCATCAAGCGCGAGTGGTGGAAAGAGTGGGACAAGAAAGATCCACCGGCTTGTGATTTCGTGATCCAGTCGTGGGACACGGCTTTTCTTGCCAAGGAAACGGCAGATTACAGTGCGTGTACGACGTGGGGTGTCTTCTATGATGAAGACAAGAATGCGAATATTATTCTGCTGGACGCCTTACAGGAACGCTTGGAGTTCCCCGATCTGAAGACCCGCGCTTACGAAATGTGGAAAGAGTACGATCCCGATGCGTTCATCGTAGAGGCAAAGGCGGCGGGAAGTCCGTTGATCTTTGAGCTTCGCCGTATCGGTATTCCGGTAGCCGAATACACGCCAGGCAGGGGCCGTGATAAAATCGCTAGAGTTAATGCGGTATCCGACTTGTTTCATAGTGGTCATGTGTGGGCGCCGAAGAAAAGATGGGCGGACGAAGTGATTGAACAGTTTGCCGCATTCCCCACGGGTGACCATGATGATCTAGTAGATTCATCTACTCAGGCGTTACTTAGGTTCCGGCAAGGTGGCTTCATTAGTCTGAACAGCGACGAACCTTTCGACGATCCCGTGTTCGTGCGTAAGGCCGATTATTATTAAAGGGGAGTAGGTATGGCTATAGACAAGTCCCTAGAGGGGCTCTTCACTCAAGACGATTTCGAGATGAGTCCAGAAGGACTACTCGTCGTCGAGGAAGAAGAGGTTCCTGGCGAGTCGGTCATCACTGAATTAGAAGACGGTGGGATCGAAATTGATTTCGATCCACTGGCCGATCTAAAGAAAGACGATACGGAGTTCACCTCTAATCTCGCGGAAGTGATAGACGATAGCGAGTTAAGGACGATTGCCGTCGATCTGATCGGCAAGTTCAATTCCGACAAAAGCAGCAGGGGCGACTGGGAACAGACTTACGAAGAAGGGCTAGACAATCTAGGGCTGGAAATAGAAGACCGTACTACGCCTTGGGCGGGCGCCTGTGGCGTGTTCCATCCGATGCTGTCCGAAGCAGTTGTGCGTTTCCAAAGCCAGACGATTCAGGAAATCATGCCAGCCAAGGGTCCGGTCAAGACCCAGATCTGGGGGCTTGCTACGGATGAACGCCACAAACAAGCCAAGCGCGTTCAGGATTACATGAACTACCAGCTTATCGAAGTGATGACCGAATATCGGTCTGAGACTGAGAAGTTGTTGTTCAGCTTGCCGTTAGCTGGTTCTGCGTTCCGTAAGATCTATTTCGATCCATCGCTGGGCAGGCCAACGTCGATGTTCGTGCCCGCAGAGGATTTCGTTGTCTCTTATAACGAGGCGGACCTGGAACAAGCGGAACGCTACACTCATGTGATGGCGCGAAGCACGAACCAAGTTCGCAAGCTCCAAGTCAGCGGATTTTATCGTGACGTGGAACTAACGACATCGTTCATCGAACAGAACCCGATTACGGAGAAGTTCAACGAGATCGGTGGCGTGAGTCCTTCCGTCGAAAAGAATGAGCGGCATCAGCTTCTTGAGATGCACGTCGATATTGATCTACCAGGGTTTGAAGATTTGGATGGTGTGGCGCTTCCTTATGTCATCACCATCGACAAAAGCAGTTCAACGATTCTGTCGATTTACCGGAACTGGGCCGAAGACGATCCACACAGAATAAAAAAACAACATTTCGTGCATTACGGTTACGTTCCTGGTATCGGCTTCTACAACCTTGGCTTGATCCACATGATCGGTGGGCTCGCGAAATCAGCGACCAGCCTACTGCGTCAACTCGTGGATGCAGGCACCCTATCCAATTTGCCAGGAGGACTGAAGACTCGTGGACTCAGAATCAAAGGTGACGACACGCCTATCATGCCAGGAGAGTTTAGGGATGTCGATGTCCCAGGTGGTGTTATTAGGGATAACATCACCTTCCTTCCTTATAAGGAACCTTCTTCGGTCCTTTACCAGCTACTGGGTAATATCGTCGAAGAAGGACGAAGGTTCGCTTCCATGGCGGATCTCAAAGTAGCAGACATGAATCAAGAGGCGCCCGTTGGCACTACACTTGCTATTATGGAACGGGCGATGAAGGTGCAGTCTGCCATCCAGGCTCGTATCCATGCTAGTCTCAAGCAGGAATACAAGATTCTTGCAAAGATCATCCATGATTACACGGACCCTGACTATCCCTACGAGACGGATGCAGGTGAAGGGATTAAGGTAGAAGACTTCGATGACCGGATAGATGTTGTTCCGGTGTCGGACCCGAACGCTTCTACGATGGCACAACGTATCATGCAGTATCAGGCTGCACTGCAACTAGCTGCACAGGCGCCGAATATGTACGACTTGCCGCTATTGCATAGGCAGATGATGGAATTGATCGGTATTCCGAATGCAGATAAGGTCGTGCCGCTGCCTGATGACGTGCCACCGAAAGATCCCGTCAGCGAAAATCAGGACATTCTCACGGGGGCGCCGGTCAAGGCATACGAATATCAGGACCACGAAGCGCATATGCGTGTTCATATGGTACTCAAGAACGATCCGCAAATTTCTCAGGAAATGCAGAACAGTCCTGCGGGCGCGGGGATATCCGGCGCACTCGACTCTCATGTGCGCGAACACCTCGCATTCATATTCCGCGATCAGATCGAAGAGGAACTGGGCATCGAATTGCCGCCGATGGATCAGCCGCTACCCGAAGACGTGGAGAAGCGTCTCAGTACAATGGTGGCCGATGCAGCGGATCAGATGCTAGGCAAGAAGCAGGCACAGCAGCAAGCACAGCAGAACGCCGCGATGCAAGAAGATCCGATCATCAAGCAGAAGGAGCGCGAGCTTGGGATTCGGGAGATGGAAGTTCAGCGCAAACAGCAGGCAGACGCCGCGAAGCAGCAGCTTGACCAACAGAAGCTTGCCGCTACGCAGCAGCAGGATGCCGCGAAACTCGCGCTTGATAGAGAGAAGATGGAAGGCGATCAGGAGATCGATGTTGCAGAACTATCGCTGGAAGAGGAGGCACTCAAGTTGAAAGCAATACAGAACCAGCAAAAGTTTGATTCTTCGCAGGAGTTAGAGGGAATCAAGCTTGGTAGAGAAATGGCAAAGGATGACGATAGTGAGTGAGTCGATCTTATTGCTACTCAGAAAAAAACTCAGAGATCAAATGAATGAAATTACGGATCATCTGGCGGTAGGAACCGCACAAGATATGGAGGAATACCGCAAGATGTGTGGTATCATCGAAGGTCTCGCGTGGGCAGAGCGGGAAATTATAGATCTGGAGGAAAGACTTGACGACTTGTAGGGTCAAGTAGGAGGTAACGCTCGCTTAAGGGCGCTCATTTTCAACGAGGAGTCATAGTGACTACACTCGCACCCGAAGTAACAGACGAGTACGACGGCGCCGTACCTTTTCAGAATGGTAAAGACCAAGGTATAGAGTCGGAACCGCGATACGCATCACAGTTGCCGGAGCCGAAAGGTTACAAATTGTTGATTGCGCTTCCTGAAATCGAAGAAACGACTGATGGCGGCATCATAAAGTCAGCCCAGTCGCAACATGAAGAGTCTATTTCGACCGTAGTCGGCTGGGTTATGGCTATGGGGCCGGATGCCTACGTGAATTATGCCCGATTTCCTACTGGACCGTACTGTCAGGTGGGGGACTGGGTAGTATTTCGCGCTTTTTCCGGCACCAGAATCAAAATTCAGGGCAAAGAGTTCCGTTTAATTAACGATGATACCGTAGAAGCGGTCGTTGAAGACCCCAGAGGGGTGGAGAGAGCCTAAGATGAGCGAAGAAACTGGACAAACGAGCAACGAAGAAAGGTTTTTGGGCGTCAGAACGACCATCACTCCGCCAGAAGAGGCTGCGGAAGGGGCAGAAACGACGCAGCCTGATGAAATTGAGGTGGAAGTCGTTGATGATCGGTCGGAAGAAGACCAAAGGCTCTCATCTGGCGAGAAAACGGGCGCTGAATCCGATCCTGAGTTGCAGCAGTACGGCGAAAAGGTCCAAAAGCGCATCAAAAAGCTCAAGTATGATTTCCATGAAGAGCGAAGAGCTAAAGAAGCGTCCGAAAGGCTGTCGAGTGAGGCTGTTGAATTTACGAAAACGCTGCAAACGGAAAATCAGCAGCTACTCAAGCTTGTTCAGGACTCTCAATCGGCGTTATCGGAGCGAAGTCAGTATGGCGCGGACGCAGCCGTGGCTATTGCTACCGAAAACTTCAAAAAAGCCCACGAATCGGGCGATGCGGATCAAATTGCCGGAGCACAGCAAGCATTAACTCAAGCGCAGATGTACCAAGCGTCGGCATCGGCTGTTCCGCAGCAGATTATCGACAACTGGAAGCAACAGGCGCTTGCCGAACAGCGACAGCAGGATGCAACACAGCCTCAAGCCGAACCCCAGCCGCAAGAACCCGATCCACGGGCGGTTGAGTGGGAACAGGATAACCCATGGTTCGGAAGCGACCGCGAAATGACGAGTTTTGCGTTCGGTGTACACGAAAGACTCGTCAGGGATGAAGGTGTTGACCCAAGTAGTGCAGAGTATTATGAGTTAATTGACGAACGTATGAAAGCAGTTTTTCCTACGCACTTCGGTAACAGCAATGTAGCGGAATCTGGTGAATCCGTGGTTGTTGAAACCGCACCTCGTCGTAAGGCGAGCACCGTGGTGGCGCCAGCGACCAGAAACAATGGCGCGATGCCACGCAAAATCCAACTGACACAAACTCAAGTGTCACTTGCAAAGCGTTTGGGGTTAACACCCCAACAATATGCACAACAGCTTCTGAAGGAGATGTCCTGATGGCTGAAGAACGTGATCCAAGGGAACCAAGAGGTCTAGAGTCTCGTGAAAACGAGGTGCGAGAGAAAGCTTGGGAACCCGCAAACATTCTTCCAGACCCAGAGCCGCAAGATGGATATGTCTTCCGGTGGGTACGAACATCAATGGTAGGCCATCCAGATAACACGAACGTGTCAAAGCGTTTCCGTGAAGGATGGGAGCCTGTTCGCGCCGAAGACCATCCCGAACTACAGATTATGAGCGATCATAATTCGGACTGGGCCAAGAAGGGTGGGATCGAAGTCGGCGGTTTGCTGCTCTGCAAGGCAGCGCAAGAGACGGTGGCCAAGAGACAAGACTATTACTCCAAGCACGCCGCATCTCAAATGCAAGCCGTCGATAATGCTTATATGCGTGAGAATGACCCAAGGATGCCTGTTCTCGCGCCTGACCGTAAAACCCGCGTAGCGTTTGGTAGGGGCAATAGCTAGGTGTTGCGCGATTAACTTTAGAGGTACTTATGGCAACGACAGCAGCACCGTATGGGGCCAGACCGATTGGTACGTTGAGTGCTTCCGGTTCGTTTACCGGAAAAGTGAGACATTTGCCGATCATTACGACGTATGGCACCCAAATTTCTTACGGTGATTTTTGTAAGGTTGCGGCTGATGGTACTATTGCGAAGGATACTGGTACTACAGCCTTGACCGCAGTCGGGATCTTCATGGGTTGCTCTTATACGGACCCAACAACAAACCAGAAGACGTTTTCGCAGTTCTGGCCTGCATCTAATGCGGCTACGGACGCGATGGCGTATGTGCTTGATGATCCTTTCGTCGTGTTTCAAATGCAGTCTGACGAGGCACTGAATACTACGGATCGCGGATTGAACGCATCTGTAGTCGTTACAGCGGGTAGCAGCACCATCGGACGTTCTAAGAATGCTCTTGATGGTAGCACTCCAGCTACAACGAACACGTTGCCTCTTCGTATCATTGATTTCGTTGATGGGCCTACCAGCCTACCCCCGAAGGGGACAACGGCCAGTGACACGTATCCAGAT
>Ga0114934_10001617_pt1 | contig 14652 bp, 15 predicted proteins | sample 4SBtaG_2_FD_99695 | JGI IMG/M metagenome (GOLD analysis project Ga0114934, IMG submission 99695) | Deep subsurface microbial communities from Kolumbo volcano to uncover new lineages of life (NeLLi) - 4SBTROV10_white metaG | ecosystem: Environmental > Aquatic > Marine > Volcanic ... | reverse complement strand
TATTAGGGAGAGAAATATGGGTTTTACAACTACAAGTTTGAATCCTAAATTAACGAAAGATATTTATGAAATGCTATGGCGTTCCTATCCTGAGCATTATGAAAATAAACCATCAGATTTTTTTAAGCCTTATATTGAATTAGATCCATTTCATAATGATGAAAGTTTTCGTGTTGTAACAGAAAATGGAAAAATTGCAGGAACAACAAAGATTTTTTATAGAGAAACTTTTATAAATGGCGAAAAATTGCTGTTAGGTGGAATCGGTCTTGTGGCTGTAAATCCTGAATTTAGAGGAAGAGGATTGGCCAATATTATTATGGAAGATTGTGTGCAATATATGGAACAACATAATTTTGATGTTTCTTTGTTGTTTGCTGGCCCTATTCCTTTGTATGAAAAGCATGGCTGGTCTTCTATGACTACTAAATCTTGGGATTTTGGAGATATTTCTATCCCTAAAGAGGACTCAAGCTTATTTTTTAGGCCTCTAAGTTGGCAAGTTGATTATGCGAGTATTTATGGCCTCCATTATCAAATGATTCAAAAAGTTAATCTCGGTATTGTAAGAAATCCAAATTATTGGAATGAATATGTCTGGAAATTTCATGGTGTCCATTCAGAAATTTTTGGAGTTGAGAAAAACGATGAGTTACTTGCTTATGCCATAGTCGAATATGATAAAAAAACTCAGAATTTGGAAATTAAAGAATATGGTGTTTCTGATGATTCTGTTTTGCCTACATTAGTAGCAGGATTACATAAAGAATTTGGATTTAAAGAAATTTATTTAGCTTCGACTGGTTCTTCTACACCTTTGGCATCTTATTTGCCAACGATTTCTAAAACTGTAAATTCCAATAATGAAGACGGAATGATGTATAGAAATATCAATAAGAAAATAGATATTAAAGATGCAGCTTTTCATGATACGTCTTTATTTTTTGGAACAGATAGTTTTTAAATAAAAATATTTCCAGATGGTCTCTTGCTTGATAATATGTAGTTTGCTTTTCTAATAAGACTTCCTAAAATAAGTTTTAATTTTTTCAGAAGAAAGTATTACAAAGCCTATATGTTACTTGGATACATTCTCTTTCTTATTTGTGCAATGAAAAATATAATTTTCAAAACTTTTGTCCATGGCAATCGTATCATTTCCTAAATAGGGAAAATGTCCATATTTTATTGAGAGTTGGTCAGATGCTTCTTTATAAGATTTGTGCGCGACAGCATATAGATAGACTGCACTAATCAATCCTGTTCTATCAGAGCCTGCCCGACAATGAATAAGTATTGGTTTAGGAGCATTTGTGATAATGCTAATTATGTTATTAATTTGAGCAACATCACAATAATGTAGAGCTGAAATTCCATAATCATAGTGTGTAACATTTAGCTCTTTTGTGCTTTCTATTTCATTTTTGTACCAGGTAGTATCTGGATGATAGCCTCGTAAATTCAGGATGCTTTTAATTTTATATTTCTTTATGTAGAAAATAAATTCAGCTTTATTTAGTTGTTTGGACCGGTAGACTTCATTTTTTATGACAGTATGAAAATTATTATATATGTATAAATAATAGATTATTGGTAGCAAGAGAAAAAATGCTATGAGAAAAATTTTGGTTTTTTTAAAAAAAATTTTCATTTTAGATTAATCCTAAATAAAATAACAGACAGATAAATTCAAATGGCAAAAGTCTCCACAAAGTAAACTATCAATTTTTACAATTTATAGTATAATTAAATCTTTCGTAAGTTTTGTAAGGGGTTGAGAATGGGACTTTTTAAGAACAACCATGTCTTCTATTCGTATCCCACCCCAGTTTTTAAAATAAATCCCAGGTTCAATTGTAAAAATCATATTGGATAGTAAAATATCTTGACTTTGAAAATTTAAAAAAGGTTTTTCATGAATTTCCAAACCAACACCATGACCTAAAGAATGAGTGAAATAGCGGGATAGCTTGTATTTATCCAAATAATCCCTTGCAAAAACATCTAAATCCGCAGCCTTCATTTTTGTCTGTACTTTTTCCTCACAGAGGTCGACTAAATTTTTTATTATATTATAGCGCTTTTTAAAAAGAGCAGTAGGTTTTCCAACATGGAGAGTTCGTGTTGTATCTGAATTATATCCCATAAAACGAGCCCCAAAATCTACAAGTACAATATCTTTATTTTGAATTTTTCTATTAGAAACATGGGCATGGGGTATAGCTGAGTTAGGGCCAGTTGCGACAATAGTATCAAAAGCAATGGTGTCTGCTCCGAATTTTGTAAATTGGTATTCTAATTCTATTTTTATATCTTTCTCAGAAACTCCGGGTTTAATTATCCTTATTGTCTCAAGAAATGCCTGATCTGCTATATGTTGGGCTTGTTTCATTTTTAAAATTTCATCAGAACTTTTTTTTGTTTTGTATTCATCAATAGGCCTCGAAACAGGTAAAAGAGGGATGCTTAAATTTTCAGAAAGAATTTGATGTTCCTGGACAGTCATAAAAGAGGAATCTATTAAAAGAGATTTAATTTTTTCTCGTTTGATCAATTTTTGCAAAAGAGAAAGAAAATTTTTCGTTTGAATTTCTAAAATGAAAAAAGGCGATAGTTTTTTTTCAGCCTCTAATTTATAGCGATTATCAGTTATGAAATAAATATTTTTAGAAGAAATGAATATTTTTGAATATGTGCTAGGGAAATTGGATAAGTAAAAAGTATCTATTGGATTTTCTATAAGGATTCCAGCATTTTCTTTTTGTAAAGATTTTTGGATTTTATTGATTATTTTTTTTAGATTCATTCGTATTCGCATTAGTTTTTATTTTCAGAACATTTGTAGTTGTACTTGATTTTATTACATTGTTTCCTGAATTTTTGATTTTATCACTGTACGTTGAAGTAGCCTTTTGAATTTCTTTTATATTTTTTTGATAATCAGCCTTATCTTTTTTTGAAAAGAATTTATTTTTTGCCTGTAGTAATTGATTTAGTTTTTTTAGAAGAGAATTGTTTTGTTGAGAGGTTTTATTAATATCTGCTAAAATACTGTTTATTTCTGAAAAATCAAATTGATAAACAGTAGAGACTACAGTTTGAGGTTTTGCTGGCTCTTGTTTAGTAGATGGTTTTTTAGGTTTTTCAGGAACTGCAGTAATTTTGAGTTTGCGTGATGCTTTGTTTTCGTATTCTTTACCACCAATGGTCCCCTTGACAGAGACAGTGTATTCCACTTCGCCTAAGACAGTGCCATCTGGGATAAGAGTCCATTGTTTTCTCGCTACAGTCGTGTTAGAATAAAGTGTGCCTATTTTTTGTTCATTAGTTTCGCCTTCCTTAAGAATTAAACCTTTAGGTAGCAAAATAGAAGTCATAACATTTTTTGCAGGGGCTTTGGCATTTTTGGCAATATCTGCAGATACTACAACAGGATCGCCCTTTGTTTCAATTTCGCCACCAAGAGAAATATTAAAAGCATCGCCTTTCACAAGAGTGGCACCATAAAGTCCATATATGATAGATACACCAATTTGCTTATTAGGTTGAACTGTTACAGGATTCCAATAACAGGCTGTTGCACTGTCCAAAGGCCCAACTACGGCACGTCTAAAAGAACGGCCTTCAATGGGTTTGAAATCCCAAAGGTATTTATTAAATCTTTCCCAACTAGCAAAAATGACTTTATCTGGTTTTGTCATGCCTTTACCTTGTAAAGTTCCTTGTGCTCGTACAGATGGTTCGCCAAGATTATCAAAAGCATACCAGTAGTCAGGAATATTATCGCCTTCAAAGACTGTTTCTGTAGTGATTGGCCCAATATTGGGTATACGAAATGGGGCACCATCATTTTTGCCTAAAAAAGTATCAAGCATAATACGAACGCCAATATTATGAGGTACAAAATCTTTATTCATGACAACATAAGCAATACGCACACTATCCATTCTACCAGTATTAGGACCTAAAGTAAATTGGATAAATAAGGTGATATCTATATTATTAATGCTCCATGTTGTGATAATTTTATTTTGGCGAACTTGCATAGGAACAGTAAAAAAACCTTCTTCTCCACCAAATTTATAATCTCTTTCATCAATTCGAATTGTAGCAAAGGACGTTGGGGGATATTCTTCATATAAGAGAAGTTTGTTTTGGTCAGTGTCTAAATCTGGGTCTCCTCCTGTCGATTTAATCACATAACGACCAGATGCCTGATCACCAATAACTTTAATAAAGTCATTTTCAATTTGAACTAGAGCTTGTAATTGAGAAACAAAACCAAAGAACATAAAAATAAGGGAAAGAAATAAAAATTTTTTCATTGTTTTTGTTCTGCCTGATGTATTTGTTTTTCTTTTTCTTTGAGAGCTTGTTCTTTTTTATTATTCAATTCTTCTTTGGCGTTTAAGGCTTCTTCTTTGGCCTTTAACAGATCTTCCCAATTAGCAAGTGCTTTAATTTGTTCAGGGTCAACAGAAGCGGTTCCACCACCTCCACCAGTAATGAGAAGTTTCATATATTTAGAAGCCTCGGCTTTGTTTCCTAAAGGATATCTTTTTAAAACCTCATCAAAAGTTTTTAGAGCCTTAGTATTATCTTTTTTTCTGTAATAAGACACTCCAATCCAGAATAAACTATTATCAGCTAAATCTTCGTTAGGATAATTTTCAAGGTATTGTTGAAACCGATTCATTGCCTTGTCATAAAGTCCACGAGCATAAAAAGAACGACCTAAATAATATAAAGAATATTTATACATAGGAGAATGAGGATATTTTCTCATCATTTTTAGAAAAGTCAAGGTGCTTTTTGAATAACTTTTTTTCATATACTGACTCATTCCAAGCCAATAATAGCCTTCTGCTAGATAAGGACTAATTTCATGTTCAACAATAAGATTATTAAACTCTTCAATAGCTGAATCATATTGTCCCTGAATATAAAGATTAAGAGCTAACTCAAATTGGGCTTCATCAATTGTTATATTATAAGAAAAACCCAATGTTGTAATAGCTAATATAAAGACTGTTAAAATTAATTGTTTAATTTTCATGTTGACTCCTTTTGATATATTCTAATGCGAGAAAATACCCTTGTACACCAAGTCCAGAAATAAGGCCTTCAGCAATATCAGATATGTAGGAAATATGACGAAATGCTTCGCGTTTAAATATATTAGAAATATGAACTTCAATAGTTTTTATCTCCATAGATAAAATAGCGTCACGAATAGCAATGCTCGTGTGAGTAAATGCAGCAGGGTTGATAATTAGCCAATCATTATTCTTGCCATTGTTGTGTAAAAAATTAACTATTTTTTCTTCGGAATTAGATTGGAAACAAGTAATACCCATATTATTTTGATTGCCAAAAGCCATAATGTCTGAATTTAAATCTTTGAGACTATAATTACCATATATTTCAGGTTCTCTTGTGCCAAGGCGATTTAGATTAGGTCCATTTATGACTAAAATTTTTAAATTCATTATTTTATCCATTTTTTTTTATTATCGTCAGTTTTTGACACTATCTTTAATTATTTTAAAAGGTTTTTATTGATGAAATCCAAAAGAGTTTCCAGTTCTTTTTTTATATTTTGAAGTTTTGAGTAATAAAAATCAGGTTCGAATAAAGAAGTAGAGTGTTTTTTTTCTTGAGAGATTTTCCTAATAACTCCGTCAATAGTATATTTTTCAATATAAATGAGTTCATGAATTCTAGCTAACAGTTCTATATCCTTTTTTCTATAAAGTCTATGACCAGTTTTAGTTTTTTTAGGATTGAGAAAAGGAAATTCCTGTTCCCAATAACGTATAATATGAGGTTTTATATTTAAAAATTCACTTACTTCACCAATGTAAAAAAAAGTTCGATTAGGTAAATTTGGAACAATCAATTTTTTACCTTTAAATTTAATAAAGATTTTTTTAAATTACGTGAAAAACTTGTTTTGATAACTTTATGTTCTGGCACATAGATTTTTTTTTGCAAAGTATTACTTGTAATTGTTATGCCTTCTTTTTTTCTTGTGCTAAATGATGCAAAATTTTTAATAAGCACTTTCTTCCCCTCAATTAGATTTGATACTATTTCTGATATAAAAGTATCTACAATAATTTTAGAGGTATTTAAAGGCAACCCCTTTTTTCTTAATTTTTCGTATAAATCTTCTCTGTTCATTCAAATTCTTCTTTAAAAGGTCTGTTCATAAGAGAAATAACTTCATCTTTGGGTAAGGCATTTTTGTATAAAATATTATAAACAGATTCAGTGATGGGCATAGAAATGTTTTTAGATTGACTTAGATTATAAATGGCTTTAGTTGTAGCAACACCTTCAGCTACCATTATCATTTCATTTAAAATGTCATCTAAGGATTTTCCTCTTCCTAATTCTTCGCCGACATGCCTGTTGCGACTAAAAGGACTAATACAGGTGGTAATGAGATCGCCTATGCCACTTAATCCATAAAGCGTATTTTCCTGAGCCCCCATAGTTATAGCCAGGCGCTTAATTTCTTCAATGCCTCTGGTGATAAGAGCTGCCTTTGTATTGGCTCCAAAATTTAATCCATCTGATATGCCTGCGGCAATGGCAATAATGTTTTTTACAGCTCCTCCCAATTCTACACCAACAATGTCAGAATTGGAATAAACACGAAATGTATCTGTTGAAAGAATGGGTAAAAGAAAAGAAATTTGCTCTAAATGGGGGTTCGCCAATATAACAGTAGAAGGAATATTGCGGGCTACTTCTTCAGCATGACTCGGGCCTGATAAAGCCGATAAAGTTTTAAATTCAGAAATTTCTTCAGCAATAATTTCAGTCATTCTCTTATAAGTTTTATCTTCTAATCCCTTAACTAAGGAAATCAGATGTTTGCTTTTTAAGTTGAACTCTTTTAAAGAATGAGCTACTTGACGCAGAACATGGGACGGTATAGCAAAAATTATCATTTCATTATGCTCGATGAGTTCATGAATATCATTAGTAAAAAGCAAACTAGTGGGTAGAGTAATTCCTGGTAAAAATTTTTTATTTTCTTTATCTTCTTTAAGTTTTTCGCATAAATCCTTATCAAATTCCCATAGCATAACTTCATTATTTTTTGCCAATTGAACTGCAATGCCTGTTCCCCAGCTACCACTTCCTAAAATTCCAATTTTCATATAATAACCTCATATTGTTAAAACTCTGATATTCTTAAACTAATAAAAGAATAACTTTTTTATGACAAATGTCAAATTTATTTTTTTTGACAATAAAGAATGAATCGATTATGTTGCTATAATTCTTAAAAATAGGAAATATTTTGTGAAGAAATGGTTTTTATTATTTATATTAAGTGCCTATTCAGTATTGGGACAAACCGAAAATTGGATTAATACAATTGATGCTAGAGAACATCTGGTAAAGTCGTTTTTTATTAAAGTACAAGCTAAAACAACATCTCTTGCTGCTAAAGATAAAGGAAAAATGAAAATAGAAAAATGGAGTTTATTTTTTAGTTTGCCCGGATTCTATCATGTAGATTATTGGGATGATGGATTAGAGCATATTTATATTTCTGATTATAATTTTCTTTATGAATACTTACCTCTTTATAAACAGGCTTTACAGACAGATTTAAGTCGTTTAAGTACGAAAAAGAAAAACATAAAATTAGCGAAAGCATTAAATCAAGTGCAACTCCCTTTTTTGTTTGTGGGTGAAACTTTAAAAAGATTAAAAAAAGAAAAAATTGACAATTCATCTAAAAAATTTTATATTGTGAGTGGGTATTTTCGTTATAATAAAAAGAAAAGTTTTTGTAAAATTTGGGTTGATAAACAAAAATTAAGACCAGTGAAATTGGAATTACGTCAAAAAGGCATTTTGGTTTTATCAATTCAGTATAAAGATTATTCTCAATTTAAAATAGTACCAAAAAGGATAGTCTATTTTATAAATTCAGAGAATAGAAATGTTAAATATGAAGCTAATATAGAAGATTATCAAGTGAATCCTAAAATTGATAAGAAAAGATTTATTTTCAAACCTGAAAAAAACGTGAAAATATTTAAACAAAAATTATAAAAGGAGGTGATGTTATGAAAAAGACTGTATTGATTGTTTTTCTTGCTATTGCACTTGTTTTTGGTACTGCCTTTGTGACTGTCAACGCAGGAGTAGGAGGTGCATTTTTAAGTGCTTTTTTTGGCCCTGGAACTGGTGAGTTTTTGACAAAAGAGGCCTCTGTCGGTTCTTGCTGTATAGAACATTTATATCTTTTTGTACCTGCTGCAGGAGGGCTTGCTTATGTTGGGTCTATTTTAGATAATTTGGATGGCACTGGTGGAAGTAGAGTTAATTTTTTATTTACTACAGTTGATTTAAATTAGTGTCGAATGTTAATTAAAAAAAGGCGGTTTAAACCGCCTTTTTTATTAGTATTTTTAAATTAGAATGTTCAGTCTAAATCAATTGTATATGTAAATTTTGGATCTGTATAAACTAAAATACCTCTCCTTTCCTAAAAAATGCTTGGAAGTTATTTTATGACAAGAGATTAGTGTTCAATTTGACAATAGCCTTTTTTCAGGCTTTATATGAAGCCTTTTCTTAGAAACAATTTTAAAAAAAAGAAATAGCAATACGTTTTTTAAAGCATACTTTTTTTACAAATTGTATACTATATTCATTTTTTTATAGTATAAGCCTAAAATATAAAAATCAATAAAAAAACGATTTTGACAAATGCTATAATAATATATATATTTATTTTATGCTTAAAAAATTTAAACAGGACATTTTGGGGCTGCTTTTTATTTTGCTTGCTTTATTGATTTTAGCTAGTTTGATTAGTTTTAATGTTTATGATACTGAATTTTTTGCAAGTCACACAAATCATAATATACACAACTGGATTGGTATTACTGGAGCCTATTTGTCTGCTACTTCTGTACTCATTTTTGGGATGGCTTCTTATGGGCTTGTTCTTGTTTTTGCTTTAACAGGAATTTTTTTGGTTCGCCATATTTTTTTGGAAAATTTGTTACCATTTATAGCGTCTTTCATTTTGCTTATTGCTTTATCTGGTTTTTTTGCTGCCAGCTCCTTCTCCCATAATTCTTTATATTTGTTTGGTGGTACAGTAGGAGACCTTCTATTTCATTACGGTAAGAAATATACAGGAAAAATAGGGTTTTTCATTATTGATATTTTTTTTATTCTTGCTTCTATTATAGTTATTTTTAAAATAAATTTGCCTTTTTTATTTAAATCTCTTTTTTTATTTTTATCACGAATTTTTCACAAAAAGGAAAGTCGTTCTGATATTAAAACTATTCCTGTTCGAAAAAAACCTCCTTTAATTCAAAAGGTAAGATATAAAATTAATAGTGATGAAGACTATCATTCTTCTGAAGAAGATGAAGATTTTGACGAGGAGGAATCCGAACCTAAAGTGGTTCCTTCAAAAATGGAAAGGAGTTTAGATTTTACAGAATCGAAATTAGAAAAATTAAAAGGGAAAAAAACAAAAGGTCAATTTCCCCCTTTATCATTACTTCATATCTCTCCTAAAGTTGATTTATCTGTTATTAAAAGAGATATTGCTGTAACCTCTCAGGCTTTAGAAGATGTTTTAAATGATTTTGGAATTAAAGGAAAAGTCATTGGTACAGAAATTGGTCCTGTAATTACTCGTTATGAATTAAAAGTGGCTCCTGGCATTAGAGTTAGTAAAATTGTGGGATTATCAGACAATATTGCCTTGAGTTTAGCGGCTCAACGAGTACGCATTGTTGCACCTATTCCTGGTAAAGCTGCTATTGGTATAGAAATTCCAAATTCTGAAAGACGCCTTGTAACTTTAGGCGATTTATTTGCTTTATCAAATATTAAAAAAGGTAAAATTTTAGATTTTTATTTGGGATTAGATATTTCAGGGGACCCCGTTGTTTTAAATTTAAGAGAAGCCCCACACATGCTTATTGCTGGTGCTACAGGTTCAGGAAAAAGTGTGTGTTTGAGTACTATTATTTGTAGTTTTTTGTATACTTGCCCTTCTGATGAAGTAAAATTTATAATGGTTGACCCCAAAATGGTGGAATTAAAAATATATAATGGCATAGGGCATTTGCTTACAGAAGTAATTACAAATCCTAAGAAAGCCTCTCTTGCTTTAAAATGGCTTGTAAACGAAATGGAAAAACGCTATAAATTGATGGAACAATTAAATGCACGTGATATCTCTCGTTATAATATGAAGGCACAAGCTAAAAATAAACCAGAAGAATTTCCAAAAATGCCTTATATTGTTCTGATTGTTGATGAATTAGCAGATTTGATGATGGTCTCTCCTAAAGATGTAGAAGAGTCTATTGCTCGTTTAGCACAAAAAGCACGAGCTGTGGGGATTCATTTGATTCTTGCTACACAAAGACCTTCAGTTGATGTTATTACTGGGCTTATAAAAGCTAATTTTCCTTCTCGTATTGCTTTTCAAGTGGCTTCTAAAATTGATTCGAGAACAATTTTAGATCAAAATGGAGCAGAACAACTCCTCGGTAAAGGCGATATGCTCATGTCTTTTGCTGCATCACCAGAATTGGTGCGTGTTCAAGGAGCTTTTTTATCTGATGATGAAGTTTATGATATTGTGCAGAATGTAAAAGAACATTCCTCCCCTCATTATGATTCTGCCATTACTTCTGAAGAAAGTATAAAATCTATGCAAGGGGATGATATGGGAGATGAAGTGTATGCACAAGCTCTAGAATTAGTAAAGACAACGCGTAAAGCATCGGCTTCTTTTCTTCAAAGACGACTTAGTATAGGTTTTAATAGAGCTGCAAGATACATTGAAATGATGGAGGAGCAAGGACTTGTAGGTCCTCCCAATAAAAGTAAACCAAGAGAGGTATACATGGATGAAGATGATTAAATCAATCACTATAATTATATTATTGAGCTTTGCCCAATTACAGGCTTATGAAAAATTACCAGATGTTTTGACTGTTAAAAATGTAGTGCGGAATATGCAGGAAGCCTTTTTGAGAATTAAAACGTATAAAGCTAATTTTAAAATCAAAATCACACAAGGGAAAATAAAAAAAGAACAGAGAGGAGTGGTTAAATATAAAATACCTGGGCAAATTATTTTTTTATTTTCAAGGCCAGCAGACCAAATTATTTATAGTGATGGTCAGATTCTAAAAATTTATTTACCTGATTTGAAAGTCGTGGGTGAACAAAAATTAGAATCTAAAAATAAAGATTTAATGTTTGTGAATAGTAAAAATAGTTATTATCAGCTTGTGAAGCAATACAATTTTTCTATTGATCCTGAAACTAAAAATTATAAGGGTCAAAAAATTTATATTTTACATTTGACTCAAAAAAATGTATATTCAGGATTTGAAATCATAGACTTGTGGGTTTCAGAAAATTGGTTTATTTTAAAAGCTGTAGGTAAGACGCGGGAAGGAAAAACCGTAGCTGTCAGTTTTTCTAATATTAAGATAAATGATGTCTTGACTGATCATGAATTCGAGTTTGATTTGCCTGTAGATGTTCAGACAGTTGTGAACCCACTTTATAGCGATAAATAAAAGGAGATTATATGGCTTCAATTGGCACAATTTTAAAAAGACAAAGAGAAAAGAAAAAAATATCAATTTCAGATATTTCGGCTTCAACGAAAATACCAGAAAAATATTTAACTGCTATCGAAAAAGGCGATTATTCTGTATTTCCAGCTGAAACTTATCTTGTTGGATTCATTCGGAATTATGCAAGAGAACTTGACCTAGATGTTAATGAAATCGTATCTATGTATAAAAATAGTAAATTGGAAAAAGAAGACAGTGAAAAAATTTCCTATGTTTCTAAAGAAGTGCATGAAAAAACAAAACCCGTAATGGTTAAAAAAGAACCTGAGGTTAAGGAAAAGAAAAAAGTAAAAGAAAACAAGGTGGAAGAAAACAAGGATAAACCTGTTTCTGAAAAAAACATTAATGCAAAGCCGTCTATATCATCTTTTGCTTCTTTCGTGCGATTTATTTTTAAAAATCCTGTGGCTTTGCTTTTGACATCTGGTTTTTTTGTTTTTATTGTTGTCCTGATTTTGTTATTAGTTAATTTAAGAGGTTGTTCGCTGAAGTCTGCTAAACAAAAAGATACTGAATTAGCTATACTAAATTTGGATAAAAATGAAGTTGTTTATAATCTTAATCTTAGTGAATATTATAAATTAAAAGTTGGTCGTGAATTTTATTCAGTTATGGGCGAAATTCTAAATACAGAAGAAAATGTATCTGAAACTGGTACTATTAATATTGTTTTTCATTTAAATGATTCGGTTTTTCAGTTGCCACAAAGTATTACAAAAAATATTGATTTAGATTTGGATGGTACACAGGATTTGGCTTTTAAAGTCGTCTCAATTAGTGAAGATGGATTTTCTCTGAATATTAAAAAACTTCATGAATTCCCTACTAATATTGTTGTCCCTCAAACTAATGTTTCCACTAATACCTTTAAGAAAGCGCCCACTCCTGTGAAAGCAAAAGATAATGCTTTTCGGTCAGTAGGGGAAAAGAAAAAAATAGTTTTTCATGCTGAAGTAAAAAGAAAAAGTTATGTAAAAGCCTGGGTTGATTCTCATGAGCAAGAAGGTAAAGTATATTATCCTGGTGGAATAATTGATTTTGTAGCACAAAATACAATACAGTTGAAAATTGGTAATCCCGGTGGACTAAAAGTAACAATAAATGGCAAAGATGTGAAACTCGGTGGTGTTGGGGTTGTTAATAAAACCATTAAATGGAAAAGAGATCTTTTAGATGAGAATGTTTATAACTTAACCATTTCAGATTGGCAGTAAATGAAAGTTTACATTGATACGCTCGGATGTCCCAAAAATGTAGTTGATTCTGAATTGATGCAAGTTGAACTCCAAGCTAATCATATTCATGTAGATGATTCTTCAGATGAGGCAGATGTTGTTATTGTCAATACTTGTTCTTTTATTAAAGATGCTGTTGAGGAAAGCCTTTCTACGATTTTTAACTACATACAGCAGGGGAAAAGAATTATTGTGACAGGATGTCTTTTAGGTCGATATAAAGAAACTTTAAAAAATGAATTAACAGAAGTAAAAGACTGGGTTGAATTTGAAGAACAAATTAATATAGCCCAATATCTTAATAAAAAATCCCAAGTGCTTTTGAAACCTGAACTTAATCGTTCTCTTGTAAAAAGAGATGTTCCTTATGCGTATGTTAAAATTGCAGAAGGTTGTAATAGAGCCTGTTCCTTTTGTGCTATTCCTCTAATTCGAGGTTCCTTAAAAAGTCGCACTTATATCTCTATTATAGAAGAAATTCGAAGTTTGGTTCAATCTGGAATAAAGGAAATTATTTTAGTAGCTCAGGATCTTACTGCCTATGGTGGAGATAGAAAAAATAATTTACTGACTTTACTCAAAAAGATTGTGAAGATTCCTTTGGATTTTAATGTGAGACTTTTGTATTTGTATCCAGCTGATGTGGATCAAGAACTTATAGATTTTATTTTAAGTCAAGAGAAAATTTTTAATTATTTTGATATCCCTGTTCAACATAGTGAGAAAAAAATTTTGCGTAAAATGAACCGATTTTATGATAAAGAAAAACTTCTTGCAATGATTGAATATATTCGAAAACAGGCTCCTGATGCTGTGTTTCGAACGACTTTGCTTGTAGGGTTTCCTTCTGAAACTGAAAAAGATATAAAACAATTAACATCTTTTGTAAAAAATGTGCGTTTTAATCATCTCGGCGTTTTTACTTATTTTCGAGAAGAAGGAACAACTGGATATACTTTAGGTGATCCTATTTCTCAAAAAATAAAACAAAAAAGATTGCAGGATTTAATGTTAATTCAACAAAAAATTTCTGCAGAAAAATTAGCCCCATTTCAAGATGAGACTTTGACTGTAATGATAGATAAAAAATATGATGAAAATTATTTTGAAGCTCGCAATTATTATTTTGCACCTGAAATAGATGGTTTGATTTTTGTCAAAAAGAAAAAAAATAAACCTTTGAAAAAAGGGGATGTTGTTAAAATAAAAATTACAGAAACAACAGACTACGATTTGTATGGAGAATTATTATGAAAAACACAATATGGACTATTCCGAATTTTTTGTCTCTTTTTCGCATCCTTATTATTCCTGTGTTCATTTATTTCTTTTTAGTAGATTGGTCTTATGGAAAAACTCTGGCTTTGGCTCTGTTTTTATTAGCTTCTATTACAGATTATTTTGATGGCTGGATAGCAAGAAAGTATAATCTTATTACTGAAATAGGTGTTTTTTTAGATCAATTTGCTGATAAACTTCTTGTGCTAAGTTCATTAACTTTATTTATTTTTATCCCTAAATTGAAAGTTTTCTGGTGGATGGTTGCTATTATTGTATTTCGCGATGTGTTTATTATTTATATGCGGATTGTGATAAAAAAAACCTCAGGTCAGTCAATGAAAACGAGTTATTGGGGAAAGTGGAAAACAGCAGTGCAAATGTTTTCAGTAGTTGTTATTTTGCTTTATTTGTCTTTAATGAATTTTTTAAAACCCTCTGCCTTGCAATTTTTTATTGATGGACAAATGGCTTTTTGGTTG
>Ga0114934_10001616_pt1 | contig 14668 bp, 14 predicted proteins | sample 4SBtaG_2_FD_99695 | JGI IMG/M metagenome (GOLD analysis project Ga0114934, IMG submission 99695) | Deep subsurface microbial communities from Kolumbo volcano to uncover new lineages of life (NeLLi) - 4SBTROV10_white metaG | ecosystem: Environmental > Aquatic > Marine > Volcanic ... | reverse complement strand
GCTGCCGTTCATCGAAATGTTCGGACGCGGCGGCGCGCTCAAGTCGAGTTGGTACGGCGACTGCCTACCGAGCCGCGACTTTCCAATGCTGATCGATCTCTACCAGCAAGGTCGCCTCGATCTCGACGGGTTTGTCTCCGAGCGAATTTCGTTGGGAGACGTGGAGGAGGCATTCCACAAAATGCAACGCGGCAAAGTGCTTCGCTCGGTAGTAGAGATCTAGACCGCCGGCCATGAGCATCGAACTAGTAACCACCGACGGCATATTCGCGCTCGACGGAGGCGCGTGGGAGGTCACCAACAACATCTGGCTGGTTGGCGACGACGTCGAGGTAATGGTCTTCGATGCCGCCCACGATCATCAACCAATAGTCGACGCCATCCACGGTCGTCGCGTCAGCGCCATCGTGTTGACCCACGGCCACAACGACCACATCAACGCTGCGGCCGATCTGCGCGAGGCGGTCGACGCTCCAGTACTGCTGCATCCCGCCGACCGCATGTTGTGGGATGTCGTTTATCCATCCTCTGCCCCTGACGACGACCTCGTCGCCGGGACGACGCTGGCGGCCGGCGGTCACCGGGTTGGGGTCATCCATACCCCGGGCCATTCGCCGGGCTGTTGCTGTTTCTACGATGTCGACGCCGGTCGAGTGGTGAGCGGCGACACCCTTTTTTGTGGCGGCCCGGGAGCGACCGGCCGCAGCTACAGCGACGAGCCGACCATTCTTCGCTCTATTCGAGACTCTCTGCTGACTCTTCCGCCGGACACGATCGTGCACACCGGCCATGGCGATGCCACAACGATCAAAGACGAGCGCCAAAGGGTGCTGGATCGAATTTCCGAACTCGGCATCAGCTAGCTAAGTTCGAGGTGATGGCCAACCGATCACAATTTCGGATCACCCCGCGGCGCGTGTTCGTAACCGGCACAGCAATCTCGGTGGTGCTTCTTGTTCTTCACACCGTCACCAAGATTCTCCGGTATCAGACCGGGACGTTCGGTATTCGGTGGCTGAGCCTCGGCCAAGAACAAGCGATAGGCACTTGGGTTGCTGCGGTGCTTCTGGCCCTCAGCGCCGTCGTCTTCCTGGCCATTGCAGTCCAGACAGAGCCCGGCGGAAAACAAAAGCGCTGGCACTGGTTCGGCCTTGGGCTGATCTTTGTCGGCCTTTCTATTGATGAAGTCGCATCCTTCCACGAGTGGCTCGGCGAGCAAGAATTTCTCGGCGACGCCAGCGGCATCTTGGCCTACCAATGGGTGGTCTTCGGAGCGCTAGCGGTGCTGATAGCCGGCATCGTCTACCTCCCGTTTGTGCTCTCGCTAGACCGTCGCAGCCAAACCCTGTTTGTAGCCGCGGCGATCTTCTTCGTCGGCGGTGCGGTCGTGATCGAAGCGTTCAACGGCCGGCTTCAAGACGCCGCGGAGATCCGCAACGGAGGCGAGCCAAACCAGGCCGACGAACTCCGTTACGACCTACAGACCGGGGTCGAGGAGTTCTGTGAATTTCTGGGTGCCACGTTGTTTCTCACCGCGGCGGTCGAACTCGCAGCCGGTCGCGGCGCCGGCGTCAGCTTGGAGTTCGAGCAGTCGTAGCTCGAGCAGCGCAACAGCTCAGATCTCGAACCGGCGGCCATCAACCGATACTGAAACGCCGATCATGTCGTCGCCGACAGCCCGACCAGCCACCTCGACATCGTCGGATGCGGCCACGGCCCGCTGACCGGAATCGAGATCGACTATGGCGATCATCCGCGTCGGCGGTGGGAGCTCGCCAGCCGCGGGGCTTTGGCCATAGGTAACGGTGTAGCTCACGATGCTGCCGCGGCCACGAGGATCTTCGTCCAGTTCGCGAACCGAGGTAGCCGCGGCCGCTTCCTCGGCCAGATCGGTTCCGAGACATTCGGCGGTGGTGTCGTGGGGGGCGTCGGTGTTCCACACCGTGAGTCCCGGTTTGGTCAACAGACCGCTCACTGCCGTTACCAGCCCATACGATCCGGGGTCGCGGCGAAGTCGTTCGACCATGGCCACAGTCGCCTGAAACACGAAATTGTTGAATGGTCCGCCGGCAAAACTCATCCCACCAGTGATGGTGGCCGGCGCCGCTTCACCCAGACTCAACTCTGCTTGTTGTACTCGGACCGCAGCCGGGAAACACGAGTAGAGCTCGACGTGTTCGATCTCGCTGAGAGGTCGGTCCAATTCGGATGCTGCGACCTGGCCAAGGACGTACATCGCCGGCCATCGGTGGAGTTCGGATCGACGAGACAACGACAACGAATAGGAAGATTCGAGCGCCACGTGAGGATGGACGCAGGCCTGCGGGTCAACACCAAGCTGTCGCGCCGAACTAGCCGAACAAATCACGAGGGCGGCTGCTTGATCGACTCCCCACTGACTGTTGTGCCACTTGTTGTAAGGGAACGCCACCGGCCGGTTCTGAGGGGACGGGTCACGTATCTCGGCCGCCGCCATCGGCGAGGCGAACGCCGCGGCCGAATTGCCCTGAGCGACGAGGTTGAACTGCGCCCACAGCGAAGCAATGTCGTCGCGGTGGGCGTCGAGGGACCAACGATTGGCGAAACGACGGGCATTCTCGATCAGCGCATACTGTTGAGCAGGAACCACCGCCCCAACCTCGATTTCGGGACGAGCGACGATTTCGCCCTCCGGGCGGATCAGCTCGTCGGCCCCACAGCTGGGCCGAGGGTCCGGCTCAATCGATACGCCACCGCGACGGGCGCTGTCGTCTCGATGCTTCGTCTCCGCGCCGGCAACAATTACCGTGCGGGCTTGACCTCGCCGCACCGCACCGATAGCTCGGTTTATCAACGTCTGCTGGGGGATACCCGGCTCGTACGCGACGCCAAGGGCGTCGGATGCGCCGAGGGCTGCCGCGATCTGGTTGGCGCCATCGGGCAAGCCTGACAACCCTCTTGTGACGAGTACCAAGTCGATCTGCGAGGCCAGAGCGGCGGCTGGCGCTCCGGAGTCTGCTACGGCGTTCTGGGCCGCCTCGATCATCAGGGCCGTGCAATCAACGCCGTCGCCAGGAGACTCGCCTCTCTGGGCGGCGGCCGCGGCACCAATCAGTACGGGGCTAAACCCCCCAGTTGCCACGATGCTCGCTATCCCAACTGAACGACCGTGAGGTCGTCCCCGATTATGATTTCGCCATCGAAATGCTCGGCTCCTGCAGCTACCCAAGCGGGGTATTGCTCGGGGCGAGGCGCAGGCACCATGTGCGTCAACACCAACCGCTTGACTTTGTTGCGGGCCGCGACCTGAGCGGCCTGACGCACACTCGAGTGGTAGTCCAAGATGTCGAGGAGTCTCGGGATGGCAATGAGACGAACGAGGTCGTCGTCGATAACCGTTTGGACATAGGCATCGGCATCTTGGGTCAATCGATCGAGCCCGGGACACGGAATCGTGTCCCCGGCGAGGGCCACAACCAACCCGGCGTGCTCGATACGAAACCCGATCGTCGGGTCGGCCGGTGCGTGCATCGTCTCGTGCACGTCAACCTGAGCCGAACCGACCTCAAAACGATCGCCCGTTGACACTTCTGACACTTCCAGGATTGGGGTCCAGGTGAGGTCGTCGTGATGCTCGGTGCGATACGTAAGGTCGGGAGCAAGAGCCGCCATCGTGTGGTCGACAAACTGTCTGATCCCCGGCGGACCCCAGATCCGCAGCGGCGTCGGCTCTTGCGACATGATCCAGTGGGTCGTGATCACATCGTTTAGGTCGGTGACATGATCGCTGTGCAGGTGAGTGATGAGCACGCCCGACAAGTTGATGGGAAGCGACCCGGCCCCGGCCATACGCATAACGCAGCCCCGGCCGGCATCAACGAGCACATGCTCGAGTTCGCCAACCTTTACGAGCGTCGCCGGGCCGGCCCGATTGGCGTCGGGTATCGGTGAACCGGTTCCGAGCAGAACGATTTCCATTAGACCGAACCCTCCGCCAGCTTCTCGTAAACCCGGGCCATCATTTCTCGGGCCACCATGGGCCCGGCGTTTTGGTTCTGACCGGTAATCAAGTCGCCGTCAACGGCCACATGATTGGCCAAGAAGTCGCGGCGACCCGACTTGGCCTCGAAGACGGCGCCGGCCTTTCTGAGTTCGGTCTCGGGATGTTGGGGGGTGTCGCCAATCCCCAACTCGCGAACCTGCTTGTCGGTGACCGCAGTGACGTGGCGCCCTGCGACAAACGGGGTCCCGTCGGCCAGCTTTGCTTTGAGCAAGCCCAAAGGACCATGACACACACCCCCCAACACGACGTTGTGCTCGGCCGCGATAGAGACTTGATCGCCTACTGCGTCGGACGTGCCGAGATCCCAGGCCGCACCCCAACCTCCCGCGAAAAACACAATGTCGTAGGTGCTGATGTCCAGGTCGGCTATCGCCAGCGAAGCCGCGGCTTTGGCCTGAGCTTCGGGGTCGGCCAGATATCGATCATCGGCCTCCGAGCGCACAATGGGGCGAAACGACAACGGATCAAATGGAATGTCGCCTCCACGTGGCGAGGCGAGATCGACCTCCATCCCAGCATCCACGAATGCGTAGTAGGGGGCGGTCAATTCGGAGGCAAACACGCCGGTCGCCTTACCGGGTTTGAGGGTCCCGTGATTGGTCCCGACGATCAGCGCTTTGTGACCGGACAAGTCGTGCTCGAACGGCGTGTCATCTTCGGGATGCAGACCAAGTCGTTGGGCCAGGTCGCGTAGTGCTCTCGCTGGTCGAGGCGGCGCCTTACGTCTGGGCGCGAGTCGGTCGGGTCGGGTGGCGTAGGGCCGGCCGGCGTTGCGCTGGGGAACGTTGTTGTCTCGGGCCGCGTTCAGCTCGGTTTCGAGCGCCGTTCCAACGGTGCGATAAGCCGGGTCGGCGCTGAGGTTGTGTTGCTCGATCGGATCGGTGTCGAGGTCGTAGAGCTCGTACTGGTCAGGGATTGGTTCGGTGCGGTACAGCGGCCCGCCGGGGCCGCGGGCCGACAAGTTCCGTACGTGAGGCTCGGTCCAGGTTGATGGATCGTCGAAGGTGCGTACGAACTTGTAGAGCACGCCTTGGTGAGTGGCAACGATTGCTTCGACGTTGGTTGCCGTGTGAGGCGGCACACGGATCTGGAGCGGAAACTTGACCTCCCGGCGGCCTCGTTGGCGCAAAACCGCGCTGGCCGAACCATCGCCTTCGAGCATGTTGTCTCGGGTGATCAGATAGACCGATCCGGTGGTCGAGGCGGGATCTGAATCGCCGGAGATCAGTCCGCTCAGATCGCGCCCCGGCAGCGGATGAACCTCTGTGTGGGTTTTCTTCAGCTGTTTGGCCAACGATTTTTCGTCGGCGCCGGCGAACCCCAGCAGCGTGGGCAACAAGTCGATGTGGCTGGTCGGCGTACCCTCAATCGAGGTTGGCGAAGTCGGGGTAGAACCAACCCGGGCGACCGTGAACGGCACTCGGACCGCTTCGTCGTAGAGCTGATACCACTTCTGATGCAGCCCCCCATGCGAACCCAGCATGTCGCCATGATCGGCGCTGAAAAACAGCACTGCATCTTCGGCGCCATCGGTAACCGCTCGGCGAACCCGATCAATTGGACCATCGACGTCGTGATGGAATCTGTAATACGTCTCGCGGTACTCGTCGAGGCGATCGAGGTAGGCCTTCTTGATCAACGGGGTGGGGCCGTAGCCCGAATAGTACGAGTCGCGATACGCGCTGTGCAGGGCCGGCTTGGTGGCGAGATCCTCGTCGTCGGTCGGCGAAGGCGGCACTGGAGGCGGCGGCGCAACCGATGGCGGGTACGGTCGACCACCCCGCACGAAGAGCGGCCACAGCACGATGTCGTGAGGATTCACAAACGAGCAGACCAACAGAAACGGCCGAAGGGCGGCGGCGTCCCCCGCCGCTCGCCGGGAGTATCGATCTTCGAGCCAGTCGCAGACCCGATCGGCGATTAGCGGATCGCGCATGTAACCCATGTTGGCCGTTGCGCCTCCATGGGGCTCTGGCCCCACCCAGCCGCTGAACCCGAACTCGTCGAGCGGATCGGCGTCGAGGTAGGCCTGCACGGCTTCGGGGATGACCCGCCCGTCGCCGGTGTTGGTGGCCAGAGGGCGACCATTCACCATCAGATCGGCGTGACTTACATGCCATTTGCCGTCGTAATGGGTGTCGTATCCCGCGGCGCGGAACCAGTCGCCCATGGTCGGCACCTCGCCGGCGACTAGCCACCGCATGCGGCTGTCATCGTGAAGTTTGCCAAGACCATCGGTTTGAGTGACACCGTGCAAGTCGGGATACTGCCCTGTTAGCAGAGACGGTCGGCTCGGAACACATGCGGTAGCCGCCACGTAGTGGCGATCGAAGTCGACTCCGTTCTCGATAAACCACTGCCGACCGCGAAGACTGTCCCTTCGCCACGCCCGCAGCTCGTCGTTCTCATAAGACGGCGCCGCTCGTTCCTCGTCGGTCAAGATCACGATCAGGTCGGGTTGGGTCATTTTGTCGTTCCTTGCTCGACTGTGGCGACAAGATCAGCGACGAGGCTCGCATTGGTGTTCCCGGCCCGGTTGGCTACGGCTTTGGCCGCGGCCTTCATGGGCGGTTTTGAGCCGGGCGTGATCGTCAGGGTCAGGGCGATGTCGGTTCCGCCATTGTGACCGGGCGAAAGAACCCATTCGTTGACTGCTTGGTCTACGAACCGCGGCAAGCCGATCAACTCGTATGCGAGTCCGACTCCGGGCTCCCAGGAGCGCACCTTTTCGACGAGAACCGCAGACCCAACCTGAGCGCGTCGAGACGCGCCAACTCCTGCGGGCGTCGCGGTCATCGGGCTCGAATGGCCGACGGCCGACGCCCACTCGGCAATCGCAAAGAAGTCGGCGAGCACCGACCAAACAACATCGGGTGACGCGGTTGTCGACGCCGACTTGGTTACCGAGGTCACGAGCGGGCCAGCGCCGACAAGATCACGGCGACGAGTTCGTTGGGCTTGTCTTCTTGAAAGAAGTGGCCGCCACCCTCGATAGTCACATGAGGCATATCTTTTGCACCGGCGAAGCGTTTGAACACGGCGTCGCCACCAGCCGTGACCGGGTCAGAGTCAGAAAAGCAAGTAATGAACGGGATTGAGAGTGCTGAAAGCACACCGAAGGCTGCTTGGTTGGCGGCCGCGGCGGGATCGTCGGTACTAGTCGGCACCAGAGACGGGAAGATTCGGGCGCCGGCTTTGAACGAGTCATCAGGAAACGGCGCTTCGTAGGCGGCGACTTCGGCCTCGGTCAACTCGCGAACCGTTGCCGACTGAACCAGGTTGCCGATCGGCAATACCGGGCTTTCCTGACTGAACTTTTGCCAAGCCAGGAAAGCCTCGCTCATCCGGCCCTCGCCGGTCGGCAGGCCGGTGTTTCCCACCACGATCGCTCGAAAAAGCTCCGGATGTTCAGCCCCAAGACGCAGACCGACCAGACCGCCCCAGTCCTGTCCGAACAAAGTGATCTCACCAAGTTCGAGATGATCGATGACCAGCTCGCGCACCCACTCGACATGACGGGCATAGGTGTAATCGCTCATCTCGGTCGGCTTGTCGGATTTGCCAAAGCCGATCAGATCCGGGGCAATGCATCGCATACCCGCCGCGACAAGTTCGGGAATCATGAAACGATACAGAAAGGACCACGACGGTTCGCCGTGCATCAACAGCACCACCGGACCGTCGCCGGGTCCTTCGTCGAGGTAATGCATCCTCAAGTTCTCTGGGTTGTCGCCGTCTGGATCTTTTACGATTGCGTAGTTGGGAGCGAAGTCGTAACCGATGTCGGCTAGCGCTTCGAAAGCGTCGTCAGACGTGCGAACGGTCTTCATCTGGGGTCCTTGGATTCGTGGATGGTCATGGCGAACTGAAAAGTCGGGTTAGGGCGTGGGTCAGCGCCGCGCTGGTCTGATCGGCGCTCAGTTTTTGGTCCACACGCATCGATTCGAGCGTTTCGAGCGAACACAGTGCGGCGGCAGCCGCTCCCAACGCTTTGGACTCTGGCTCAGCAAGAGCGGCCAATTCGCGGCTGAACTGATCGAGTACTTGGCGTCTTAGGTTTGAGCGGTGGATGTCGAGACTCGTCGCCAAGATCTTGTGGCGCGGCGCCCGCATCCGGCCAACGCGAGCTACCGGTGCGACCGCTTCGTAGAGGCGGACCCGGTGGGCCACCAAGACCGCGACGCGATCGGCGAGGTCAGCAATCGGGCCGTCATCGAGGGGCAGATCAAAGAGATGTTGGTGGGCCCGAAAGTGACGTTCCACCGCAACACGATTGAGCTCCTCGAGGTCTTCGAAATAGCGAAAGACACTGCGATGTGAAACGCCGGACCGTTCGGCTACGAGGTCGATGCTGGGAGCGATGTTCCCCTCGGCGTACAGCGCTAGCAGGGCGTCAACCACCCGTTCGCGGTTGCGGTCACGGCGGGCGCGTCGGCCATCGACAACGGGAGGATTCGTTGGGATCGAGACATCCACGAGACCACCCTAAACTGTCAGTCGAACTGCCACAAGATGGGCAATAGCTCGTCGGGGGGCTCGCGGCTTCTACAATGACCACGTCTTTAGGGGTAGTCGTGACCAAGCTGCAGAGCATCATCGCCGAAGAGTTTGCGGGTTTGCGTCCCCGCAAACACTTGGCGTACCTGATTCTGTCCGTACTCCCTGACAGCGTCGGTAATCGGCTTCGGGTGCGCGTGCTACGGATATTTGGCTTCCGCAACATTGCCCGCAACGCCATGATGCGCGATCTCCCAACAATCACCGGCCGCGGCAACGTTTATCGCCGACTCGTCATGGGCCCGGTTTCGAGATTCAACTCCGGGTGTTTTTTGAATCTTGGCGCAGAAATCCGCATCGGGGAACGCACCGGAATCGGTCAGCAAGTGATGATTCTCACCGAGTCCCACGACATAGGCGGACCCGATGCCCGCTCCGGAAACCTCTACCCGAAACCGGTGCGCATCGGCGACGGCTGCTGGATCGGGGCCCGCGCCACCATCTTGCCAGGGGTCTGCATCGGCGATGGCGTCGTGGTGGCTTCGGGGTCGGTTGTGACCAAAGACGTACCCGACCACGTTCTCGTCGCCGGGGTTCCCGCAACGGTGATCCGCCAACTTGACCAGCCAGCGACCCACTGAGGGCTCAGCCGCGTCTACCATCCCGGCATGGAATCCAACATCGGTTCGTTCATCTCCAAGCGTGCGCTGCTCAACCCGACCACCGAAGCAGTGGTCGACATCACCAGCTCCCAACGCCTGACCTACAAACAACTCAATGGGCGTTGCAACAAGGTGGCCAACGGACTCACCGGCGGTGCGGTCACCGGATCGGGGTTGACCCCCGGCGACCGGGTCGCCACGTTGTTGATGAACGGCTCGGAATTTGTCGAGCTGTTCTTTGGCGTAGCCAAGGCCGGCGGAGTGATCGTGGCGCTCAACTGGCGGCTGGTCGCTGACGAGTTGTCGTTCATCCTCACCGACTCGGGTGCCGACACCATGGTGTTCGGTACGGCCTTCAACGAAGTAGTCACCGAACTCCACGGACGAGGCACCGACGGCACTCAAGTGACCAAATGGATCCATGTCGGCGACGCCGCTGACCGCCCGGCCTTTGCCGTCGGGTACGACGACATGATGGCCGCGGCCTCAGCGACCGAACCAGAGCTGGGTGCAAGTGGCGACGACCTCCTGTTCATCATGTACACCTCCGGCACGACCGGACTCCCCAAAGGGGCAATGCACAGCCACAACACCACGCTGTGGTCCGTGCTCACCGGCAACGCCACGGCCGACACCCAATTCGGCGACAACTATCTGATCTGTCTTCCGCTGTTTCACGTGGGCGCGCTCAACCCGCTGCTGTCGACCATGCAGCTTGGTGGCACCGCCACCATCATGAGCGAGTTCGACCCGGTCAAGATCTGGGAAGTGTTCCGAGACGAGAAGATCACGGTCACCCTCGCCGTTCCGGCAATGTTGCAGTTCATGCTGCTCACCTTCAACGCCGAAGAACACGACATATCGAGCCTGCGGTGGGTGATGTCTGGCGCCGCGCCGGTGCCGGTAACTCTCATAGAGACCTACGCGGCGATGGGGGTCGAGATTCACCAGGTTTACGGGCTGACCGAAACCGGCGGACCGGCCTGCCTGATCTCGCCCAACGACGCGCTGAGCCACGCCGGCTCGACCGGCAAAGAGTTTTTCTTCACCGAAGTCAGGGTCGTAAATTCTGCCGGCGACGACTGCTCCCCTGACGAACCGGGCGAAGTGATTGTGCGCGGTCCCCACATCATGGCCGGCTACTGGAACCGCCCCGAGGCCACCGCAGAGACCATCGTCGACGGCTGGCTGCGCACTGGAGATATCGCCACGATGGATGGCGACGGCTTCGTCTACATCCAAGACCGGGTCAAGGACATGATCATCTCGGGCGGCGAAAACGTTTATCCCGCCGAGATCGAGAACGCCATCTTGTCGATGGAGGGAGTGAACGAGGTCGCAGTGATCGGGGTTCCCTCCGAGAAGTGGGGAGAGTCGCCGCTGGCCATCGTCGTACGCGCCGACGAGTCGGTAACCGCCGAAGCCGTGCTCGCCCACACCGACACAAAGCTGGCCCGCTTCAAGCAACCCAAAGCGGTCGAGTTCGTTGACGTGATTCCTCGTAACCCGACCGGCAAAGTTCTCAAGCGGGTGTTGCGCGATCAGTTCGCCGACATCAGCACCAGCTGACGAGCCCAACCGACGAACTCAGTCGACGAATTCAGTCGACGCGAGAACTCAGCAGGGCTCCGGCCAGAACCACACCGGTGCCGACGATGGCCCAGCCGCTCACGGTTTCGCCGTTGAGGGCAACGCCGAGCACGACCGAAACAACCGGGATGATGTAGGTGACAATCGACATCCGCACCGCGCCCACTCGTCCCACAAGGGTCGCAGCCAGCGAGTAAGCAATCCCCGTGCCGCCCACGCCGACCGCCGCGCAAGCGGCTAGCGAAGACCACGAAAAGGACGAGGCCGGCACCGCGTAGAGACCCAACGGCACGGAGAACAATGTCGCCACCATGAGGGCACGGCTGATGACTGGCAGCGAGCCGTGAGCTCGTTGAAGGGGACCAGCAATATTGGCCGCGAGCCCATAAGAGCTAACAGCAAGCACCACCAGCAACACCCCGACGGCATTGGTTCCAGCCGTTGATGCCTCTGGTGCGCCGATAAGAACGATTCCGACCAGTCCCACCAGTACGCCGAACAGCCGCCGCGGGCCGGTCGGGGTGGAGAACGCGGCCCACGCGATGAACAATGTCATCAGCGGCATCGCACTGTTGAGCATTCCGGCAACTGACGAGTCGATCCATTGTTGCGCGATCGGAAACAAGGTCAGCGGAAACGCCAGCCACACAAATCCCAGCACCACGATGCGGGGCCACGCTTCGCGAGGAACCGCTTTACGTGCTCCGGGCAAAAAGGCGGCTGTCGCGGCGCCGAACCCGACCCTCAACAAGCTGACCAGACCCGGTTCGAACGACTCGAGGCCGATCGCCATGAACAGAAACGACGAACCCCAGATCACAGAGATCGCCGAAACCATCGTCCAGTCAACAGTCTCGAAGGGCCGGTCTTCGGCTTTTACAGAATCGGTGACCTCGGTCATCGGGTGAAGCTAGCGTGCCCCTTGCTATGCGCGTTGGTCGATTTCTCTATGCGGGGCTGTTTGCGCTCTCGTCGGCCGTCGGCATGGCTTTCGCGTTACTGGCCGAGATCCAAACCGAGCACAACTTCCAAACATCGACGCTCGGACTTATCGCCGCCAGCGGCCTCTTTGGTGGCGTAGTCGCCCAACTCGGTTTGGCCCCACTCGCCGATCGCGGCTGGTTGAGACCGTTGATGGTCGGCGCCATGGTTACCGGCGCGGTCGGGTCGCTGGGATTTGCGGTGGCGACCGAAGCATGGCAGTTCGTGGGGTTTCGACTGCTGAGCGGAGTTGGTCTCGGCGCATTCTTTCCCGCCGCGCAGGCAGTTGTGGTCAACGCCGATCCGGCGCGGGCCGGTGAGCGGCTCGGCAACCTTTCGGGTGTGCAAGTCGCGGGCTTTATCATCGGACCCGGTCTGGGCGCGGTGCTGGCCAACGCCAGCAACGTCGACGCTCCCTTTCTCGCCACCGGCGTGGTGCTGCTGGTTCTCGCCCCACTCGTCTCACGCGTGGCGGTTTCCTCCGAAGACCCATCTGCGCCCCCGACGCCATCAGCCATGCCTCCCAAAGTGCCAATCCGCACCTTGTTGAGACGCCGTAATGCCCTCGCCGCGACCCTCCTTTCGGCCTCGTTGTTTTTGCCCATGGGCACCTACGAGGCAATTTGGTCACGGTTCATGGCCGATCTCGGAGCATCCACCCTTTTCACGGGAATCACTCTCAGCATCTATGGCCTCCCCTTCGCCCTAATAGCCCCAATCGGAGGTCGCCTCGCCGACCGCCACGGCACCATCCCAGTGATGTGGGCGTCTTACGCGGTGATCTGTCCCTTGATCGCGATTTACGGCCAGGTCACAGTCCCTGGACTGCTGGCGACCTTGGCAGTGATAGAAGCAGTGGGCAACGGGCTCGGGGTGCCGGCATCTCAGGCGCTCATGGCCCGGGCCACATCAGAGCACGAGCGAGCAACCGGACTCGGACTCGCCGGCGCCGCCGGCCAAGTGACCGCGGCGTTCACCGCGCTCGTATCAGCGCCCCTCTACGACGCCGTTGGACCGCGGTGGATGTTTGCCGCCGTCACCGCGACCATTGTGGTCGTTGGCGGCGCCGGCATGGTCGTGGGCATCAAAGCGGACGAGTAAGCGCCGCCCGCGCCGCATCACATTCGTCTCCAACTTGGCAGCCCGGCACGTGATCGTTAACCAGTCCCATGGCCTGCATGAACGCGTAAACGGTGGTTGGTCCAACAAAGCTCCAACCTCGCTTCTTGAGATCCTTGGCGATTTGCGTCGACGTAGGAGTGGTGGCGTTGACGATGAAGTCGCTATCGGCGCGGCGATTACGGTCTGGCGGTTCGTAGCTCCAGAAGAACCGGGCCAGAGAACCAAACTCGTCGACCATTTCCAGGGCGCGCGACGCGTTGTTGATCGTTGATCGAATCTTGCCGCGATGTCGGATAATGCCGGCGTTGTTCACCAAACGTTCGATGTCGTCGTCGCCGAACTCGGCCACCGCGGTCATGTCGAAACCGGCAAACGCGGCCCGAAAGTTCTCGCGCTTGCGGAGGATCGTGATCCACGCCAGGCCGGACTGGAATCCTTCGAGGCAAATCTTCTCGAAGAGTCGGGTGTCGCTCACCACCGGCCGACCCCATTCGTGGTCGTGGTACTGCACATAATCGGGGGCCGCGCCCGGCCACCAGCAACGGGCAATACCGTCCTCGCCGATCGCCAGCAGCTCACTCATGTCAGAGCATTACTCCAAGCACCAGCGCTCCAAGGGCCGAGAGCAACCCAATGGCGCCGGTAGCTCCTCGCACCGCAACCGAACCGGTCCGCGAATGCACAAACGCCGCGACACCCGACGAAGTAACGAGCACCAGTTTCAGGCCCAGCGTGGTCATGTATTGAGAAGACTGTCCGCTTTCGACTTCCAGCAGGTTCCAGATACCGGTGAGAACGGCCAATCCAAAAAACGGCCACGCAACCTGACCAAACCGTTGGGCTGCTTTCTTGGTCGCCTCCGGTGATACCTCTCGCAACACCGGCACCAGCGCTGCGAGCAGGATCTGACCGCCGATCCAAACCGACACCGAGAGCAGGTGAAGGGTGAGGCGTAGGGTTTCGAGCTCAAATGGCAGCATCAGTAATTCCGATCTGTGAGGGCGAGTCCGTTGGTCCGCATGATCTTCTCGATGTCGCTATCTGAGAATCCGCCTAGGTCGTTGACAAAGTCGACTGGCTCGGCGAGTCCCTCGGCGTGAGGCCAATCGGATCCAAACAAGATGTGGTCAGGACCGATCTTGTTTCGCAGGCCGTGAAGGTCGTCTTCGTAGTAGGGCGCAACCCAAACTTGACGGGCAAAAACTTCGGCTGGGTCCTCGGCAAAGGCGTGACGTTGCTGGCGAAACACCTTGTCGAACTTTTTCAACAACGCCGGTACCCACTCGGACCCGGTTTCGATAGTGGCAACCCGAATGTTGCGGTGCCGGCTGAGCACACCCTCGGCAATGAGCGAAGAGAGCGCGTCGCTGACCGGGGAATTGGTTAACAGCGACTTGAAAGCGTTTTGGCGAAATGCCTCGAACTCGCTGTTCAGACCCCAGTAGTCACTCAAGAATTCGTACCCCGAATCGCCGGCGTGCATAGCCAACGTGACGCCCGACTCGTTGAGCCGCGCCCAGAACGGTTCGTGGCTCGGGTCGCCGAGCGACCGACGTCGACCGTCGCGGCCAACAACAGAGGAGGGTCGCATGTTGATTACCCGGACGTCATGATCGATCATCCACTCGAGTTGGTCGATTGCCCAACCAACATCGCTCAACGAGACGTAACCGGCAGCGAATAGCCGGTCCTGGTAGGCAAACCCCCAGTCGTCTTGGACCCAGCGGTTGAAACCGTCGAAGGCGGCCAACATTGCGGTGGGGTCAGACTCGAG
>Ga0114934_10001615_pt1 | contig 14672 bp, 8 predicted proteins | sample 4SBtaG_2_FD_99695 | JGI IMG/M metagenome (GOLD analysis project Ga0114934, IMG submission 99695) | Deep subsurface microbial communities from Kolumbo volcano to uncover new lineages of life (NeLLi) - 4SBTROV10_white metaG | ecosystem: Environmental > Aquatic > Marine > Volcanic ... | reverse complement strand
GAAGATACTAAGCCAGGTGATTTATTGAATAATGGGTTGTTGAAAAAATCAAGTGAATTAAGGAGTGAAATATAAAAATATGTATAATATAAGAGTGTTAGATTACGACAATGAATATGAAGTATTTGAAACGATTTACATGTATGTAAAGTGCTATAAAGAACATACCAATGATATTAAGAAAAGCAGACTTGAATATATAAACGAATTTTTGAATATACTTAAAAAGAAAAACGCAGTTTGCATGTGTATTTTTAAAGCAGATTCATTAGAAATGGCAGGTTTCACGATAGGATATGAAATGTCAGACAAAGAATACTATTGTGATGCAATGTATATTAAAAAGGAATTCAGAAACACTAGAGCTTTTTTAGAACTTTCATATAATGCAATTAAATTTTTAAGCAAAAATGGCTATAATGTAATAGAGTTTAAAACAGGAAATGAAAAAGCAGAAAAGATTTTTCCGAGATTAATAAATAAAACTGAAAAAGTATGCACGACATATAGATACACAATAGGAGGTATTTATGAGTAAATTTGGTGGAGGAGGCGGCGGTGGCGCTGGAGCAACTTTAGAAGCAACAAAATTAAGTATAGAGTTTCAAAAAGAGGCTTTAAAAAAATATAAAGAAATGTTTAATAAAGTCATGGAAACTCAAAAAGAAATGGAAAGAAAGCAAACTCAAATTTCCATAGACAATATAAAAAATAATTTTATTACGAGTGGAGATGATTATTTAAGGCAACAAAAAGCAAGAGCAATGCTTGCTGCATTAACTTATGGGAAACCTCAAAGTTATGTTGACAGTATATCTCTTGACTTGAAAAATGGTATGAAAAAAACATTAGGTGAAAACCATGAATTAATTGGTAAAGTCGATGAAGCAATAAAAAGCAATGAAAAAGCTCATAGACATCATGGCTGGCGACCTCCTATTAGTAATGATATATTATCAAAAAATGCAAATGGTAGTGTATTACCTGAAATAGAAACTAAAAATGGCACTATAACAACACAAGAAGTTCAAGATTCAATGGCGGCACAGAACCCTTTTTATCAGAGAAAACAGAATCAATTAAACGAAGCGCTAAAAGCTCAATTATCTGGGATGGGTATAAGGAGAGGCTCTGCGGCACAAGCTGTTTCTAATGCTGATATAAACTTACAGCAACAAGAACAGGACCGTTTTAGGAATAATTTATCTCAACTTGCTGGACTTCCAAGTAATATGCAAAGCAGTATGAATTCTGGAGCTGGAATGATGAACAATGTGTTAGGAAATGCTATGACTGCAAAAGCTAATGCTATTAGTAATTATGGCAATCAACTTGGCCAAGCATATAACGGGATTGCCAATACAACATTTCAGGGCTATTCGTTAGCTGGGCAACAATCAGCTCAAGCTTCACAAAATAGAAGTAATAATATATGGGGAACTGTTGGAACTTTGGCTGGATTATTCACTTAAAAGGAGAAAAAATATGTTTAATTTGAATGCATTTGCAAAGGGTTACAAATTAGGAGCTGATATAAAAGAAGCAAGAAAAAATAAAAGACTTGAAGAAGCTCAGAGAAAATTAAAAATGAAGCAAGTTACGGAAGCATTAAATAATTACGATGAAAAAAGAGCTGAAGAAGAAAAAAGAAAACAAGAACAATATAAATACGAAGAAGAAATGCAAAATATAAAACTTAAAGAAGCAAAAGAAAACAGTGCAACAAATTCACTTGCAAGAAGTTTGAAAAATAAACAATATAAATATGAAAACGAACATTTTGATGAGAATGCAAAACTAAAAGAAAATCAAAATAAACTTGCTAATTTAAAAACAAAATCTGCATTAGAAAACTTCAATAAAGTAGAAGCTCAAAATATAGAATTAAGTAATGTAAAAGTAAGAGAAGCTCTTGGTAAATCAAGATATAACAATATACAAACTGCTGCAAAATTAGCACTTGTTGGTGATTTGGCAGGCGCTCATGATGTTCTTGAGAGAGAGGGAATGATATCTGGAGATGACAGAATAGAGCAAATAGATGGTGGCATATTAATTACTGATAAAAATGGTGAAAAAGTTAAAATAAATGTTCTTGATCTTTCAAAAACTGCTGGTGGAGAAAAATTCAAAAAAGATTATGAAAAAATCTCAAATGCAGTAGCAAATATATCTAAATTAAATTATGAAATGAATGCAATACTAAGAGGTCAAGAAAGTGGAAATGATACTTCTGGGAGTTCATATTCTTTAAATACCACAGGAACAAGTGTTAAAAAATATAATAAGAATGAAAAACAAAAACACATTTTTTCTGAAGTAAGAAGACTTCTTGACACATATCCACAACACAAAGATTTTATAATAAAAATGCTTATGGATTCAGATTTATCTGACTATATACCTAAAGATTATTTGCCAAAGCAAAAAGCAGTAGATATATCACAATTTGATAGTACAGCAAATGTAAACCAAGGAAATATGGTAGATGCAAATCAAGAAGGCGGTTTATCACAATATAATTCAATGGGAGAATAAATGTTTGATATAAAATCTGCAAAGAAAGCTGGATATACTGATGAGGATATAGCGAAATATTTAAGTAAAAAATATAACTACGACTACGAAGATGCAAAGAAAAGCGGAAAAAGTACTGAAGATATTTTGAATACATTAATAGATGAGGATACAAGTAATCCTAACGATCCACAAACATATAGTGTAGTAAACCAAAATGAAATGCCTACACAAAAAATAAGTGATTACAAGGATGTATTTGATGTAGAAGGTGCAAAGAAAGCTGGATATACAGATGAGGATATAGCAAAATATCTGAGTAAAAAATATAATTTTGATATTCAAGGTGCAAAATTAGCAGGTTATTCTGGAAAAGATATAATAAAATATTTATTAAACAAAAATGTAAATAGAAACGCAGAAAGAAATTTAACATACACAGAAGACAATTTACCTTCTGTACCTTCTCCTAAGATCGGACAAGAGGAAAACTTGCCACCTGTGCCTCCTCCACAGATACAGCAACAAAACAAACAGCAGATTCAAGATACTGGAGCAAAGAGAACATTAATATTTACCGATACTATAAAAGAAAATCAATTACCCGAAGTGCCATCTCCAAATGTTACTCCAAAGCCTAAAGAAAGGACGAACACTGAAGCAATATTGGACTTTTCTCATTCTGTAGGTAGTGGAATAATAGAAGGAGTGTTAAGGCCACTTCAAGCAGCAGGAATATTGGATGAAGATACTGTAAAAGAGCTTTCTAATAGGCCCGACAAGATGAATGAAGTAGAAAACATGGCTTTTTCTATTTCTAATTCTGTAATGAATAATCTTGCAATGATAGCAAGTACTTCAGGACTTTCTCTAGCTGCACAAAGTATAGCAATACTTGGAGCAATTGCAGGACAAGAGGGAGGAATTGAATATCAAAGGTTAAGAAAAGCAGGATACGAGAGAGCGAAATCTGCATTATATGGATTAACATATGCTGGAGCTGAAGCTCTTGGTGGAATGATTGGAGTTCCGAGGACATTACGAGCGCTTGGAAGTCCTACTGTAAGGAAAGTGCTTGATATGACATTAGGTAATTTCATGTCAAGAGTTGTTGCAGATGGAATAGAAATGGCAGTTGATAAAAATACTATAGACAAAAATATGACTGCTGAAGATGTTATATCAAGATTTGTATATATAGCCGAAACCATTCCCATCCAAACAATGTTATTGGGCGCAGCATTCAAACTAACAAGTGGAACAAGAGCAACGATAGAAGGATATGGAGATAGGAGTTTAGCTGACTTTTTCAGAGACCCTAATGTAGGTGATGGAGTTAAAAACGAAGTTAAAGAAAAGTTCATAAACATGGTTATTAATGACGATGGAGTATGGATTCCAGAACAAGAAAATATAAACAGAGCAAAGAATAACACTGATATTAATGATAGTTTCAGGAAGATCGGGCTTGATGATGGTGAGATAAATAATATAAATAAAGCTCTTGCTAATATAAAAATAACTAAAGATGATTTGGAATTGCTTAACATGAAATCATACAATGAGTTTAAGCAGGATCAATTGAGATTAATAAACGAAAATAGAGACAACCAAATTCCTGCTACGTTTGATATGAATGAAATAATAAAAAGAAAACTTGCAGATATAGGTGAAAATCCTGAAAAAGTAGAGGAAATAAAGAAAAAAATAATCGGAGGTGATACAAATGGAGAAGCTACAGGAAAAGGAGCTGAAGAAGAACAACAAAATAGAAGAGAAGTATCTAAAAATGGCAATGAGCATATACAACAAGGAAGACTTCCTGAAGGCAAGCAAGAAAAAGAGAGCAGAAATGATGGAAATAGTAAGGAACAAAGCGGAGAGACTACAGGAAATAACAAAAATAATGGAAGCGAAAGAAGTCCCAAAGTGCTCGATAATGGATTATCAAATGGAAATACTGAAACAGGGAATGGAATAAAAGAAGAAAAAACTATTAGCGAAGAAAAGCCAAAAGCAGAAAAACCTGAAAAAACAAATGAAGAGCCTATAAATACAGAAGAAAAACCTACAGAAGAAAAGAATTTGCCTATAGAAGAAACTGATAATAAAAACAATAAGAGAAAAAGATTCAGGAAAAACATTGAAGCTATAAAGGCAATAAAGAAATACAAGAAAGGTGGAAAATTAACAAAGTCAGAAAAAGAAGCATTAAAAGAGTTTACTGGATTCGGCTCTTTAAGAGACCCATTAAAAGGTGGCAAAGGATGGGAAAAAGAGAAAAAAGAGCTTGATGAATTACTTACTAAAAAAGAGAAAAAAAGGATAGAATCGAGTACATTATCTGCTTATTATACTCCTCAACCGATAGTAAATAAAACATGGGAAGCCATAAGAAAATTAGGTTTTGGTGGTGGTAATCTTTTAGAGCCATCCGTTGGTAAAGGAGATTTCATTTTAAACGCTCCAAAGAAATTGTTAAATAACTTCAATATTGAAGCTGTAGAAAAAGATGATATAACTGCTGATATAGCGAAAGCAATACTTGATATTCCTGTATATAAAGGTGGATATGAAACATTTACACATAATAAAAATGGATATGATGTAATAATAGGAAACCCTCCATTTGGTAACTTCAAATTAATGGATACCACAGGTTTAAAACACGCATATACAGCTCACAACTTTTTCATAGCAAAATCAATTGATGGTTTAAAAAAAGGTGGAGTTCTTGCATTTGTAGTAACGCATAACTTCCTTGATTCCGAGGTGAACAAAGCAAGAGAATATGCAGCAAAACATGCAAGACTTCTTGGTGCAGTAAGACTTAATTCAAAAACATTTGGTTCTACTGGGACAGATGTTGCTACTGATTTGATAATTCTGCAAAAGGTTCATGATAAGAGCCAGTTAAATGCTATTGATTGGGTGCATACTGGGATAAACGAAGTAGGAGCAAAGATAAATTCATATTATTTATCTCATCCAGAATATATAGCAGGAGAATGGGGATTAGGCAAAGGAAGATTTTCAGATTCAACGCCTATGATGATCAAAAGCAAAGATAATATAGAAACTATAAATAAAATGATTGAAAATCTTACCACAGATATCGAATTAAGTAGAGCAGAAAAAGTAAAACCTAAGAAGCAATTAATAGAAGAAGAGCCTGATACATTCAAAATAGAAAATGATGAATTAAAATATTTCTATAAAAATCAATTTGGAGATGTAGTAAGTACTTCTGAAAAATTAACAAAGGAAGAAAAACCAAAATACAAATTAGCTATAGAATTGGAAAATAAAGCGAGAAAACTGTATGACATGGATGAATATACCAAAGAGGAAAGAAAAACGATTAGAGAGCAAGCTAACAAGGCTTATGAAGCATTTTATAAGAAGTATGGAAGAATATCAAAAGCTAATATAAAGAAAATGAATAATAGCTCTTTCTATTCAATATTAAAATCACTTGATTCCAAGGAAGGAAAAGCAGATATTCTGAAAAAAGATTTGGATATTATAACTGACAATAAACCAACGAAAGCTGAAAACGATGAAGAAGCAATCTTGAACAGCATGGCATATTATGGAGAAATAAACAAAAATTATATTGGTGAACAGTTAAAAGAAGACCCTGATAAAGCAATAGAACGATTAATAAAAGAAGAAAAAATATTCTATGATGATATAAACGATAAGTTAGAAGTACCGGAAGTATATCTAAGTGGAAATGTAAAAGAAAAATACAGTTTAACTGAGATAGAAAGGAATAAAAAGGCATTAAAAGCAGTATTCCCCAAAGATAAAACTATTGAACAAATAAAAGTATCATTAGGCGCTACATGGATTCCTAAAGATGTAGTTAAAAAATTCATAGGAAAGATATTTGATTATGGATGGAATTGGGACAGTATAAAATTAGAATATTCAGTTTTAAACAAAACTTGGAGTGTGAGTAAAATTCCTACTTCAAAATCAGCCACTAATACTGGATATGAAAACCCACCTTATTGGTCTGCCAAGAAAATACTTTTAGCTGCGCTAAATAACAGCACGATAAAAGTAAAAGACAGTGATGGAAATATTGACAAATCATTATCATCTGAAGCTAATTTAATGGTTGAAAAGATGAAATCCGAATTCGAGCAATTCGTTTTAGAGAACGTCGAAGAAGCTAAGATGGTAGAGAAATCTTTCAATAATAATATCAATGTTTTCAGACGAGAGAAAATAAATACCAAAAACATGGTATTCCCTGGCATGAACAGCAAAATAAAGTTAATGCCAAAACAAAAAGAAGCAGTTAAAAAAGCTCTCATCCATAATTCAGTTTTATGGAATCATGTTGTAGGAGCAGGCAAAACATTTACTTCTATAGCTACAGCTATGGAAATGAAACGATTAGGAAAGGCAAACAGGACGCTTATAGTAACATTAAAGGCTACTTTAAACCAGTTTGTAGAACAAGCTGAAAAATTATATCCAAACGCTAAAATCTTTGTACCTAAGAAAGAAGACTTTGTTGGCGAAAACCGAGATATAATGCTATCGAAGTTAATAAACAATGACTACGATATAATAATAATAACAAAAGAATTCTTAACTAATATTTCTGTGCCAGAGGAATACAAAGAAGATATAAAAGAAAGAATGCTAAAGGACTTATATCTTGAATTGGAAGACCATGAAAAAGATGAGACTGAAAAAAAGAGGATACTCAAGAAAATAGAAGTAGTTGAGAATAAAATAAACGCTGCACTTAAAGCAAACAAAAACTATATATCATTAGATAAACTTGGAGTAGATTCTATAATTTATGATGAAGCGCATAAGGTTAAAAATCTATTCTATAGAACAAAAATGAAGAATATATCAGGACTTAGCCCTGAAATTGGTAGTAATATAGCAATGGACTTTTATATCAAGTCCAAATATTTAGAAGCTATAAATGGAAAACTTGTAATGATGACAGGCACTCCGATAACAAATTCTCTTGTAGAAGTATATAGTTTCTTAAGATACTTAAATGAAAAAGCTATCAATGACATGGGAATATATACATTTGATGATTTCAGCAACTTATTTGTTAAAACCTCTCCGGAAATAGAAATAACATACACAGGAAGATTTAAAGAAGTAACAAGAGTAAGAGGCTTTAAGAATATACAAGAATTGCAAAATTTGTTTAATCAAGTAGAACACTATATAGGAGAAAAGGAATTAAGAGAAGGGCTAAAATCTATAGGAAGAGAAAAAAGCATGCCTGAAGCAAGCACTGAACAAGTGTTAGCAGAAAAGTCTGAAGATCAAAAGAACATTCTTAACTATATAGCAATTGTTGCAAAGGAAATTGCAGGAAGAAGACCAAAAGCTGGACAAGAAAATCCATTGTCTTTAATGTCAAAAGCACGTAAGGCCTCACTGGACGCAAGATTGCTATTAAACCATTTAAGTGATTTTGAAGGAAGCAAGGTAAATAAAGCAGTAGAAAAAGTATATGAAATATACAAAAAGTATGAGAAAGAAAAAGCTACTCAATTGATCTTTCTCGATTTATCTGTTCCAAAGATTGTAGCAAAGAAGCAAAAAGAAAAAATACTTAAATTACAAGACCAAGTAATAAATGGAGCTACAGAAGCAATAAGAGAAAATGCTGCAAAAAAACTTGATGAGATTGGAGAAGAAAAAATAAGCATGTATTTATTCGGAGATACATACAGTGTATATGATGATATTATAGAAAAATTGATAAAGAAAGGTGTAAAAGAAGATGAGATAACAGCAATACATTATCACGATACAGAAGCCAAAAGAGAGAAGCTTTTCAATGCTATAAGTAAAGGAAAGGTTAGAATTGTTTTAGGCTCTACTTCAAAACTTGGTACAGGAGTAAATGTTCAGGAACGATTAATAGCGATCCATAATTTGGATACTCCATATACACCTGAAAGTTTATGGCAGAGAGAAGGAAGAATAGTAAGACAAGGAAATATGTTTGATAATGTAAAGATATATAATTATGCTACAAAACAAACTCTAGACTCTTTAATGTGGCAGATGATAGTTCAAAAATCTAAGCCTATAGAAATGTTTAATAAGAGTGAAATAGCAGGAGATGAAATAGACTTTGATTCTAACTTTTATATCAATGCCGAGGAAATGAAGACAAGTGTAACAGACATGCCTGAAATAAAGGAAAAGTTTGAATTAGATAAAAAGATAAAACAGTTAGAAACTAAAATAAAGATAGAGAATAATGTTATAAAAATACAAAAAAGTAAACTTGAGAATAAAATAAAAATATATGAAAATATGTTACAGCACAATATGGCGGCGAAAAAGTTAAAAGAAGATTTTGATTCTTTTAATTTATTTGATCCTAAAAAAAGGAATTTATATATAGACGATGAAGAAATAAACAATAAAATTGATTCAAAAAAAATACTTGGGATAAGCCAGAAAATAAAAAGAAAAATAGAAAAAGCACATAATGGGGAAGATGTAGTTTGGATTTATAAAGTAGGAGAACGAGGTAGCCAAGAATATTTATCTGATGATATAACATTGCAAAAAGTATCTGAATTCAATGATAAATGGTATCTAAAACTAAAAGACTTTTACAATCTAAATACTATCGAATTTTTCATGTTGAAAAATCCTAAAAATCCTAATCATTATTACAATACATTAATGATGAGTTTAAGGAATTATTATAAGGAACTTGAAGAAAAAACTAAAATAGACTATGACAAAAAGTTAGAAGAAGCAGTTAAAGAGCGAGACAAAGTATTAGAAAAAAGTAAAGATTTAGATTCTACTAAAGATGAATTGTTTAAAATGAAGAAAAAATCTTCAGAATTAAACAATATAATAAGTAAAAAGAGTGTTGTAGGTGAAGATAATTCAAAGCAGAAAATTCTTGATAACCTTGGAATTGAAACATGGTTTTCAGAAGTAGCTCCTTCTGAGGCAAAAATAAAAATTGATAGCAAATCGTATAAGAGATTCACAAATGTGTTTGATCCACAGGACAGGAATGAATATCTTCACAATGAAAAGAAGAGATATATAAAAGATGATAAGATAGTGTTTGCTGATGGATCGGACAAGAAACTATCAGAAGCAACCGTACCAACTGAAAAAAATCCTATGCGAGAAAAAACGATAATTAACTATATAAATGATAATTTCTTTGAAAACAAAGGGAGAAAAACTAACAGGATATATTTATATGGTATAAAAAATCGTTCTAAAAATACTTATACTTCAGGATTGTATCATCCACATGGAGATTATATAAGTCTTGATAGTTTTAGCAATATAGAAACGCTTGCTCATGAATTAGGCCATAAAATAAGTTTTAGATCATTCGGTAAGAATATATCATTGCGAGTAATGGATTTTAAAGATAAGTTTTCAGAAGAGTTAAGGAAATTTTCACCTTTCAATTATAAAGAAAGCAAAACAGAAATAGAAGAAGGTTTTGCAGAATTCATGAGAGCCTATTTAACACAATATAACAGGCTAAAAGAAGAAGAGCCTAAGTTAGTAGGTATATTTGAACGAGCTATGATAGAAGAAGTTGGAGTAAAAGATGGAAAGAGATACAAGATTATTGATAAAAACGGCGAAGTAAAAACTACTAAAGCCTTCCTAAAGAAACTAAAAATCTTAAGAAATATGATGCACCAGTATTATTTTCAGACTTCTGCTGCAAAAATATCTTCCAAGATTGCTAAGCCAGTAACCAAATATGACGCACTAAGAGATTTATTAAATACTGGGAGTGTATTACCATCATTAAAGACAATGTTATTTGATAGTGCGCACGGTGGAAAAGTACTTGAATATGTACTTGGAAAGAAAGTAAGAGGAGCTAAGTCTCCATATGAGTTATTCTCTTTTTCTCATCATCATTGGCAGTCTTTATATGAAGCAACAATATACTTTGGAACGCCTAAAATATTAGAACATGATAAGATGGTGAATATAAAAGGCAAAGAAGTAAAGATAAGTGCTGGTTCTATTGTAAAGAATGGCGATTCATTAATGGATATAATAAAAGACTTTGACGCCAAGAACGGAGAATTAAATGATTTTCTTATGTATTTACTTGCACAAGATTCTATAGACGATGTTATTATAAGAGGCAATAAAACGCCTATAGAGTTTGATTCTGCTGTTGATTTTATAGAGCAGTATAAAGGAAATTATAAGTTTGAAAGAGGATCAGAAAGACTACAAAAGTTTTTCCATGAAATGCTTGACTTTCAAAATCAATGTGGACTAATAACAAAAAAGACTATAAAAGAAATAAAATCTAAGTATCCACATTATCTTCCTATGATGAGAAGTATTGAAAAAAGTCATGGAGTATTATCCGGAAGAGGGAGCAGTTCAAAGAGAAGATATGGAAGTAATGAGTATGAAGTGGAGAATATACTTGAGAATATAACTGACAAAGTACAGCTTGTAATAAGAGAATCCTTGGATAGTTTAAGCAGAAAGAAAACTATTGAATTTATAAAACAAAGTGATGAAGGTGGTATGTTTGGAAGGCCCATATCACCTTCCACAGTAATGCAAAAAATAAACGCAGAGGACCTTGCCGAGAAACTTGTTAGAGCATTCAGTGGTATGGATATTATAGCTTTAAAGATGTCCGAAGCAGATACAGAGCTTGCATATGCAAAGCAGATTGGAGCTGATGAAGTAAACCTAAACAATATAATGGAAACATTGTTAAAGAATCCTGAAATATTAGAGTTTTATTCTACTGGAGGCATTCCAACGCAAACAGGTCATTATATAACTTCTGTTTACAATGAAGATAAAGATAAAATGGAATATTTTGAATTCCAAAAAGGTGGAATAGCAGAACCATTATTAATGACTTTACGATATGCTCAGGCTCCTGCACCATTATCACACGATACATTTGGAAGGATAATATTAGAACCTTTCTTAACTATGAAAAGAATAGTAACAAGGACTATAACAGCAACGCCAAACTTCTTTGTTATGAATATAGGAAGAGACCTTTCAAACGCTGCGATTGTAGGACAGTTATATAATCCAAAGCATATAGGGAGTGCAGTCAAGTCGTATTTCAGTGATGATGAATTGCTTAAATTGTTTTACTACAACGGTGGTGGATATAGCGGATTTTTCCAAACATTATTCAATGAACAAAACATGTTAAAGAAACATGCAAAATACAGGAATGAGAATAAAGCACCACAAAAAGCAATAAACTTTTTTGATAAAGTGCTTGAATCTGGTGAAATAATGTCAAGGCTTTCAATGTTTTTAAGCCATATAATGAGGATAGCAGATGAAGGCAATAGTGTAGATATGATACATGCTGTAAGATATACGCAAACAACGGCAACGGATTTTGGCAGAAAAGGCTCTTCATCTGCTGTTAATATTATCTTGTCATTATCTGCATTTACCAGAGGTAGTATAAACTCTTTGGTTGATCTATCACAGAAACTTATAGAAAATGAATATGGAGAAGTTAAAGCAGAAAATATATTTAAGAATCAGACAAGATACGAAAAATCAAAAGCAAAGATATTTGCAAGTGGATTAGTTTTAACTTCTGCGACCTTAATGGCATTCTTGCTTGGATTGAAAGACAAGAGGCAGGAAGACCAACGAATAGAGGATATATCAAAGTATTTAACATTCTATTTACCTAATGGAGACGCTATAAAGATACCACTTCCATTTGAGCTTGGAGCTGTATTTTCTACATTTCCAAGATTGCTAATGAATAGAATCTTCCATAAAGATGGAGAAGACATGGCAAAAGCTGTTTCTTATGTATTAATAAATGTATTCCTACCACAATATTCAGTAACGCTTTTTTCTGTTTGGAATGCATTAGAAAGCAATAAAGACTATCGTGGAAGGAATATAGTGCCAGAAGCTCTTGAACATGTATATTCGGAAAAGCAAAGCACATTCTATACTCCGGAAGTGTATAAGAAGATAGGAAACTTATTCGGTGTATCTCCTATAAAACTTGAACATATAGTTAATTCATTTGGCCAGTATTATGCAAGGTATTTTAATGGAGTAACACAATCAATGTTATGGGATGAGAAAAAATTTGGCGCTCTTCCTAAAGACAATTCTATCGTTGGAATGTTTACAAATCAGTTTGTAGCTCCAAAAGTCCCATATGCGACAATATATACTAATAAGTTTTGGGAATTAAAAGATGAATTAAGAAAAGTAGAAAGTACATATTATGCCGAAAGAAAAAATGAATTAGTAAAAGGCGAACGCCAAAAAGCAAGAGACAGAAACTTTGACGTTCATTTTGATAATAAGTTTTTCAAGAGGCATGAAAGAGCAAAGAAACTTTTTCAGTGGAGAAAGAAGTTTGGTTCTATATCAAAGTCTATAAACTACTTAAACAATTTATCGGCAGAGATATATTATTCCAAACAATTGTCTTTACCAGTACAAAAAAGCATAAAAAAATTGACAAATATAGAACCAAACAATAAAATATTAAGTGGAGAAGAAAAAGACAGTTATATAAGCGCAATAAGGCAAAAGAAGAACGAACTTATAGAAAAGTTTGTTAAAGATTGGTCAAAGAAATAAAAAAACAGGAGAAAAAACATGCCGATAAACCTTTCAGATGTAGTATTGTCCATTAACACAACTGTTTTATGTTTTGTATGTGTTGATTATATAAAATTCAGAATTAATTTTCACGAGAACATGAAAAACAATTTCGTCCAAAGAGATATATGCAATATAACCGTAGAGAATACTTCTAAAACATTAGAAGAAATAAAAAGAAAATTAGATGAAATTGAAATAAAGATAGATGAATTAAAAGCTGAAAAGAAAAAATGATGGAAGTAAAAGTTAAAAATTTTTCAAAAAAAGAATTTGAATGTCGATGTTGTGGAAAATACAATATTGATGAAAGGTTAATAATAAATCTCCAGGCTCTCAGGAATATTATTGAGTATGTAAACAAAGGAGAAGAAATACCATTGATAGTTAATAGTGGTTGCAGATGTACAAAACACAATAAAGCGGTCGGTGGTGTTGCAAATAGTAAACATTTGTGCGATAATGGCAATATATGTATGGCTGCGGATATAACTGCTAAGGGTGGAACAAAGGTTATAAGAAATATTTTTTACCAAGCTATCAAGAGCAATTTATTCACTACCATCATATATTACAGAGAATCTAAATTTATACACTTGGATATAAGAAAAAGGGATATAAAGAAGTATTGGATTTGGAACAAATAGGAGGAGAAAATGAACATTTTAAGAAAGATTGCCTCAAAACTTTTACCAGATGCAGTGGAAAAAGTATTATTTTCGCCAGAAACAAAGAAAGCAGTAGAATACGCTGGTCGTGTGGTGGAAAATGCAAAAGAATTTCAGGCAGAAGTTGATGCCGTAGCAGTAGCAGTAAAAGCACTAACAAAGAAGATCAAAGAAAAAGCAAAAGCAAGCGAAGCAGAATGGGATGATAAACCAGCTGAAATGCTGGATAATTTCATAGATAAAACGATCGAACTATTAAAAGATGTTAAAATGATGTAGTTTTTCACTCCATAGTTCTTCCTTTTTTTCTCTTCATTTAGGCTCTTTTTTAAGAGCCTTTTTTTTAGTAACTGGTATTTTAGTTTTAAACTTGACAGTTAAATTTAAATAAGTTATAATTTAAATGTTAAAGTTGAAGGAGGTGAGAAATATGAGGACTAAAAAGCACATTATGGTTGAATTAAAAAGGAATTTGAAAGACGGTAAAATTTCATTGTATGCACTAAAAAGGTGTATAAGAAACACTACAATGATGAGCGTTTACAGAGCTGTAATCATGAGGGGAATACATCCGGAAGTAAATGATTACAGGGGAAGAGAATGTTTATATGTAGATATAAACGATGCTGAAAGAATTATCAATTATATCAAAGGAATAGTTAAGTAAAGGAGGAAAGTATGAATCAAGTAATATTAATGGGACGGCTTACATCAGCGCCAAGGATGAAAGAAACAAAGAATGGCAATGTGATTGCCTCTTTCACGCTTGCGGTAGATAGATACAAGAAAGATATGGGAGCAGATTTTATCCCGTGCAAGGCATTCGGCAGAACGGCGGAT
>Ga0114934_10001612_pt1 | contig 14685 bp, 9 predicted proteins | sample 4SBtaG_2_FD_99695 | JGI IMG/M metagenome (GOLD analysis project Ga0114934, IMG submission 99695) | Deep subsurface microbial communities from Kolumbo volcano to uncover new lineages of life (NeLLi) - 4SBTROV10_white metaG | ecosystem: Environmental > Aquatic > Marine > Volcanic ... | reverse complement strand
TTTTTTCTCCACACAATTACCCCACTTCTTCAGAGTCAGGTCTGACGCTGAACGCAGGGATGTCTTTTCCACGATACTCCACGTCTAATATTCCCAACTGGTACTTAATTGTATCCCTCATCTTTCGCGCCCTATCGAGACAGTAACGCTTGAACTCGCGGGCGGTGATGTTGTCCGCACTACGAACTTGCGGGAACAGCAGTTTCAGGTAAGCCGTGGCGATACGCTTGACCGCTTCGGTATCCCGCGTATCCGCCGCTTCGGGGACTTCGATAAGTTCATCCACAATTGCACGGTAACTCATATCATCACGCAGTTCGTGCATAATTGAGCAGAAATATTCCGAGTTTAACGCCCAGCCAGCAATCTTGAGGTCGTCGTTCATTCGGGGAATATTCCATCCCTTGATGAAGCCGTGAAAACGTTCTATTAAAGCTGACTCGTGGAATACGAACGGCAATTCCTCAAACATATTCCCGTAGCCATCTTCGTCCATCGTTTCCTTCTTGATGTTACCACAAAGGATAACGCCCGCTTCGGCGGTTCCCTCATAGTTGCCAACGGTAAAGATGCCCGTTTCAAGGTAACCTTTCAGTGCAGCGCGCATTTCGTCCATATTGGTAAATGAAATGGTCTGTACTTCATCAAGAGTAATAAAGTCGTTACCGGACACCAAGCCCTCTACTCTCTTGTTCTGGTCATAGAACATCTTCGCTCGGCTCATAACGCCACCGCTCGAAAGCCATCCGAAACGGCTGACGCGGCCGAACAAATATGACTTTCCGGTTCCTTTCGGAGCGAGTTCAATAAGGTTTAGTCTCTTTTCAACGAAGGGAAGCAAGCGAGTAAGCATCGTGAGTTTCTTTTCCTCATCGCCGTGATAGCCGCTCGCATTGTAGTCCACTGCGCCAAGCAAGACATCGAGCCACTCCGCTGTAGTGAATTCCCGACGCGCATCTTTGTAGTAATCAAGATCAATAATATATGGGCAAAAAGTCCTAAATGCTGTCAGCTTGATTTTTCCATGGGACGCATCCTTTGCCTTAGCGTTGTCGCTGGGTGCACGGTATCCGATTTCGACCATTCCCCAAGTCTCACGTCCGTGCATCAAGTCTTCCTTACAGTTTTGCCACACAGGATCCTCAATGATTGTGTCTTTGCTTGTCAAGCCGAAGTCAGGCAAAGCAAACGCCACTGCCCTCGTTTTGATGTCAATATCAACCGACACCTTGGCAAGGAACTTCACCCGCTCGTGTTCGATTACCACCTGATTTTTTATTGCTGTCCAGTCGTCCTTGCGCGGCAAGTATGTTCGCACAAACCGAACCAGCTCATCGGTATCGAAGTGACCATTCACGTCCTCAAATCTCTTTAAGAGCCAGTCACGCATAAAGGAAGGTAGGCTCAGAGAAGAAAAGAAATTGCTTTTCTTGAGATCTTTATACACGACCATCTCGTCAAAGCAATTTCTGAGTTTTTCAATCATTAATAGCACCTCCTAAAACAAGTCATCAAAAGCGTCATTGACTTTGCCGCTCTTACCTTGCGCCTTAATCATAATCTTATCAATCAGGTTGTCACCCGCGTAAACGTCTACCGAATAGTCGCCTGCCTGTCTTGTGTCGGGTAACTTCACGGAATAGTGGTTCACGTCTTTCTGCAAAGCTGAGTAGCGTTTCCCATCCAGGACAACAGAAACATCCTGCATCGGCGAGTTGATGAACAGCGTAATCTCCGTGCCAGTTCGGAAGTCTACGGTCACGGTTTCATCTACCAGCTTAACCGCTACGCTTCCGTCTTTCAGAGACAGTTCAATAACAGGAACGACCACCTCTTCCAACGACCCCCCACCGTGAACCTCAACATTAGCCGCACGGCTGCCCTTGAAGCGTCCGTAATCTGCAAGTACGAGATAACCGTTCTCCTCTGTGGCGAACGGGAGGTCATGGTTCTGAAACAGCTTACAGCAACGCCCCGAATGCTCGCCTTTGGTATCGGTGTCGTATTTTTCCTCTTTGCGTCTCAAGACAGCAAGTCGAGATGCGCCGTGATCGCTGACAATCAAGAAGCGTTTGCACTCCCTTTTCGAAAGTTTTGTAGCCGCCTTGTCTATCATCTCCGTGATGATATCCAGTTCTTTCGCAAGGTGGATGGGTAATTTATTATTGGTGAAATTGTAACCACCCGCTTCCTTGTGTTTGGTATCATCAAGTTCACCGTTCTTCTCTTTACGACCTTGCCAAGCATCAAAGAAGTCTCGGTTGATGACCGTTATCGTCGGGAGTTCCGCACGGGCAATGTTGACCCGAACTGACAGACCGCTCTTTTGTACTAAATCTTCGATTAAACCTAAATATTCGACACCCAAGGCATCAAGCCAGTACAGGAAGGTGTCGTTCTTATCCACGCTATCCATAATTTCATTCCGAGTCGGCAGTCTGTTGAATTTCCGCGAATGAGCAAGTTCATCAACCTTTTCTAGGAATTCAGGTTCAAGTTCATTAGACAGCTTTTGCCGTTTATACGCCTCGAAATAATCGGTCAGCAAATCTGCCAGTTCAGGGCATTTAAAAATATATTTTTTCAGGTAAGCCGCCAACACGGGATAAATACCATCAAGCTGTGGAACCATACCATTTCTTGAGAGCCAAGCAATAATCTCTTCACGTTCCACCCTTGTTCCGTCCGTCAGCTTATAAATGCTTTCAGAAACCACTTTCCGATTATTCACTACGAAGTCTGCGATATCCGACTCAGGGAACTTCTCGACCAGAGCCTTACGCTCTCGATAGAACGAGGGAAACCGCTTATCCATGTGTGGGATTTCGATTATCGCGTTCAGGACATTTCCAACGAAGTCCTCAAAACGGACCGTCTTTTCCAGTACGAACCGAAGGTATCCGTTCTGCAAAGTTTCTGTTTTGCTCTTCAGGCAGATAAAATAGAGCCAGTTGTGGTAGTCGTTCCCAGCAATGCGGGCATAAAAATCCGACTCCAGATTGTTGCCAAGATCGTGCTTTTCGAAGACCTCGTCGAGCGAGCTGTTGCTCTGGTTGACTTCTGTCAACAATATTGCCCAGTGAGCGTCACTTCCGCAGGAACGCGCCAAGGCAAAGCCCCTTGTTAAAAACTTAACACCGTCGTAGGCGTTGCTGATTTGGTGTACCGTGAATATTGCCTTATCAAGATTGACAGCCGTGTTCACAACAACATTACCAAACCGTCCATTTTCGAGTTCCGTCAGCATCGCTTTGAATCCCGATAAAACCGACAATCCGACAGACGGGGCGGCAAGGGTAAACGATAAGTCGCACTCAGCTTTGTCGATGATGCTGAACCGACGGTTGTCAAAACGAGGGTCGGTCTGCATCTCATCAATCAGCGAGGCAAGCCCTCGCAGAAGGAGCACAACTTTCGCACCGCCGACATTAAGGTCCTTTAATCGCGACAAGACATGTGTGGCTTCTTCTTTTCCGCGTATCGCAAGGTACTCTCCCAAACCAGTCACAGCTAACTTTTTGCAATTTTCATTTGTATCTGCAACTTGTATCCGGGAAAGCAATCCGTCAATGTCAGGCAGCTTGTCATTGCCACTGCAAAAACTGCTTGTATGAACAAGACCAAGCCCCAAAACTCGCAGCTCGTCCATTATCGTCGCATAGTGCCCGTCGCTGATGAACAGGAAATATGGCGTTTTGATGGAGGATGTCAGGTATTTCTTTACCGAGTCAATCTGCATACTCACCCCCGTCTCCATTGGCCAGTATTTCAATTCCGACTGTCATATTGTCCTTGACGAGCCCTTTGAGATACTGCTTCAACTGGGCATCGTCCATATTGTCGATTTTCAGTAGAACCTTATCGCTGCCACCGGCGTTGTACTCGGCTTCTGCGAGTTGCTTCACCTTGCCCTTAACGCCCGGATTGTCGCGCCAATCGTAAGTATCTACGGAAAGATGATCGAGTTTGCCCCTAACCTTCTCGAGATCGGGAAGCAATGTGCTGTATTCGCAGACAATATCACGCCTGAACGCCGCGTTCCGCTTTTCTTCATCCGCAAGGATGGTGAATAACGTGGTGGACTCAAGGAACGAAATAGCATCTTTGATTTCGGCATCCGTCCCCCAGTTCCGGTTGAGGGTGTCAAACGCCTTCCTTGCTTTTTCGTATTCGGCCTCGGAGACGCAACACAGGACAGGTGTCCTGTAACGGCTCGACCATTCCCGCGGGTTTTTCGTTCCCGTCTTGTCTTTCCACAACCGGAAGAGCTGCGATTTTAACTGGTTTCTGAGGTATTCGTTGGCGGCTTCTTTTACCTTTAAATTGCAGTCGGTTTTCGGCAGCTCATACAACCCTGTTTGAAGTTTACTCTTCACATCGGCAATGTCGTTATCGCTCAAATCTTCAAGATACAGCTCATAGACCTCGGCAAAGATGCGCCTGTCGTTATTCAGCAACTCTCTGATTTCCGCGCTGTGCGCCACCAACTCCGCATGGAACGTTTTCACCTGTTCGGGCAGGATATCCTCTTGCTTACAGATTTTCAGGAGCGTGTCGAAGACTTTTGCCAAACCGGGATATTTTGCCCGCAGAGCCTCATTTGAGATGCTGATAAACTTCAGCCGCTCGCGCCACTCTTTGTACGCCTCGGTCAGAGAATGCGCAGCAGCATTCAGAATTATATTGCTCTCTTTGACCACGCCGTACTCGGTCAGCAGCTTGCGGATTTCGTCTTCGCCTGTCTGTTTATCCCAAAGGCAGGAGTGTTTCACTTCGAACAAACGGCGAATGTCGGCAAGCACATCGCTTTCAGCACCGATTTCCGTCGCAAGTTTCATAACTTTGCCGCCCTCAAAGGAATGAAGATACTCGCGCATGCCTTTCTGGCAATTCTCACTTGTAAGCAGGGCAAACAAGCTGTTAGAGAGCGAGGGTTTGGCCGACGCAATCCTGCCGATTTCCACCGCTTTCTTATGAGCCTCGTTGCCTTCCTCTTGAACAAGCTCAATGTACTTCTGAACCACATCAAAGATGCCGACTTTATCCACTTCTTCAAGGCACCATACCGGCAGGCCTAAGCCCCGCATTTTAACGGTAACGGCAATGCCAGCCTGGCTTGCCGAAGAACACGAATTCGGTTGAATGCCCCATCCTTTTTCTGTAACTTCATAAAATGCCTTTTCCTCCGCAGTCATCATCACAATATAGGTCGGCTTTGGAGACTTACCGATGTAGTTTCCGATCATCTCCGCAAGTTTGTCCGGCGTCATCGGTTCGTGGCCCCCGGAAGAATCGCTGTAGCGGAAGGGCTCACTGCTGTACTCTTTCAACAGGAAGCCAACGATGAACGACGAGAGGTTGCATGGCGCAAAGCCATAGCTTTTCTCAAGGAAGTCGTAGATATCACCCATTAAAATCTGCCCGTCGCGGTCAAACGCGTCCTTAATACGCTTGTCTACCTCGACTTTGATTTTTGAGATAGGCGAAGACGCTGTCGCAGGGTTTTCCCAATACCTATCAACTTTCCAAACGGTCGTAAGAACACGCTTTTCAAGGCCGCCAACAACACCTTTCGTCGTTTGCAATATGCCGGACCTTGCCGATTGCTTCATCGCAGGAGTTATCTTCAGTTGGCTCTCTGTAAGGCTCTTGGCGAAATCGAACACATAAAGGAATTTATTCGTCACTATGGTCTGGAGGACGCTTGCCACGCCTTGCCCGTTGCCGAGCTTCTCACCCTCTTGATTTGCGTATGTGTATACGACAAACTGACCGTTGTAGATACGGTTTTTCCAGTCTTGATTTAAGACACGCGTTGCTTTATCAGAACTTTCTCTTGACGAAGCGTTGTTGCTACCCTGGTAGTACATCGCCATAGCGGTGAAATCCACATACTGCTCAAGCGCCTCTGAGCCCAGTGGTGTAGAGAGCGCATCGATGAATACGATATTCTCATACTGCTTATCCGCAACCGCAGTTCTGAGGGTCTTGCGGAAGGTTGCCGCTTCCGCATCGTCCTTGGCAAAGGCGATAACGGCGTGGAAATTCCACCCCGTGGCTATTTCACGCATCTTATTGATTGTGCGTGTGAAGTTTTCGGTGGTTACCGGCGTGATTTTGCCAGTACCCGGTTCGGACTCGAATCTCAGGCGTAGGGCAGGCGAAAGCGACAAAACGGTAGAAAGCCCACCCTCTGTCACCAGTTTCGAGGTTGTGCTGTTTTGTCGTATATCTTTCTTATAGTTATCGATTTTGGCTTGGTCTCCCGCAAGCACGGCAGCCGCATAGGCATACCGCCCACCGCCTATCGGGTTTGAAACGAGGATACCTTTTTCCTTAAGCCCTTTCGCAATGTTGGCGGATTTCGTCCCTTCCAAGCCGGAGATGCCCTCAAAGACATAGCTGAGATTCTGCTCGGTAGCCTTGAACAGGTCAATCGTGCCGCCCAGCCGTTGGTCAATCGCCTGCATTATAAGGATAGCTTTCAGAACAGCCTTCTCATCTTCACGTAAATTCTGCTGCTGCGGGAAGGTGTCCAGAATCAGCCGAATGTCGGAGGTGAGGTTATCTCTGCCTTTCTCGTAGAAAAAGTTCCACAGCATATCCACCGTGAGAAGCGGATGGTCGTCAATGGGACCCGTATTCTCAATGAACCATTGAAACGCCTGCACATCGTCCATGTTAGAGGATTTGATGAAGTCGAACATACTCCGCTGGTTGGATTTGAAAGCAGATGCTATATTTTTGAGAAGTAGTGCCGCCATCGGGTGAAGCGGCATGATGTCCTTCATCACCTGTGGTTCGGTAACCTTCGCAATTGCCATCACCTTGGAGCGGGAATTCTTTACTCTGTCGTTCAGGTCGTCGGCGAGAGAGTCCCAGGCCGGCTTGGCGGCAGGTTTAACGTTGTAAGCGTGACCGATGAGGTTGAATGCGATGTTGTCAGGCAGAGCAATGGGGACTGATATAAAACGGTCACTTACCTTAGCTTGATTTCCCCTATCGTCGTCTGCCACATATATTTGCTGAGGCTCGTGTGTCACCACAATGAAGTAGAAAGGCTTATTCTGAACCAAAGCGGCAACTTTCTGAAACTCAGAAAGGCTCTCGCGGTTGTTCTTGAAGTAGTCGGAGAACTCATCCCAAATAAAGACAATCCGTACCTTGTTGCGGTCGATTATGTCCGTCAGCCAATTGATGAGTCTGTCTGAATCAATGGACAGCGCGGTTATACCCTCCTTGTCTGCAAGACGGAAGATATTATCCACTAAAGACTTGACTTCGCCATTCTTTCGGAGCGTGTTCAGAACTTCATCGGAGTTGGATTGGGAAAATAACGCCTTCCATTCCTTGCCGGGGTTTTGCAAAAGGCTGTTGAACATCAGCTTGTGGTCACTATCTTCCAACCAGGCAATAATGCTCTCCTTAAGAGTGTTCTCTCCAAGGTAAGACGCACTTTGCTGTACAAGAGCGGATTTTACGCTTTCTTGAATGGCGAAGAACAGGTTTCGCGCTGACATAATGCCGCCAGATGCATAACGATGAGCAACTACGATTCCCTTTTTTCTATGACCAATCAGCTTTTCAAGCAGGTCGGTCTTCTTCTTCAGTGGGTTATACCTATTCCAGTAGGCACGGAGTTCATCTTCCGGCACTTCAAGCATCTTACGCAGGGCATAGGCACATTGTGACTTGCCTGTTCCGTATGCGCCCTCTATCCAGAGCGTCTTGCCGTTATTTTGCCGCGCCAGGGCCCGCTCCATCTCAGTGAGCATTTCAATGAACGTGCTGTGAGGATAGGTGTTTTCCCAGGCTGCGCCTGCGTTGATTGCGGCATCATCGATGCAAGGGAAATACTCCTCGTCAATGTCAAAGTATTCGCGGTATTTGTTATTATTTGCCATTTGCAGCATCCCCCTTAAACAAATCGAGTACATCCTGGGATGATTTATCCTCTGCCAGCGTTATCTTTTCCAAGTCGTGCGTGAACGATGCAGTGATGAATTCCGGATACTTTGCCGAGAGTCCCAACAGGAGCTGCGTCATATCGTCGCGATCAAGCCCGAAGATACGAGTTGGGCTGATGCCGTCGCGATCGATGCTGTCATTCAATAGCGTGGCAAGCGTGAATTCTTTATAGTCGTTGCACTTCTCCGCAAATTTGAACAGGCCGTACAGCACCACACGCGGATCGCTCACCGAGCATTTCGTGCGAACGAGGTCGCCTTCGTCAGTAACGAAGCCCCAATGGAGGCTTGTGCCTAGTGGTGTCTCGACCAAACGCTTGTAGGATTTGTAGATTGACTTAGCATCCTTCGGTTTGACATCAACAGCAGTCAGCATATCCTCGACTATCTGACGAGCATAGGTTTTACTGACATCGAAATTTTTAACATACCACTTTATCTGCGGGTTTTCGGCAACAAGATTGACAAGAATCAGACCTTGCGCCGTGTCCGTTTCCCAATCAATCTGTGAAATTAGCTCTGCAAACAACGTGAAGTGATTCTTTTCATTTAGGGAAGCATCTCTAAGAAAACGCCTAAACATATCGAACATCATTGGTCCCAGTGTATGCTCCGAAAAAAACGCCTCCTTCAGTTCAAAGAATGAGCGCAACCATTCCGGCTTTGGGGCGTGGTCGGCGAATGAGTTTAGGCTTTTCATCGATTTACCTCCTCCTTGTGGATGGCGCAGCGAGTGGAACAACAGACAGCCACTGTCGATTGCGTGACACTCATGACACCTGATACAATTACTTATTTTGACTTTGCCGTTATCAAAACTGATAGAACCGTTTCGACAGTTCGTTTCACAAACTCGGCAACCTTTGCAATATGAGGCTTTTCGAAATACCTGTCGGAACATCTTCCCGAATGAGGGTCGTTCTTTCAGCACCGCTTTCGGTATTGTTACGATGTAGCCGTTCTTTTTGGCCTTAACGGAAAATCGTATGTGTTCGCCTTCAAATTGAACGAAGTATTCACCGTTTCCGCCGTGTAAGTCTCCCAGCGTTTTTATCCATTCCAACCAGTCTGAATCAGGGTCAATAACGGTTATCGTCAAAATCCCCTTTACAATCTTTTCAGTGCATCGGAAAGTATTGTTCGATAATTCGCGCCCATTTTTTCTGGCATTCCAACCGCCTTTTAGGATATATGATTCAGTTTTGCTCTTCTTGCGCTTACCCCCATCGTAGGTATCCTTAATCAAATCGACATAGCTATCAATCTCTGTCGGATAGCTCATTCGACGTAAGAAATCGCTTGTGCCACCAGACATAGGGCAAAATAAACATCCGGCGCGACCATTGCCCTTCTTGTAGGATTCGTTAATTAGCACATCGTTCGCGTAGATATAAAGCCATATCTCTGCAGACGTCCATTCAAGAATGGAATTGTGGCTGTACTGCCCTTTTTGTTTTTTACCGTAATTTTCATACTTGTAGGTGCTTCGAGCAACGCTCTCTTGAGCTCGAACTCCAACAAAGTCAAGTCCGATAAAATCGTTCTTACCGGTTACTTCTCTCAACTTCAACGTCTGCGGTGCGCTTTTATGCACCGAACAGCACCAACGGAGCACACGCGACGGGGGGCCGAATAATTCCCACGATTCTTTTGGGGTTAGGTGCGATTTGGCGATGTAGAACGGTATCTCATCCTCAGCACATTGTTGTTTGGCCTTTTTGATGACCTCGTAGGTGTCGGGAAACTCCATGCCTGTATCGCCAAATACCACCACGAAGCTGCCTTTGGGCAGGGCTTTTTTAACAAGGTCGAGCAGGACACAACTGTCCTTGCCGCCTGAAAAAGCGACGTGAAAAAGGTCTACTCTCTTTTTGTATTTTTCGTAGATTGCCAGGATTTTCTTGACTGTACTCTGTTCAATAATTTCAAGCATCTCACGGTTTGCCTCAACCATTGCTCCTGTGTCAACAGGGCGAAGCAAGAAGCCTTCAGGTTCGGGCATTACTGGTTTGCCATCCTCACCTTTCGGAATGATAATCTCAGGGGCGGTGTAGATATTGCCGCCTTTCAGCTTTGCTACGAGCGTCCCGCGATAATAGTAGCGGTTCGCCTCCGCCCACATATAGGGGCAGTCGGTCTGTTTGTCGTACTTCCAATATTTATCAAAGCCCAGCACATCCAATTCGGGTGCGTAAACCGGGCGAGGCTCTTTGGAAAATCCGGTCGGCGAGGAATTAAGAAGTATTCCGCCGGTTTTCTTGTCATATGTGTATGAATACATATTCAATTCATCCTTTCACGTATGGCGTTCGCTTTATGCATAATTTCGTGAACTTTTGCGGTTGTACGTCTGCCCGTGTAGCCGCTCTCATACAGGAACTTGCCCACGGCGGTGTCCTTTAAAGGAATGTCTGCATTTGCCACGGCATTGGTCATAATGTCCGTGTAGTTCATGACACAGCTTTTGCGGATGACTGCTCCGGCATTGCGCGAGTTGACTGATAGGGTATCAAAGCGAAACTTCTGACTAAAACGGCGGCAGTAGCTTTCAAGCAGAAACAAATTCCACTTCTGTCCACAGTTGGGGAACACCCCGAATGTGGTGAAAGACTTGAGCGGGAGATAATCTCCCTTAACTAACAGCCCGATTGCTTCGTCAATTATGTCGGCGTCGAAGTTAACATATCTGTCCGCCACATATGTGTTTTTATCAATACGAACCAGAATGGTGTTGCCCGCTACCATTGGAATCCAACGGTGAACTTCACCTGTTAGTTTTTTCTCATAGGTAATCAGGTCATCAAGTGAGCATTTGTCAATGGTTCGGCAGTATTTCTTCATTATGGCCAACGCATCAAAGACTTCGCCTTTGCGCGTGACTATTTTACCTTTTTTATCGAACTTGTCCGACAGGCAGATACGGTAAATCGCATTATGAACCGCCGTGATGGAAAGTTCGTAGTTACGTTCCTTAATTTCACCAAAGGGCAAATCTGTAATTGAGAAATAGCTCCGAGCGTTGCATTCCCGCACGGCGGCTTCGCGGATTATTTGCCGCTCTTCATCGGTGATTTCAATTCGGCTGACATGCGAGAAGGTCTCCACGCTGCTCCAAATGAAGTCACTGTTTTGACCGAGGGCGAATTTAATCCTTTCAAGGGGTATGTAGCGCAACCGCTCGGCGAGCTGCTCATAGGTTAATAGTATATCGTCGCTCCACACACGGAGAATTTCACTCTCAAGGGTGGAGAAAATCGACGCATCCGCGTAGCCGAAATAGGTCTTCGTGAACGACAGCTTCGGGAACAGCCTACGGAGAATGTCGATGAGCATATTCTCGGAGACCACGCTTGCATCGAACAGCCAGTTCTCGTTCTTGGAGTAGAACTCGGCAAAGAATATAGCTTGTGCGCCGTCGGCAAAGTAATCCTCCGATAGGTCCCTGATTCGTTCTTTCGCCTGTGCGGACACGGCGTAGACTTTTCCGTCAAAAGTTATTCCGCAATCTGCAATATAGCTTCTTAGCTCCTCATCGGTCAGTGTAATTTCCTCGCTCAAGTCCTCTGCAGCAAAACTGCGGAAACGTGCCATCTCAATCGGGGAGTTCAGCCTATAGCCATTGGCAAAATGCGTCGAAAGAACGTCTGTCAATTGCTCAACGAGTGCCGGGTCAAGAGCAGGTTTAGGGGGTGTGGTAGGAACAATATTAGCTGGGCGTGTATATGTTTGCACAGCCTTTCCATGTTTGCCGTATTTAGGCTCATAGGTGATAATGACATCATTTAAGTCTACCTCACAGTGTTGGCACAGTTTTTTTATAATTGAGACGATGGTCTGCGGATTGTAATTGGTGTAAATCCACTTACCATTTGATAGCAGGGAGCAAGTTCCAGAGTCAGATTTGGTCGGCAAAAAGAATATCTTGCTGCCGTACAATGGCTTGTAGCCAAGCAAATCAATGCTCGAGTTGCCATCAGCGATAAATCGTTCGGTTATTGCCACAAGTATCTGCGCCCAGTTCTGCTTGTTCGGAACGACGGCTTGCCCCTTGATGGTACAAGTCAGCGGACGGGTTTGGGCGCAGAGTTCTGGGCAAGTGAAGTCAACACGCTTTGCCGAATTCGTAATTCCTTTCGGCTCTGTATAGACGTGGGAGATTTCTTCCGACCCTTTGGATTTTCGCCCGGGTACCGTTTTTAAAGATTTACACCACCAAGCATCTCTATAATCGCTGCTTAGCCCACCGCCCACCTTGAAAGTAAAAAGGAAGCCAGACTTCCGGAGTTTCAGCATTGTGGGCAAGAGTTCTATACCGCCAATCACCCATAATGCACCGCCTGAATCCCGTTTGTCTACATACTCCAAATTGTGACGTTTAATCGCCTTAACAACATCTGGTTTTTCCACGTTAACTTCATCTGATAGATGTTGCAGATACCTCATATAGCAGCCCATACCAGCAGAGAACATACCTGAAATGTTGCTGTTCACTTGCTTATAGTTTGGTGCCGTTCTGAAAATGTCCCAGTAGGCATTCAATTCATCGGGTGTATGGCAAGTGAATACACTCCTAACATTAAACACGACAGGGAGTTGCAGTTTTGCGGGTGCAGAACGAAGCGCACGCATATATTGCCGCACCACATTTTCCAAATATAAAGTACCATTGGCGTTTGGCTGCGTAACCAGCCAAGCGATCACATCTTCAGGGTCAATCGCACTATTTGACGTATGATCAAATTCAATAGCCTGTGCTGCCCTCTTCAATTTGGTCTTTGGAGGGATGGAAGCCTTCAAATCCTCTTCCAGCAAAGAATTGATCTTGCATGAGTTCTTCATTCGTCTGAGCTCTTCTTGTTGCAGTCTGCCGTGTTGCCAGGTTTACAGCCCGCATCGACCAAACGCAGAGCAGCCTCAGCAAATGCAGTTTCATCCTTGAAACTTCCACCAGACTCTATAAAACGGTATCCTTTTTCCAACCATCCATAAAGAAACGAGAACGTCTGGTGGTCTGAAAATTTTGATCCTCTATTCACTTGTCATCCCCTGTATCTAAATACATTGAATATTTGAACCTCCATATCGTCCTAACAATGGTTATGGTTGGTCTAATGTCTTTCTGTGCTTCCATTCACTGAACTTTCCTGTACCTACCCCCTATTCTATCCCCCAAAACCTAGGAAAACAAGGGGAAAAAGTGTTCGATTTCTTTGCATTCTGCCCTGAAAAAAGTGGCTTATGCAAGAAAACACATTCAGCCATCACCCAGCAAAATTATATTTAGAGAAACATCTCAATCGTCTGATCACCTTGCAGGAGGTAAATTTCCAGATGCAGGTTGGTAAGGGCCACAACTCTTCGTATTGTGCTCTGCCATTCATCAAGAGCGTTCGGGTTCCAATTGTCAGTAATCAAGACAGCTGTTCTGGTTGTATCAAAACATGAACCCAACATGTGCTGGACCAGTTTTATCAGCGCTTCCCTGAAGGTAAGATGACCACGGGAATTGCCGATGTATTCTCTTGATTGCAATGATATGAAAAGTGCCAGCTCATAACAGGGATGACCGGGTATTCCAGGATAACAATTGAATCCATCGCCTCGCCCAGTTTCATCTCCAAATAGATCAGGGATGTCGCCAGCACGCACCGATCTTTGCTCGCGTTCACCGGGGTATTCGCGAAAAGCTCCCGTCCTTTCCCGCAATCGCCTGAGAAAATCCTCTGCAACATGCCGAAACTCACCCATTCCAATCCTCCTTTTTGTTGTTGATAATCAGAAATGTTACATTTGTTGGGTCTCCTATTTTCTCCTCCAACTGGAAATTCACTTTTTCCGGACATCCCAATTTGGTTGATGTTTCCTTATCAACTCTTTTTCGGCACGCCCGATTTCATCCTCGTCGTTCATCAACATTTTCTTCACCAAACCATTGTGTTATTTTGTCTTTGGCTTGTTCATGAACCTCGGGCGTAATATAAGCCGCAACTGTAGCAATTGCCGCAACCAATACGCCAAGGTCATCAGCATATCCCACGACCGGTATTATGTCGGGAATGGCGTCTATTGGCATGATAAAATACCCCAATGCGCCAACAATTACACCTTTTGCCCATGTCGGGGTGTCCTTGTTTTGAAACGCATAATAAAGTAGAAGCGCTTTCTCAACTACTTCTTTTCCCGCCGCAAAGGCATACTTTGCAAGCTTCTTCCAGAATCCATCCTCTGAAAACTCTCGAGAATATTCATTTTTGTAAGGTTCAATGCCAGACATTGTTCACCTCCAACAAGATGGTTTGCATCTATCACTCCCCAGTTAACTTTGAATCAAAGGGTCTGGATTCTTTTTTCCCTCATACATCTCCCTCAGGGTCTTCCCTTTGAAGATCCACCACTCGAAGATGTCCATGCTGCTGCGGTACCGTTTTCCCAATAGTCGTCGTGTTACCAGGGTCAGGGAATATAAAAAGCCTCTTGGACTGCCTTCTTTGCTGACCAGGAGTCCGCCGTTGCCGGGGGTGCCATTGCCTGAAGAAACGATGTAGATTGAATTATCTCCTCGAAACTGTATTTTGGTGCCACTCTTCAGGCCCAGTGTTCCGAAGTCGATGTTTTCATTTTTGCTGGGGGCTTTGTTTACCTGGATGAAGGGGAATGGCCCCTCGATTTCAACCACCACGGGGCTATCAATAGCCACCCCGGTGAAGATGCACTGGCC
>Ga0114934_10001611_pt1 | contig 14686 bp, 17 predicted proteins | sample 4SBtaG_2_FD_99695 | JGI IMG/M metagenome (GOLD analysis project Ga0114934, IMG submission 99695) | Deep subsurface microbial communities from Kolumbo volcano to uncover new lineages of life (NeLLi) - 4SBTROV10_white metaG | ecosystem: Environmental > Aquatic > Marine > Volcanic ... | reverse complement strand
GCGTGTAGCCATCAAGAGCATATCCACCAGCAGCAACTGGATTTGTTGGGTTTTGTATATTAATAAAATGTGGCCCTCCGCTAAATGTAGATGTCCCAACGGCATATGCAAAACCACTGTCTTCATTGATGACAATATTGTGAGCACTCCCAAAACCATTATAATTAGCATCAGCACTAAAAACTTCAGGCGGGTTTGCTACGTTTCTCAATCGTGTTAAATCAAAAATTTGCATGCCATGTGCACCTGCATTATCTGCTACAACAAAAGCATAATTATTGTATACTTTAATGTCTCTCCAAAGGCTATTTATACTAGCGGTAGGTAGTGTTCCAAGTAATATAGGGTTAAGTGGGTTTGAGATATCTACAAATGCAGACCCTGTTGTCGTGCCTACTAAAGTATATTCTTTACCCGTTGTAGGATCTGTCCATCCCCAAGAATCATTACCTTCTGCTCCAGCGCCTCCTAATTCTGAAATAGGGATATGAGCCATTAAATCGTAATCATTGCATGGGAAAATACCAGCAAAACCTTTAACACATGGGCTTAATGGAGCTAAAGTTGAATCACTATCACAAACATCACCTATACCATCATTATCAATATCAGCTTGATCTGGATTTGCAATAAAAGGGCAGTTATCATTTACATCTAAAATACCATCATTATCATTATCATCATCACAAACATCGCCAATACCATCTTCATCGATATCTCCTTGATCAGGATTTGAAGTTTCGGGACAGTTATCAAGAGAATCGCCTATTCCATCTATATCTGTATCAATGACTTCAACAGGGCTAACGCTTTCGTTTGAGCAACTTTGATTGACGAATACTATTAAGCATCCAAAAAAAATGATAAAGAACACCTTTGCAATTTTTTTTCTATTTTTCATTTGTTCAATTTTTTAAAAACTATAGGTGAACCAAATTAACAAAAATAAAAGGATAAAGAGTAATCCTTTATAAAAGTTAACTGAGTGTTAAATATTTTGTAAAATATACATGTGATTTATAGTTGAACTATATTTATTTTTAATTACGAAAAAATTATCAACTTATGCCAAACAAATTAAATTATTTTTTAAAAGCTATATTTCTTTTTTTATGTATTCAAGCTAATGGACAAGGGAAACCGTTGACTGAAGATTTAACAACTATCCCAGAAAAATCTAATTATCAAAAAACATCAACGTATGCAGATGTGATACACTTTGTTGAAGCCATTAAAAGTAAATCTGATTTGGTTCATTTGGAATTTATGGGTAAAAGCAAAGAAGGGAAAGACATTCCACTTATTGTAATGGCTAATCCCAAAATATCATCACCGCAAGAAGCAAAAGCTTCAGGAAAACCTATTATGTATATTCAAGGAAATATACATGCTGGAGAAGTTGAAGGTAAAGAAGTATTACTGCAATTAATGAGAGATATTTTGTTGGGGAACAAAAAGCATTTATTAGACAACCAAATATTAATATTCGCCCCTATTTATAATACAGATTCTAATGACAAAATGGAAAAAGGAAGACGTCCTTCTCAAGAGGGTAGTCCTATAGAAGTTGGAATAAGAGCAAACAGTCAAGGCTTAGATTTAAATAGAGATGGTATTAAAATGGAAGCTTTTGAAACACAGAGTTTAATACAAAATGTATTGTTAAAATGGGATCCTGAAATGTTAGTAGATTTACATACTACCAATGGGACTTGGCATGGTTACGGAGTTACATATGCTCCAAGTTATCACTATGCAGGAGAAAAAGCACCTTATGATTTTACTTGGAATACTATGTTACCAAGTATTGTAAAATCTATTGACAAAAATTATGGCGTTAAGTTAGGCCCATATGGAGGTTATTCTTTAAGACAGGGCTGGCCTGCAAAAGCCATTTACACCTATAATCACCACCCTAGATACATTGTGAACCAAATGGGTTTAAGAAATAAAATCGGCATTCTAAGCGAAGCTTTTGCACATGATCGCTTTTATAAACGTATGAATAGCACTTATGGATTTGTTGCAGAAATATTAGAGTTTACTAATATTAATGGTAGAAAAATGGCAGCGATTAACACTAAAGCGGAAGAAGATGCTATTGCAAATGTGAAACAAAACGCAGGCAAAATAAAAAAAGGAGTGCGTTTTAAAATGGTGCCTTTAGAAGAAAAATTTACACTTAGAACGTATGATTATTTGCCTTTTGTAAATGAAAAAGGAGATACAAAATATATTCGTTCAGGTAAAATCATTGAAATTCCTAATGTTGAAAACTACTCAAAGTTTGAAGCAAAAGTTAGTAGTACATTACCCAGAGGTTATTTTTTACCAAAGGCGATGAAGCATATTGCAGATTATTTAAAGAAGCTAGGTGTTGCAGTAGTAGAACTTAAAAAATATAAAAGAGCTATTGGTGAGGTGTTTGTTGTGAAATCATTAAAAAATGCTTTACGTAAGTTCGAGGGGCATTACATGGCAACTCTAGAGGGAGAATTTGTATCTAAAACAAGAACATTTAAGAAAGGCGATTATTGGGTTGATATGGCGCAACCTCTTTCTAATTTAATTTTCTATATGTTGGAGCCACAATCTGATGATGGATTAGTAACATGGAATTTCTTTGATACATATTTTAAAAATAAGGGGATATCCAAAAAGCCTGTAATTTACCCTGTTTTTAAATATTATAAATTGAAATAAACACAAGTTGTTTTGAGTAGCTTTTCTTCTCAAAAAATAGAGAGAATTGCTATATCTTTGCGGCATGATAGAAGATAAAAACCAACAGCGAACACCATTAAGCGAATTAGGAGAGTTTGGGCTCATAGACCATTTAACCAAAGATTTTAAGATTACTCAAAAGAGCACACTTAAAGGGATTGGTGACGATGCAGCCGTTTTAGATTTTAACACTAAGAAAGTTGTTGTTTCAACAGATATGTTAGTTGAAGGGGTTCACTTTGATTTAAGTTATATGCCTTTAAAACACTTAGGCTATAAAGCTGTTGTTGTAAACTTATCTGATGTTTACGCTATGAATGCTAAGGCTACACAAATTACGGTATCAATAGCGGTGTCCAATAGATTTCCTTTAGAAGCCTTGGAGGAATTGTATGCTGGAATAGAAACTGCTGCTAAAGTATATAATATAGATGTTGTTGGAGGAGACACTACTTCATCTGTGTCAGGATTACTAATTTCGGTTACTGCTATTGGAGAAGTTAATGAAGATAATATAGTGTATAGAAAGGGAGCAAAGCCTAATGATCTACTCGTAGTTACAGGAGATTTGGGAGGAGCGTATATGGGATTACAAATACTTGAACGTGAAAAAGAAGTATTTAAAGTCAACCCAAACAATCAACCAGATTTAGACAAGTACACTTATATTATAGAACGACAATTAAAACCTGAAGCCAGAAAGGATATTGTGAAGCTTCTAAAGGATTTAGAGGTAAAGCCTACAGCGATGATTGATATTAGCGATGGATTATCTTCAGAGATTTTACATTTATGTAAACATAGTGATGTAGGATGTGATTTGTATGAAAATAAAATACCACTAGATCCTCAAGTTATTTCTACTTGCGAAGAATTTGATATTGATAGTACAACGATTGCTTTAAATGGAGGTGAAGATTATGAATTGCTTATGACGATATCTCAGGAAGATTTTCCAAAAATAAAAGCTAATCCAAATTTAACGGTAATTGGTTATATAACTGAGAAAAACACTGGGATACATTTGGTAACGAGAGCAGAAACCAAAATACCTTTAAAAGCACAAGGGTGGAATGCAATTAGCTAGCTTGAAACAAAGGGTTTTCACTTAAATCTATAGTAGCTATGTTTCTTCGCCTAATCCTATTGTTGTGAATTCTTTCTAAAACGGAATTTATTTCTTTATACTTTGGAGTTAATAATGTAAGCTTGCCATTGCTACTTGTAGTGACTTGTTCTTTACAATGTTTACATGTGTATTCTTTAACATGATATGTAACTTCCTTTGTAACGCTATAATCATGACCAAAAAATGAACAATATAAATATTTCAAAACTTTTAATTTTTAGCTAGTTAATAAGAGGGATTATTAAAAGTAAAAAATATGTTATAAATAATTGTATTTCGGATTATTTAATCGTTGAAGAGTTTATTTTTTCCTTTGAACGTATTTTTTTCAACTAAAAAACGAACAAAATATCATAGATCTAAGGAAAAGAAGATTGTTATTTTGTTTTAAAAAGTTATCTAAGTGGTTGGTTATAATACTTGTATATTAACTGTCTTATAGTATTAATTAAGCAGCAGATGTAGCATATACTTTTTGTTTTAACCTCGATATTCTTTTGGAATGAATATTTTCTAATATTCTATTAATTTCTTTAAATGTTGGAGTCAGTTCTGTGAGGTTTCCATTGCCATTTGTAGTGAGTTGTTTTTTGCAACATTTACAAGTGTACTCTTTAACATGTTTTGTAACTTTTTTGGTAACACTGTATTGATGACCAAAAACAGTACAGTATAATTTAGATACTGAAGTGGAGGTAGAAGTAGTTGTTTTCATAAGTTATAGGTTATTGGGTTAGTAAACTTAGGGATTTTTTTAATAAAAACGTTAAAATACTATATATTTTCGATGAAATACAAAAACAAGTAAGAAAAAGGCTCTTTATTGTTTTAATAATGTTTTATCTGTTAATCTAATTTTTTTCATTGTAACTAAAAAAACTATAAACGTAAAGTTTCAGTTTTCAAGATTTTTGCAAAAGTAAACATCTATGTTATATTAATAAAATAAATTTTGGCATTAATCAAAATCTATTATCTTGTGCAGTCATATATTGTAAAGGATGAATAAAACTAAAGAAATTTTTGTTTTTGGCTTTGCCATATTTGCAGCTTTTTTTGGAGCTGGAAATTTAATATTACCTCCTTTATTGGGTTTTAATTCCGGGCCAGATTGGTGGCTTGTGGCTTTAGGGTTTATAACATCAGCAACCATAATTCCGTTACTGGCACTTTTTGCTCATGCCAAATTACAAGGGACGATGTTGGATTTTTGCAATAAAGTATCTCCTTTATTTAGTTTAATATTTTGTTTAATTGTTTATATAATCGCTATAGCTCTACCTACCCCACGAACTGCTGCGGTAACACATGAAATGGCAATTCAATCTTTTTTTGGTACAAGCTCGTTGTTAACTAGTAGTATTTATTTTGCTCTTGTTTTTGTGTTTGTAAGGAATAGGAGTAATGTGCTTCAAATATTAGGTAAATATTTAACCCCTCTAATTGGGATCATATTAATAGTAATAATAATTGTTGGTATATTTTTACCAGTTGGCGAAATGAATTCATCTACTTTTAAAACGCCATTATTAGATGGTTTTTTTGAGGGTTATCAAACGTATGATGCTCTTGGTGGATTGTTAATGGGAGGTGTTGTTATCATTTCATTAAATACATTGAAAGAAAAGATGTCCTTTGAAGAAAAGAAAGAGTTCCTCAAAAAATCAGGGTTCATTGCTATTTTAGGATTGATTATTATTTATACTGGCTTAATAGCTGTTGGTGCGTTATATAATTCTGAATTTGCAAGTGATATTGCCAGAACGGAACTCCTTTCAGGATTGTCTTTAAAAACCCTTGGAAATATTGGCTCTGTCTTTTTAAGTGTCTTAGTAGCTTTAGCGTGTTTTACGACTGCTGTTGGAATAATTGTTGGTACTGCCGATTTTTTTAAAGGCCTATTTAAGGAGTCACAAAAAGCATACCTTATTACAACAATAGCGTCTTGTGTAATTGGTATTTTGGTTGGACAAATGAATGTAAAATATATTATTGATGTTGCATTGCCAGTATTAATGTTTATTTATCCTTTGGCTATAGTTTTAATTTTATTGAATGTGATTCCAGATAAATATGCTTCAAAAGCGGTGTTTAGAGCAGTTGTATTAGTGACCTTTATATTTAGCATTCCAGATTTTTTAAAATTCTTAATACCACCAGAAAGGTTAGATGATATTATTGAAGTCATTCCATTAGCTAGCCAAGGGTTAGGGTGGGTGTTGCCAGCACTTTTTACTTTTGTGTTGATAAACTTAAGAGAGAAAGAAAAGATAGCAAGAGCGTGAGCTCGTTTTTTATTCCTTCCACTTAATAGTTTCCATAATATGCTGAATGTCCTTTTTTAAATAATTAGCAGCAGGGAGGATAGAATCGTAATTAGGTTTAGCATAAAAATATAATGATCCAGTTACAAAATGATTAATGCTATCGGTAACATAAAATTGTGATTGTGATGCGGCATTGCCTCCAACTTCATACAGCATTCCAAACACTCTATGTTTTAAATTTATATAAGGTTGTTCTATAATTTCGTCCGCTTTTTGAGCATGCTTTTGTGTGATGTTTTGAGCATCTAATAGATAAGGGTCTAAAGTATTATTCTGAATCTTTTTATAAGTGATGTAAATAGTTCCTTTTAAAGTAGGATAGGTAATATCTATTCCTAAAGTTTTTTTTTCTCTCGAAACTTTAATGGTATCAATAGCATTGGCAAGATTATTTTTTTCGAATGAAAATGGAAGCTGGGGATTCACTTCCGTATATTCGGCTTTTGGGTATTCCAATCTTAAAAATGCTTTGGGTTTTGGAACATTGTCGTTTCCACAAGACGAAAAAAGGATAATAACAAGGAAGGATATAATAGTTTTCATTAATTAGGTATGGTGACTTTAACTTGTTTAATACGTTTTTTATCTAAAGCCTCAATAGTAAAAACGTAATTTTTAAAATTTATTTTGCTATCTACCTTAGGAAAGCTTTTAGAAATTTCTAAAACAAATCCTGCAATTGTTTCTGCTTCACCTTTTTCAGCTTCAAAGACATCTTCATTTTCTAGACCAATAATCCTATAAAAATCTTTTAAAGGAGTTTTGCCTTCAAACACATAGTTGTTGTCATCTAACTTAGAGTATATTAAATCGTCATCATCAAATTCATCACTAATATCTCCTACAATTTCTTCAATAACATCTTCAAGAGACACCAATCCAGAAGTGCCTCCATATTCATCTACAACAACAGCAAGATGTACTTTTTTTTCTTGAAACTCTACCATTAAATCATCCAATTTTTTGTTCTCGGGCACAAAAAATGGTTCTCGAATTAGGCTTGTCCAATCAAATTGCTCCTTGTCTAAATAAGGCAACAAATCCTTAACATATAATACACCAATAACGGTATCTACATTATCTCTATATACAGGAATTCTGGAATAGCCATGTTTAATTATTTCAGGTATTATAGCATTATACTTTAAACTCTCCTCTAGCGCAAAAATATCGATACGTGGGCGCATAACTTGTCTTGTGTCGGTGTTACCAAACGATACAATGCCTTGCAATATTTTGTGCTCCTCTTTTGTGGTATCTTCTTCACTAGTAAGCTCTAAGGCTTGAGATAATTGGCCAATGCTTATATTAGATTTTTGTTTCCCTAATCTACTATGAATGGTGTGTGTAATATTTTGCATTGGCAAACTAATAGGTGCAAATAAAACATCTAACATCTTTAAGGGATACGCCATAAATTTTGCGAATTTAATATTATTTCTGCTAGCGTAAACTTTAGGTAATATTTCACCAAAAAGTAATATTAAAAACGTAACGACTATAACTTTTAAAAAGAAAACCAAGTTAATTTCAACGAAGTAAAAATCAACAACAGAACTTATCCCTTTAAATAAAACATCACTTATTGAGGCAAATAAAAGGACGATAGCAATATTTATAAAATTATTGGCAACTAATATAGTAGCTAGTAATTTTTTAGGTTTTTCTAATAGCTTAGAAACAATTTCTATAGGTTTTGATTGTTCTTCTAAAGCAGTATCTAAATCACTTTGTGATAATGAAAATAATGCCACTTCAGCTCCAGAAATTAGAGCAGAACACAATAAAAGCAAAAACAGAAAAACAAAACCTGAAACCATTGAAAAATCAATTGCTGAAAAAGAAATAATTAAACTAAAGGGCTCAAGATCCAAATATAATTTTTTTAGTTATCTAACCTTTGCAAGCAAAGGTAAAAAACCCTCTTATGGGTTAAAAGGGCAAATCATCATTATCATTAGCCACTGGTTCATTTACGGCATTTTCAATAGGTTTTGCCACAGGCTTAGCTTGTGCAGGAGTACTACCAGAAATATTTTCATTTTTAGTAGTTAAAAAGGTAAAGTCTAAGCATTGTATTTCGGTAGAATAACGATCCATACCTTTATCGTCCTGCCATTTTCTAGTTTTAATACGACCTTCAATATAAACTTTATCTCCTTTGCTTAGGTATTTTTCACAAATTTCAGCAGCTTTATTTCTTACCACAATATTATGCCATTCAGTATTTGTAACCCGCTCATTTGTTTGTTTATTGGTATACGTTTCGTTTGTAGCCAATGGGAAACGACCAATACATCCGCCACCTTCAAAATAGTGCATTTTTACTGCATCACCTAAATGCCCAATTAGCATCACTTTGTTTAATGTTCCTGACATAATTAATTGTATTTAGATCACAAAATTAGTGGTTTTATAATTGATAATATTAAAAATAATAAAAAATAATAAGATAGTGAGGCCTATTAAAAATTAAATTCTTCTATAAATTTACTTATTAATTTTGGAACAGGATACTTATGTATTTCAGAAATAGGAATCCCTTTTTGAGGAAGTATGTTAACTGTTATTATCCAAAATTTTGTGTGCAAATGCTGGTGCGTTAATTTATGTATAATGTCCTTTTTATTATATAAACTAAAATCATGTTTAGTTTTATTTAATAGGTCTTTAATTTTTTTGTTATTATCGAATTGCTTTTGGGTTAACACTTTTGTGGTCTCTATAAGAGGAAATTGATATAAGTTTTGCCAAATACCCTTTGCTGTTCTTTGTTGAAGGATGGTTCTTTTATTTTCTGAAATGAACACTAAAAAATTGAAGTGCTTTTTACTAATCTTGGTTTTATTGATTTTAACAGGGAGTAATTCAATTTTTTTCTGTGTAAATGCAATACAGCTGTCCTGTAAAGGGCATTCAATACAATTAGGGTTTTTGGGTTTACATTGTACAGCACCAAATTCCATGATTGCTTGATTGTAATCACCAATATTAGTGTGAGGTAGTAAAGATTGTGCAAGCGCTTTAAAGTGCTTAATCCCTTGAGTAGAATTAATAGGAGTAGCAATACCATAATAGCGAGACAAAACTCTATATACGTTCCCATCTACAACAGCTGTTGGTTCATTAAAACAAATGGAAGCTATTGCACTAGCTGTATAATCACCAACACCTTTAAGGCTTAATAAATCTTTATATGTTTTAGGGAACTCTCCTTGTAATTCGGTTACAATATATTGTGCTGTTTTAAGTAAATTTCGTGCTCTTGAGTAATATCCCAAACCTTGCCATAACTTTAAAACCTGTTCTTCTTTTGCGTTTGCAAGGTGAAAAACTGTTGGGAAATTAGACACAAAAGCTTCATAATATGGTAGTCCTTGCTTAATTTGAGTTTGTTGCAAAATAATTTCGGACAACCATATATAATATGGACTCTTTGTTTGTCTCCACGGGAAATCCCTCTTAAAGACTGAGTACCAATGTATTAAATTTTTTGTAAAATTCATTTTTCAATTATGAGAACCACAAAAATAAACGTTTATTAAGTTAAAATTTAATGAATTAGGCTTGAAATATTGAATTTAAAATACATATATTTGCATCCCTTAGAATTAATAGATAACCCTAAAAAATAATTAATAATGACGAAGGCTGATATAGTAGCAAAAATTTCTGATAAATTAGGAATTGAAAAAGGTGATGTTCAAGCAACAGTAGAAACATTTATGAGTGAAGTTAAAACCTCTTTAGAAGGAGGAGACAATGTATATCTTAGAGGTTTTGGAAGTTTTATCATCAAAACAAGAGCAGAAAAAACAGGTAGAAATATATCAAAAAATACAACTATCAAAATTCCAGCTCACAACATACCAGCATTTAAGCCAGCAAAAGTTTTTGTAGAAAGTATAAAAGCTAATGTTGAGATTAAATAAAACATTAAAAAAGTATTAATAAAAAAAAAGCAGTATTTATGCCAAGTGGTAAAAAAAGAAAAAGACACAAGGTAGCTACGCATAAGCGTAAAAAAAGACGACGCGCTAATCGTCATAAAAAAAAGTAAATTGAAAAAGTAGTTGCGAAACTACTTTTTCAATTTTATTAAAATCGTTCTTTGATATTAAATTCATGTATAAATTGTGTTACTACCTTAGCATAATCATGAATTTTACAGATTAAAACCTGTGAATCAAAACAATATGTATAATCCATTTGTCTCGAATTTATTTGGGATGGATATAAATTAACTTTATGAATAAAGAATTGATTATTCGTTCTAGTTCTAACAATGTTGATTTTGCTTTATTAAAAGATGGAAAACTTATTGAATTACAAAAAGATGAAGGAAGCAGTAATTTTTCGGTTGGTGATGTGTTTTTAGCCAAAACCCGGAAATCTGTAGCAGGACTAAATGCCGCATTTGTAAATGTGGGTTATGAAAAGGATGCATTTTTGCATTATCATGATTTAGGCCCAAAACTCCCTTCCCTTTTAAAATTCGTAAAACGTGTAAGCACAGGTAAACTTAAAGATTATTCTTTAAAAGATTTCCCATTTGAAAAAGATATTGATAAAGACGGCAGAATTGCTGACGCCTTAAAATCAAATCAATCTGCATTAGTGCAAATCGTTAAAGAACCAATATCTACAAAAGGACCAAGAATTAGTTCGGAGCTTTCAATAGCTGGTAGATATTTAGTTTTAGTTCCCTTTTCGGATCGTATTTCAATTTCTCAAAAAATTGAAAGTAGAAATGAAAAAGAACGCCTTAAACGATTGCTTAAAAGCATCACCCCTAAAGGATTTGGTGTTATTGTACGTACTGTAGCAGAAGGCAAAAAAGTAGCAGAACTAGACAGAGATTTACAAAATTTGTATGGTCGTTGGACCGCAATGTGTAAAAAGCTACAGAGAGCAAGTCACCCTAGTAAGGTGTTAGGAGAAATGAATAAAGCCTCTTCTATTTTAAGAGATATATTTAATGACTCATTTACATCTATATTAGTAGATGATGAAGCACTCTACATTCAAATTAAAGATTATGTGCAAGAAATTGCACCAAAAAAAGAATCAATAGTAAAGTTGTATCAGTCTAAAGTTCCCATTTTTGAAAAATATGGAATTGAAAGACAAATTAAAACATCCTTTGGAAAAACCGTATCTATGGCTAAAGGCGCTTATCTTGTTATAGAACATACAGAAGCGCTACATGTAGTAGACGTTAACAGCGGAAACCGATCTAACAAAGCAAAAAACCAAGAGGATACAGCACTAGAAGTTAATTTAATTTCGGCTACCGAAATTGCCAGACAGTTACGTTTACGTGACATGGGAGGCATAATTGTAGTAGATTTTATTGATATGGGGAGTGCGGACAATAGGAGAAAGCTCTTTAATCATTTTCGTGACGAAATGCAAGATGACAGAGCGAAACATAAAATTTTACCTCCTAGTAAATTTGGATTGATACAAATAACCAGACAACGCGTAAGACCAGAAATGAATATTAAAACCAGAGAGGACAATCCCAATGGGTTTAATGGCAAAGAGGTTGAAGCTCCAATAGGTATTGTACAAAAAATATCGCACGATCTGGAAATACTATTAAAAAAAGACTATAAAAAGGTGACTTTAAACACACATCCTTTTATAGCAGCCTATTTAACAAAAGGCTTTCCATCTATACGTTCAAAATGGTATTTTGAACATAAAAAATGGGTGAAAATATTACCAAGAGATGCTTACACATATTTAGAGTACCACTTTTTAGATAAAGATGGTAACACAATTAGATTATAAAAAAAGACCTTATTCTTACGAGTAAGGTCTTTTTTGGTTTTGAATATTTTTTTAAATTTATCTCACCCCTTGTTCTTAGGAAGAGTTTTTAAAAACCCCATCAAATCATTATGATCTGCTGTAAGCTTTCCATTAACTAAAAAGACAGGCATGTTAATATTTGCATCATATCCATTGGCTTTTAGCAATTCCCACATTTTGTAATTGCCGTAAGTGCCTTTTTTAGTATTTATAATCTTAAAATCGTAGTTATTATCAATTAAATAGGCTACTGAGCGTTTACATCGTGGGCAGCCTTCTTTGTCAAACACAAAAATACCTTTATTAAGATTCTCTAAATCTGTTGTGTAATACTTAGCTTTTAAACGATCTTGCTCTTCAAGCTCTTCTTTGGTTGGCATATCTTTTGATTTCCAACTAGTACCTTTATAACTATAACTACCATTATGAGATACTGTTAAAAAAACCATTTCTCCTCCTGAACTTATCATTTTAGTTATTGGCGCTCTATAACCTTTTAAACCTTTAGGATTTTTTAAAATAAACGTAACTTCTTTTTGAAAAGCACCATTATTTTTACATACCCAAATAAGTTTGTTTGCTTCTTTTATAAGCTCAAAAGCAACTTCAGTTTGTCCTTGAACACCTTGAGTAAACAGTAATATTATTATTATTTTTGAAATGCTTTTCATGATTTAGTACGTTGTTTTTAAATGTATAAACTACATCTCTTCAATTTATATTATTTTTTGGTTTTGAATATTTAGTATTCGTTATTGTAGGCCTTCAAATTCAAATATTTCCGTTTTTCTTTTGTTATCTCTATATGAACCATGCTCAATTTTTACAGAGAAATTAGGAGCTATTGTTTCTTTTATTTCTAAAATTTTAGGAATAATTAAACCTTCAATCTTATATAATTTACTATAAGAGTAGTAGTCACCATCTGGTATTACAGAAATTATATAACTACTTAAAAAATCCTCCATACGCTCTTTTGGTGTTGCCTTTGAATCAGACATTTTATAAATAGTTACAAATAAACCTTTGTTATAAAGTTCATCTTTGTAAATAGTTGTTGGGTTTATCCTTGAAAATATATAATTCATTTCAGAATTATCGTCAAGGTTTTTTACTAATATCTCTTGAGATGAACAATTCCAAAATGTTAAACACAATATTAAATTAAATATTATTTTTTTCATAGCTATTGATTAGTTATTAATAGTTCCAACTCTAAAATGCCTTGACTTTTTTTGCTTTTGTATGATTTAATACATATCCTATCAGCTGGAGGGTTAGAGTAATCTAAATCCAAAGAAATATCATTTCTGTTTTCAAGTTTAGTGTATTTTATGTTACCTATAAAGTTAGGGCGCAAAACACCTTGACCCAAAATAATAGTATCTGTAATTGTATTTTTAGTTATCTTAATAATTCTTTGAAATTTCATAGTATCTAAATTAGCATCAATAAAAAAATAACATTTTTCATTTAAAGGAATATCAATACTTATAGTTTTCACCACTATATTATTGTTGATACAACTTACCAAGCTTAAGCATAAAATAGAAACTAGGCTAATTTTTGAACTCATAATTATTGGTTAAGTAAGTTATTGAGTTTTCAATTAATCAAATACTGATTCAATTTTAATGCTATCATTATAAATTTTTATGATGAAATTATGACTTGGTGGTATGCCATTTGAATAATAACCAAAACCTCTCAAATATTTTATAGTATCAATGTTATATTTAATTCTAAAGCCTCCATCAGTATATTTTCTGTCACTTTTAAAATCAAGAAAAATAATTTTTGTTTCATTTAACCCAATTGAATCTATATAAACAGTATTAAAAGCAGCTATTGATAAATCCTTAATCGGTTTTGAGCTATGGTTCTCTATCTGAAAATCTACCCCATAACTGCAACTCATAAATATTGCAGTTAAGATTGTAAAATAAATATATTTCTTCATAACTATTGATCTGTAGGAATTAATTGTGTACTACTCGTTATACCATGATTACCGTCATCTGTTTCAGGTGTATTGGGATTATCCCAAAAATTCGGGTCATTATAATCGATTGGATTTAAATATCTTAAATCACCATTTAATAATTTTTGATAAATTAGGTCTGCAAGTTGACTTAAAGATAAACTTCCATTACCACTTATTGATTGATGACCAATATTGTTATTAAACAAATCCATTTGTTTTTCTAAAGCTAAAGCCACTGGAGTTTCACTTTCGTGAGCATCTGAGAATAGTTTCGCCATATCAATACCTACAACTTTTGCATTTATAACATTATAATATGCATGTCTAAAAGCGTCTGGTTTACCATTTAAATTCTCAATAACATTCCCAAATCTAGTTATAGTTTCTTGAACAGCAATTTCTCTATTTTTAAATACGCCATAAGCTATAAAAGGAAATTCTTTAATTAAATCTTTTTCTGCCTGACTCAATCTTTTCCATACATCATAAGGATCTTGATTAAAGACATCTAAAGCAAATAGTTCAGAAAAGTCATTGTTTTCCCAGGCATCAATTGCTTTTTTAAGAAAATTCTGATTAGCTAAAGAGCAATCATTAGCATCTAAATAATCACTAATAGCATATACTACCGAGGAATTATTATCCAGATAATTTGAACCATACATGCCAATACACTCTTTAATTTTTTGTCTTGCTACTGTATAT
>Ga0114934_10001610_pt1 | contig 14702 bp, 17 predicted proteins | sample 4SBtaG_2_FD_99695 | JGI IMG/M metagenome (GOLD analysis project Ga0114934, IMG submission 99695) | Deep subsurface microbial communities from Kolumbo volcano to uncover new lineages of life (NeLLi) - 4SBTROV10_white metaG | ecosystem: Environmental > Aquatic > Marine > Volcanic ... | reverse complement strand
TTAACTGATGTTAACTATTGGAAATCTGTCGGAACAAAAAAGAAGCACAAAAGAGCTTATCCATTAGAAATGGTTTCAGACATATTAAAATGTTTTCCACAAAACCTTAAAGTTTTAGATATATATTTAGGAAGTGGCACTACTGCGATTGCTTGTCATAATTTAGGCTTTGACTTTACAGGATACGAAATAGACAAAGAATACTTTGAAGCAGCAAAGAAACGAATAGAACAACATAAACAACAAGGCAGACTATGGTAAAAGAAACTTATAAAGTAAAATCTATAAAGAAAGAACTTTGTAAAGAATGGTTGTTGTATAAACACTATGCTAAACGTATTCCTAATATTATGTATTCCTTTGGCTTGTTTTGTAAAAATATATTAGTAGGTGTTATTACATTTGGTATGCCACCAAGCTCTACACTTGCAGAATCTATAGCAGGTAAAGAGTATTCTAATCTTGTAATAGAATTAAATAGACTAATAGTTAATGATGGTTTAGAAAAAAATGCTTTGAGTTATTTTGTAGCTAACAGTATAAATAAATTACCTAATAATAAGATAATTGTTTCATTTTCGGATAATAATATGAATCATACAGGTTATATATATCAAGCAACAAATTTCTTATATACAGGTAAAACCACAAATGATAGTATGTACATTGATAAAGATGGAAACGAATTTCATTTTAGAAACATAGGACACTATCAAAAAAACAACAGGCTAAATGTAAAACTAATTAAAAGAAGATTAGATGAGGATAAAATAAACAAAGTAGAAATTGCAAATTATTTAAGAGAGTATAAAGGAGAATGGACAGCAAAACAATTAGATTTAGAATTTGGATATAAAGATACTGCTGCACATTGGTTTAGAACTGATAAAGGTTTTAGTTTTCCAAATATAGATGATTGGATAAGATTAAAAGAGTTATTAAGTTTAAGCAACAAATATGATGATATGATGATAAAGTACGAGTGGGTTGCAGATGTAAAAGAAATTATAAAAAAGTTAGAGCTTACTAAAATAAACATATTGCCTAAAAATAGATATATTTATATAAAAGCAAATAGGAGTTTGAAAAAACAAATAATAAACAATTTTAAATATAAATCTTTACCATATCCCAAAGGACAAAATACAAACTACGATACAAGTTATAAAACAACAACCCAAACAGAATTATTTTGAAACAAAAGAAGTTTACACAAATACAAAGAATAAAAAGATTAGAGAATATAGTAAGCCAAATCTATATGAGTGTAGAGGTAATTAAAAAACAATTAGATGAAAACAGTAAACTCGATTAGTGGTGGCAAAACCTCAGCATACATAGCTGCACACTACCCTGCTGACTATGATGTATTTTCATTAGTCAGAACTGATGATAAAAACTGTATGTTTCCTGATTCTAAAATACGACAAGAAGTATCAGACAAATTAGGAACAGAGTTTATAGGAACTTTAGAAGATGATATGATAATCTATACTATGTTAGATTTAGAACAATACATAGGTAGAAAGATAACTTGGGTTACAGGTAAGACTTTTGATGAAGTTATAAATAGAAATGGCAAAACATATTTACCAAATGTTACACAAAGATTTTGTACAACTGAAATGAAATTAAAACCAATATTTGAATGGTGGCAAAAAGAAATAGGCAAACCAATAGCTACAAGAATAGGATATAGAGTAAACGAACAAAAGAGAGCTAAAACAATGCTATCTAAATTAAATGAAAATGGTTTATCTACTTTCAAAGCAATAGTAGGTAAAAGAAAAACTCAAAACAAATGGGCTGATATAGAATGGCAAAAACCTGAATTTCCATTAATTAAAAATCAAATATGGAAAGATGATATAGAAAGCTATTGGAAAGATAAGCCTGTTAGATTTGCATATATGAATAATTGTATTGGTTGTTTTCATAGAAATCCTGCACTATTAAAACTAATGAGTGATAAACACCCAAACAAATTTGATTGGTTTATAGAACAAGAAAAAGATACAGGGTATAATGTAAGAACATTCAAAAATGGAGTAACATACGAACAAATAAAAAATAGTTTTAACCAATTACCATTATTTGAAGATGACTTTAATGATTGTGATAGTGGATATTGTGGTATCTAAAATTTTAAATTATTACGTTATATAATTGATTAATCAATCTTTTTCAATTATGGATAAACGTAAACTTAATGGTGGCAAGAGAGAGGGTGCAGGTAGAAAACCTAAGACAGAAGAAGTAAAACTAATAGAGAAACTTACACCACTTGAGCCTTTAGCATTTGAAGCTCTTAAAAAAGGTTTAGAGAAAGGAGACTTTAAATATGTACAACTATACTACAATTATGTAGCAGGTAAACCAAAAGAAACAAAGGACATACACATAAACGAAGATGTACCTTTATTTATTGATTAATGCAACTAACCAAAACCTCAGCACTACAAAGACTAAGAGAACTTAATAAAAGAGTTCGTATTATTAGAGGAGGCTCATCAGCAGGTAAGACCATAGCAATCATAGCAATCCTTATAGACTATGCAATCCGAAACAAAGGAAAAGAAATTAGCATAGTAGCTGAATCAATACCACACTTACGTAGAGGCGCTTTAAAGGACTTTCTTAATATACTTAAGGGTCTTAATAGGTATGATGATAGAAAGTTCAATAAGAGTACCTTAAAATACGAATTCAGTAATGGTAGCTATATAGAGTTCTTTAGTACAGACCAACCAGACAAACTAAGAGGAGCTAGAAGAACAGACTTATTTATAAACGAGTGTAACAATGTTAGCTTTGATTCCTACCAACAATTAGCAGTAAGAACATCTGGTAAAATATGGTTAGACTATAACCCTGCTAATTTATTCTGGGTAGACAAAGAATTAATAGGACAGCAAGATGCGAACTTTATAACCTTAACATATAAAGACAATGACAGCTTACCTGAATCTATAGTTAAAGAAATAGAGAAAGCAAGAGAGAAAGCCAAGACCTCAACCTATTGGGCTAATTGGTGGAAAGTGTACGGACTTGGTCAAATCGGTAGCTTAGAAGGTGTATGTATTTCTGATTGGAAACCTATTGATAATATTCCAAGTGAAGCTAGACTACTTTGTAGTGGTTTAGACTTTGGGTATTCAGTAGACCCCTCAACTATTATAAGACTATATAAATGGAATGATGCTTACATCTTTGATGAGGTATTATATCGTAAAGGAATGTTAAATAGAGACCTCAGCTATTTTATCAAACAGAACGAGATACGAGAACAAATATACGCAGATAGTGCAGAGCCTAAATCAATCCAGGAGCTGAGGAACTACGGACACAAAGTATTTCCTGTTACAAAAGGTAGAGATTCAATAATCTATGGTATTAACCTAATCAACCAAAACGAAATCTATGTAACATCTAAGTCTAAGAACTTAATAAGAGAACTACAAGGCTATGTTTGGGATAAAGACAAAGAGGGTAACAATCTACAAAAACCTACAGGTGTACACCCAGATTGTATTGATGCAGCTCGATACGCATTAATGATGCAACTAAAAAACCCAAATAGAGGTACTTACGCCATACAATAAGTGTTAAAATTATGTTAAAGAAATGTTAAAGTTTTAACTATTCTTCTCTGTTGGATAAAAATAATTAAAAATAAGTTCCTAACAATAGTTAATAATCCAAATAAGCGTTGTATATTTACAGTATTAATAACAATAAAAACAAAACAAAATGAGCGGATTTTCAAAAAGAGTTTACAGAAATGAAAACACAACTGTAATTAAAACAAGCTGGATTAGAATTAACAATATTCCAACTTACGTAGAGGACAACGGACAGATAGTTGTTAGTAAAAGTAATATGAGTTATGAACAACAAATCTCAATTATAAAAGAGGGTATAGACTATGTGGATAGTATGTTCCAAATAACTGATGCAAATTTCACTGACAAAAATTCTCCAATGTATATTTCAAAAAGAGATATTAGTCAAGCGAAAAGAGAAAGAAGTATTTTAATTTCATTATTAGATGCTTTAGAAACGAACATAATGTTCAAACAATTATAAACCTAAAAACTAAAACGAAATGAAAACAGTAAAGCAAAATTTAACAGAAGCACAAATAAGATTACTAGATAGAGTGATTTTAGCTAATGGTTTAAATGATAACTTAACACTTAGAAGTTTATCAGCTAAAGAAAAGAAGTCTCTTTACAAACTAAGAAGTAAAGCTCTTTACATTTATGTAGCTGCTGATGATAAGTTAATGTTAAATGTTATGAGATTAATTGAAGATACTAACTTTATGAATTATGTAGCTTCTAAAAGACAGGATGTCATATCTGAAAAGATGGATAGACTTAAGAAGGCTAGAGAAGAGCAAGCAGTTGCAAACTTTTTAATCGCAAGAGTTTATTCTGGTGATGTTAGAAGATATACTGGAAATCAAATCTCAAATCAAGTTTGGTCTTTCTATGGTGAGAAAGAAACTAGAGCTAGATTAGAAGAAACTAAAAAAGCTATAAAGGAAGAAAGAAATGAAGTATTAGATTTATGCTATGAGAAATTAGTACAAGATAAGACTTACACTTATAGTTTAGATAATTACGATTATCCATTTAAAAGTAAATTAAAATAAAACAAAACACAACACAAAGACCTCTACGAAAGTAGGGGTTTTTTTATGCTCTAAAACTTTTTATTTCTACGTTATATAAATATGAAAGTAGAAATGTATATACCAGACACTCTAAGCGAAATTACATTAGCACAATACCAAAAGTATATTAAGTATCAAAATGACAATGATGATGAGAACTTTCTAGCTATAAAAATGATAGAAGTATTTTGTGGTTTAAGAAACACAACTGTAAGGTCTATGAAAGCTAAAAGTATTAACGATGTATGTAAGATACTAGTAGATATGTTTAACGAAAAGCCTGAGCTTGTAAAACAGTTTGAGATGAATGGAATTACTTATGGTTTTATTCCTGATTTAGAAAACATAACATTTGGAGAGTATATAGACTTAGATACCTTTATAGGAGACTTTGAAAATATGCATAAAGCTATGGCAGTATTATACAGACCAATAACACAAAAATATAAAGATAAATATCTAGTAGAGAAATACACAGCTGACAAGTTTAACCAAATGGTTGATATGCCAATGGATGCTGTATTTAGTTCTATACTTTTTTTTTATCATTTAGGGATGGAATTGTCGACAGTTATGCTGAACTCTTTGGAAACACAGGAGGAGGAGAACTTGGTGCAGTATCTCAATTCAACAGTAAGTGGGGATGGTATCAGTCAGTTTTCGGACTCTCTCAAGGGGATATTAGAAAATTTAAAAATATCACTGAATTAAGTTTACACGAATGTTTATATGCATTAAGTTTTATGAAAGAAAAAGCAGAACTAGAATCAAAACAAATAAAAAGCAAATTTAGAAAATGAGCAATCAAGGAGTAAGAGGCTATTATCAAATCACACAAACACTAAAGACAAAGCTCTTATTAGACGAGAATGTCAATACTGTAACAACAGGAGATATATTTGATATAGACTTAGCTAAACAAACAATCTTCCCTCTAGCTCATATAATTGTTAATAGTGTTGCAATACAAGAGGCAGCTCTTAGCTTTAACATTACTGTAATGTGTATGGATATAGTCGATGTATCTAAAGACGAAACAACAGACCATTTTGTAGGAAACAATAACGAACAAGATATATTAAACACACAATTAGCTGTAGCAAATAAGTTAGTAGGATTGTTAAGCAAGGGTACACTATACCAAGACAAATATCAATTATCTGGTGATGCTTCTTGTGAATTCTTTTATGAAAGGTTTGAGAATAGGTTAGCAGGAGTAGCTTGTACCTTTGATGTATTAATAGCAAATGATATAAACGTATGCAGTTAAAAGAAACAAGAAAAGAATTAGAAAAGTTTGCTAAGTATGTTGTTAAACATTCTAGAACTAATCTTACTAAGTCAAATAAGAATGTATCTAAAAAACTATATGACAGTATTGACTATAATATAAAAACTAATAAAGAAAGTATTGCCTTGTTTTTTAATATGGTAGATTATGGTAAGTTTCAAGATTTAGGGGTAAGTGGTGTAAAGAAAAAATACAATACACCTTATAGTTATAAAAATAAAATGCCACCCGCATCAGCATTTAATCAATGGGTTGTAAGAAAAGGTTTAAAGGGTACAAGAGACGATAAAGGAAGATTTGTAAGCAGAAAAAGTTTACAATACTTAATTGCTAAATCAATATATGAAAAAGGGATAAAGCCAAGTATGTTTTTTACAAAACCTTTTCAAAAAGCGTTCAAGTTATTACCAAATGAAGTAAGAGATGCTTTTATTTTTGATATAGAGCAAGATAAAATGTTTTTTCCTCAAAATATGAATAAGAATTAGTTATGGCAAATATATTATTAAGAAGTCCTTACTTTGTTACAATTACTACAGGCTCACACTTGTCAGCACAAATGGCTTTGACTATAGACGGAGCTTTACGATATACGATACTTAAAAACGCAACAAGTAATAGAACAGTATTTGAAATATCATCTTTAGCTAGAGATTACTTTACGGCTAACTATGGAGGCTCAGATGGTTCATCATTTGATACAGTATCTATCGCTTATGTAATAACAACATTTACAGCAGTAGATGGTGGAGGTACAGGCACAATACAAACAACTGTAAATCATACAGGATTCTATGGTTACTCTATGTTCTGGGATAGTGCAAATTCTGACATTGACCCTGATGACGCAGCTCTAACAAATACAGGTGGTACTAACAAAATATACCTACCAGATAATACAGCAAGTTTTGTATATGCTATGGCTAGTGGTACAGCAACAAGATACGCAGTAAGCACCTCAGCAAGTTCTGTATCTGCCTCAACAATTACTTATTCAGTAGAAAGAGTATGTAGTGCTAAGTACACACCAATACAGATGAGGTTTATAAATAAGAATGGTATGCCACAAGACCATTATTTCTTTTTAAAGAACGTAGAAAGTGTAAATACTAAATCAGAACAATTTAAAAGAAATATATTTGTACAATCTACATCAAGCTATGGAATACAAGACCATCAAATGCAAACCTTTAACAAAACAGGTAAGAAACGATTTACCTTAAACACAAACTATTTAGTAGAGGCTTACAACGAGGTAATACAAGATATTATGTTAAGTGAGTATGTTTGGATATATATAAACACCTTTACTCACACTGATAGTATAAGTTTAAAATGGCATCCTGTAAATGTAGTTACCTCATCACTTACTAAAAAGACGTCTGTAAACGACAAACTAACACAATACACTTTAGAAGTAGAAGATGCAAACGATGTTATTAATAATATAGTATAATGAAGCGTGATGTACAATTATATATATCAGACACAAGGGTAGATTTATTTAATGATGAATCAATAAGTATAACTGATTCTATACAGAATGTATCTGACATTAGTAAGCTGTTTACTCCTTTCTCACAACAGTTTAACTTACCAGCATCTCAAACTAATAATAAGTTATTTAAACATTATTACAACTTTCATATTCAAGGTGGCTTTGATGCTAGGTTTAAAGTAGATGCAAGAATTGAGATAAACTTTGTACCATTTAAAACAGGTAAACTTAGACTAACAGGCGTATCACTAAAAGACAATAAACCACACACTTACAAAGTAGTATTCTTTGGTGAGCCTAATAACCTAAAAGATATATTTGGAGATGAAGATTTAAGCGGTTTAAATGGCTTATCTACATACGATATACAATATGACAACAATGATTTCTTAGATGCCTTTAAAACAGGCTTACAATCGACAGGCACAGCAGCTACAAACTTATCAAATAGAAACGTAGTAGTACCTTTAATTTCATTAAACACATATTATACTTATAATACCTCATCTACAGACAGATTAGACAATGTAACATTTACAGACTTGCGTAAACAACTTAAACCAGCAATAAAACTAAAAAGAGTTATAGAGGCAATACAAACTCAATATGACATAACCTTTAATATGGCAGATGTACACCTGGACGAAAAGGTATTAGCTGAGGACACAAGCCAAGTTGTAACTGAAGATAGTCCAACAAAAGATGTAATTTTAGAAGATGCAACAAGTGATATTAAAACATTCTTTGGTAGTGATATGTTTGATGAGCTTTATTTATGGTTGCATAGAGAAAAGACACCTATAACATCACCAGAAACCACTACAAAAACATTTGGGGTAGATACAGGCACAAGAAGTATTAAGTTTACTTTAGCTGACTTTACTTATAGTTCTGGTAGTGGAGATGTATTGACAGGAGGTAAGTTAGTTGTAACTGACCCAGATAGCTACAGTATAAGAGTTGCACTTACGCCAAGTGCTAACGCTACAACAGGAGAGATTATAGTAAAAGATAAAAGCACTAATGAGTTATTATTTTTTAAAGAAGATATAACTTTTCAAAGTGGCGTAAATCTATCAATACCATTAATGAACTTAACGAGTGGTAATTTAGATTCAAGAACTTATGATGTAGAGTTTAGAATCAATTGTCAAACACAAGAAACTTTTTCAAGTGTTACAATGCTAATTACTAAAAATGAATCTACAGCTCACAACTACACAGCAACAAACAAAGTATTAAACGACAATATATTTATACAAGACTACTTACCTAAAATGAAAGTAATAGATTTTCTTAGTGGCTTGTTTAAGATGTTTAATTTAGTTGCTTACAAAAGATTAGGTGATAGCACAATTTATGTAGAAACTTTTGACGATTTTATGTACGAGGGAGTAACAAGAGACATAACAAAATACATAGATGTTTCTAAAAGCACAATAGATAGACCAATACCATACAATCAAGTAAACTTTAATTATTCTAAACCTGTAACTCAAACCAGTCTTAGATTTCTCAATCAGTTTGCTCAAGCCTTTGGAGATTTAGAATATTCTGCTCCAGAAAAGTATGACGGTCAAGCATTTAATTTACAATTACCTTTTGAGAGAAGTGTTTTAATTAATTTACAAGATAGTTCTGGTGTAAATACAAACAATATATTAGGATGGTGGGTAGATGACAAAGGAGAAACTACATTAGGTAAACCATTTATATTTTTTAATAGAGTTATTGATTCAAGTAGTAATACAGTTACAGGACTAAACATTACAGCTTATAATGCACCTTCTAGTGTTTCAGCAGATGGAAATCACTCTTTAAATTTTGGTGCTGAATATGATGAATTTAATAAATCTGTAAATACAAATAGTTTGTTTAGTAGATTCTACCAAAACTATATTTTACAAACATTTAACCAGAATGCCAGGATTATAAAAGTATCAGCTAGATTGCCTGTAAGTTTTATTTTAAATTATAGAGTAAATGACGTTATATTAATAGAAGGTCAAGAATATTATATAAATAGTATTAAAATAGATTTAACAACAGGCAAATCAGATTTAGACCTAATAGTAAAAACAGTAACATATACAAATAGTGTACTAACGTGATAAGAAATATATTAGACTTACTGCCTTATGCTAAAGGCGAAACGGAAAACATAAAAATAGCTAAAGGTAGATATAAAATGCCTGAGACATTTAAAGAGGGTTATAAACAACTAAGAGACGAATTGCATACGTTCAAAAATAAATAAAAATGAGTAAAAAGGTTTACATAGATTTTGAGCTTAGATATAAAGAGGCTGTTAAGAACTTGGATGAAATGCAAAAAGAATACACCAAGTTAGAAACTAAGGTTGGAAAGTATGAAAAGCAAGTAGAGAAAGCAGCAGACACTCAAAATCAAATGGGTGGAGTGCTTGATAAAGTTACAGGTGGTGCTGTTACTAAATTTAAAAACCTAACTAGTGGAGTTAAATCTGCTATAAAAGGTTTTAAAGGTTTAAGGGTTGCAATTATATCAACAGGTATTGGTGCTTTAGTTATAGCTTTAGGCTCTTTGATAACAATGTTTAAAAGCTCAGAGGAGGGTCAAAATAGGTTTGCAAAAATTATGACACAAATAAGTGTTGTTACAAATAACCTTATTGATATTTTTAGTGATTTTGGAAGTGTTATATTTAATGTATTTAAAGGAGATTTTGGTGCTGCAAAAGATGCACTAAAAGATGTTACAGAAGGAGTTAAAAACTTTGGAGAGGAAACCAGAAAAGAGTTAGAAGTTGCAGGTGAGCTAGCAGATAAAAGGGCTAAGGCAGATAAAGTTGAAAGAGGTTTAATTGTAGAGAGAGCTGAGGCGACAAGAAAATATAATGAGCTTAGAGAAAAGGCAGCACAAAGAGAAAACTTTACATCAGCAGAAAGAATAGAGTTTTTAAAAGAAGCTGGTAGAGTTGAAGAAGAAATAACACTTAAAGAAATAGCTGCTGCTAAATTAAGATTTGAAGCAAAAAGTGCAGAAAACAAATTATCAAAATCAACCAAAGAAGATTTAGACGAAGAGGCGCAGTTAAAAGCTAGATTGATTGAGCTAGAAGCTAGTAGATTAAAGAAACAAAAAACTCTTAACGCTGAACTTGTTACGAACATAAGAGAAGCTAAAGCACTTGAAAAAGCAGAAGAGCTAGAATTAGCAAACTTTAAAAAACAATTAAGAGATGCAGAAGCAGTTTCAGAAGAAGATAAAAGAGCTTTAGAATTATTAAAAATAGAAGAACATTATCAAGCATTAATAGATAAAGCAATAGAAAATGATATTGCTACTACTGAGTTAGAAGATGCTCTTAGACTTGCTAAAGAAGAAAAACAAGCTGGGTTTGATGAGGCAGATGCTAAAAAACAAAAAGAAATAGATGACAAGATAAAAGCAGATGAAGAAAAAAAACTAGCTCATTTACAAGAAATAGAAGCACAAAAAATTGCTGCAAGAGAAAACACTTTTAACACTGCTATTAGACTAGCAGGAGAAGAAAGTAGATTAGGTAAAGCTATGTTGGTAGCTAAAACTATATTAGCTGCTAAAGAAAACATAATGGAAATTAGAAAAACTTTAGTTAAAGCACAACAAGCATCAGTAGAAGCAACTATTGATGGGGCAAAGTCTGGTAGTGCTGTTGCACAAGGAGCTGCTGAAACATCTAAAATAGGTTTTCCACAAAACATACCACTTTTGATTGCTTATGCTGCACAAGCTATAGGAATTATATCAGCAGTTAAACAAGCAGTAGGTAAGACAAAAAAAGCAGCATCTATGGCAGGTGCATCAAGTGGAGGCAGTGTAAATATTGAAACACCACAAATATCAACTACACCAGCAGCCGCATCACAACCTCCATCATTTTCAACAGTTGGAGCAAGTGGAGTAAATCAATTAGCAGATGTATTAGGAGGAGGACAACAACCTGTTAGAGCGTTTGTCGTTAGCAGTGAAGTATCAACAGCTCAACAATTGGATAGAAATATTGTACAGAGTGCAAGTATAGGATAAACAAAAAAATAAATTAAAACGTTATTATAATATGAGAATTGTAGAACTTATCTTAGGAGATGATGAACTAACAGGAATCGAAGCTATTTCAGTAGTAGAAAACCCTGCAATCGAAGAAGATTTTATAGCACTTAAAAGCGAGGAAATTAAACTTGCTGAGGTTAATAAAGAAAAGCGTATTCTTATGGGTGCTTTACTTGTTCCTAACAAACCTATTTATCGTAGAAAAGGAGAAGAAGAATATTACATATATTTTTCAAAAGATACAGTAGAAAAAGCATCACAGCTTTATTTAATGAATGGTAATCAATCAAAAGCAACATTAGAACACCAACACACGATAAACGGACTAACATTAGTAGAATCTTGGTTAGTAGAAGATAAAGTACACGATAAATCAGCAAAATATGGACTTAATCTACCTATTGGTACTTGGATGGGTGCAGTTAAGGTAAACAACGATGAAATCTGGAATAATTATGTCAAAACAGGTAAAGTTAAAGGCTTTAGTATAGAAGGTTACTTTGCTGATAAGATGGAAAGACCAAAAGAGCCTATAAACGACTTTGAAGAGGAAGAAGCAGAAGAAATGTTATCGGTAATACGTTCTATAGTAAAAGAGGATAAGCGTTTAAAGGGTGGTAAGAGACGAGAACTAGAAACATATAGCGATTACCCTTCTGGCGTAAAGAACAACGCTAAAAGAGGCATAGAATTAAACGAGAAGGTTAATAATAAGTGTGCTACGCAAGTAGGTAAGATACGAGCTAAACAACTTGCACAAGGAAAAGCTATTTCTAAGGAAACAATAAAAAGAATGTATTCTTATTTAAGTAGAGCAGAAGAATATTATGATGAGGGAGATTCTAAAGCGTGTGGAACTATTTCATATTTACTTTGGGGTGGTAAAGCAGCTCTTAGATGGTCAGAATCTAAACTTAAAGAATTAGATGGCAAGAAAAATAATTAGCACTTATATAAAGCCTAAAAGAAAATCTCATTCACATAGCAAAAATGCAAGTGTAGGACAAACAGGATATAAAAAAAAATATAGAGGACAAGGCAGATGAAAAAATTTGAAACACCAAGTAAGACAAGTCCAAAAGGAGGGCGTAGAGGTTGTTTATGTAAAGATGAAACCTATTCAGTAAAGTGCTGTAAGGGAAATATAATAAATCAGGGCATTGGTAAAATATAAAAATGCAAATATAAATTTAAACACGTTATAGTAATATGAAATCAACAGAAATCTTAAACAAAATCAAAACTTTCTTAGGAGAGGATAAAGTTGAGCAAGAAGAAACTCAATTAGAAGAAACTCCTAAAGAAGTATTAGAACTAGCACAATTAAAGCTAGAAAACGGTACAGTATTAGAAGCTGAGGCTTTTGAAGCAGGAAACGAAATCTTTATTCTTACAGAAGATGATAAAATTGCTTTACCTGTAGGTGAGTATCTTACAGAAGAAGGTAAAACACTTGTTGTAGAGGAAGAAGGAATAATTCAAGAAATCAAAGCAGAAGAGGAAGTAGAAGAAGAAGCTCCTGCTGAAGAAGAAGAAGAAGTAGAAGCTGAATATGTATCTAAGGAAGAATTTGAATCAGCCGTTGAAGAAATCAAAGGTATGATAAACGAACTTAAGGAAGTAAAAGAAGAAATGGCTGAGGTAGAGGAGCAAGTTAAACAAGAACTTAGCGAAACTCCAGCAACTGAGCCAATTAATCACAATCCTGAAGTTCAAGAGAAATTTAAAGTAAAGTTCGGACAAAATAGAAAAGAAACTACTTTAGATAAGATAATGAAAAAATTAAGTAACAATTAAAATTAAATAAAATGCCAAATCCAACAATTACAGGAAGTAGTTATGCAGGTGAATTTGCAGGGAAATATTTAGCAGCTAGTTTATTCGCAGCTAAAACTCTTGATGAAGCTGCTGTAACTATTTTACCTAACATTAAGTACAAAGCTGCTATGAAAGTAGGAGCATTTTCAAACTTAGTAAGAAGTGCAGATTGTGATTTCGATTCAACGACATCAGGTCTTACTCTTACTGAAAAAGTATTAACTCCAACTGAATTGCAAGTTAACCTACAGATTTGTAAGAAAGAATTACATTCTGATTGGGAAGCTGCTCAAATGGGCTTTAGTGCTTTCGATAATTTACCTCCATTATTTTCTGACTTTGTTATCGCTAGAGTAGCAGCAGAGGTTGCACAAGCAACTGAAAACTCTATCTGGGGTGGTGCAGCAGCAGAAGGTAACTTTGATGGTTTTAAAACTATTATGCAAGCAGATGGAACTGTAGTAGATGTAACAGGACAATCTGTTACTGCTGCTAATGTTATTGCAGAGCTTACTAAAATTATAGATGCAATTCCAGCAGCTGTTTATGGAAGTGATGATTTAGTATTATATGTTTCAACAACATTTGCTAAGTGTTATATTCAAGCACAAGCTACTTTAGGTTATGCTAATTTATATAATGCAGGAACAACAGAAATGAACTTTCAAGGTATTCCAATGTTTGTAACACCAGGTCTACAGACTAACAATGCAGTTGCAGCTAGAAAATCTAACTTATATTTCGGAACAGGTCTATTAAATGACAGAAACGAAGTTAAAGTTATTGATATGGCTGATATTGACGGGTCTCAAAATGTGAGAGTAGTTATGAGATATACTGCAGGAGTTCAGATTGGTGTAGGAGCTGATATTGTTCTTTACTCATAATAAAATAAATTAACTAACAAATAAGGGGTAGGTGGTTTTTCTACCCACCCCTTTTTTAATAAAATAAAAGAATATGGCTTGTATATTAACAAAAGGAAGAGGTTTACCTTGTAAAACAGGAGTTGGTGGCTTAAAGGCTGTTTACTTTGTTGACTTTGGTGGTCTTGGAGCTTTAACTGCATCTGGAGGAGAAGTTTCTGGGTTTGGTGGAAGTCCAACGCTTATGAAGTTTGACATTAAAGGAACATCGACACTTGATACTACTGTAACCTCATCAAGAGAAAACGGAACTACTTTCTACGAATCAAGTTTAGTAATGAACTTAACATTCCAAGAAAAACAAACATCAGAAGAAATTAAATTATTAGCAGTTGCAAGACCACAAATCATTGTAGCAGATTATAATGGTAATTTCTTTTTATTAGGACAAGACCACGGATGTGAGCTTACAACAGG
>Ga0114934_10001608_pt1 | contig 14708 bp, 13 predicted proteins | sample 4SBtaG_2_FD_99695 | JGI IMG/M metagenome (GOLD analysis project Ga0114934, IMG submission 99695) | Deep subsurface microbial communities from Kolumbo volcano to uncover new lineages of life (NeLLi) - 4SBTROV10_white metaG | ecosystem: Environmental > Aquatic > Marine > Volcanic ... | reverse complement strand
TAAAACCGCTTTATCATTATTATACAAAACATTATATAAAAAGTCAATATTTGCGAAAAGTTTTTCTTTGTGGGATAATTTTTGTATTTCTTCTTCTAAATCACTATCTTCCCCTATCAAAAGATTCGCTTTTTCTATTTCCTGAATGGCAAATTTCAAAATTTCTATGGTTCTTTCTTTTTCTTCTTCTTTCATTTTTAACAGTCTCAATTTCTCATCAACATCCCTATACTTCTTATAAGCAAAAACAAAATTTTCAATATCTTCGTCTAATTTTCCAAATTTATCTAAAATTTTTAAATGATTATCTACTTTTAATAAATACTGATGCTCATATTGTCCATGGATGTCTACTAACATATTACCAATTTCTTTTAATTTTGATACAGTCACAGCACTATTATTAATAAAAGCAGTGCTTTTTCCATTCGAATCAATAATTCTTTTTATTATGAGTGAGTTATCTTCACAGTCTATTCCACTTTCTTTTAAAAGAGATAAAATTTCAGAATCATGGGGCACAACAAATTGGCCTTCTATTTGTGCTTTTTTTGTCCCTGTTCGTACACTTTCCGAATTAATTCTTTCTCCTAGAATGGATTGCAACGCTCCGATTATGATAGATTTACCAGCACCTGTTTCCCCTGTTAATATATTTAAACCAGAACTGAAATGAATTGTGATATCTTTAATTAGAGCATAATTTTGAATATGCAAAAATTCTAACATTTTTTTACCTTGTCCATTCAAATTTTTTACTTAATAATTCATAAAAATTATAATTTTGTGTGATAATAAGAGGAATTTCATATTGAGATTTTGCAACTTCTATTGTTGTTTTATGAGATAAAGGAATTCCTTTGCGACCATCAAGAGTGAGATACGCTTTTTCTTCATCATCAATGCCTATTTTTAATTGAATTGTAACATCTGGATTGGCCAAAAAAGGTCTCGTTCCTAAACCATGAGGACAAATAGGATTGATAATAATTAAATCTAGAGAGGGTAAGACAATGGGGCCGTGAGCAGATAAAGAATAGGCTGTTGAACCTGTCGGTGTCGCAAAAATAATTCCATCAGCACGGTATGTGCTCACAAATGTATTATTTATTAAAAGATCTAAATGCAAAATCCGAGATAATGTTCCTCGCGCTATCGCAATTTCATTTAAACAATGGTAGTTTTTTTTGTTAATTTTGGCTTGAAGCATCATTCTTTTTTCAATTTTTCCTTCTCCTGCAATAATCCGCGACAAAATCTTTTTATAAGAATTAAATTGTACCTCGTTTAAAAAACCTACATTACCAAAATTAATACCCATTGTTGGAATACTTTCTTTATAAAAAAGCCCTGCTGCATATAAAAAAGTACCATCTCCGCCTAAAACTAAAATCATATCACTTTTTTGTTTTAAAAACTGTAGTGAGTGGCCATAATTTTTTTTGTTTAATGTTGCTGCTATTTTTTGTTCAAAAAAAACTGAGGCTCCTTTATTTTCTAAAAATTTTATTATGCCTGGTATTTGCTTTTCAACTTTACTTTTTTTTAAATTTGGAATAATGGTTATATTTTTAATTTTTTTCATAAATTATTGACTTTTTTTTTTAATGAATTATCTTTACTCCTAGGAGTTAATATGGGACAAAAAAAATTTTTGTGTTTTTTTTCTCTTTATATCTCATTGTCAATACAAATTTAAGGGCTAATCTTTTCCTGAAGCCCTCTTTTGCTTTTAATAATAATCAAATTTTTGTAAAAAATCAATTTATTTTTTCATCTTTTTTTTCTCAAAACCAATCTTTTAATTCTTTTATATATATGAATACTATTACATATCAACCAAATTTTTCTTATCTTCATTTAGACGTAAATTTTGTAACAATAAATCAAAATTTCTCGCAATCTTTTCAACCCTTATCTTCTATCAAAATCTATTATGCACCTTCTGAAACTTTACAAGCAAATATTGAATACTGTCCCACAAGTGTAATAAAAAATAATTTTGTTTTATCTCAATGGAAGTTTAATTTAATCAAAACTTTTTTTCATAATTCTTTAACTGTAGAGGTTCATTATGTTCCTTAATTTTATTCCATATAAATTAGCAAAAAATCTTAAACCAGATTATAAAAAATCTCTTAACTATGCCATTATTGATGGAATTTTTTGGGCTATAATGTTTGGGTTAGGAGAAAATTTTCTCATTCCTTTTGCTTTATTTTTTGGAGCATCTTCTTTTCTTGTAAGCTTAATTCCTGGAATTGGTCAACTTTCGATTGCTATCTCAAATTTATTCAGTCCTGCCTTTATTAATAAATTTAAAAAACGAAAAATTTTAATTATAATATCCAACGAAATTCATGCTTTTTCATGGATCCTCATTCTTTTTTCTACTTTGTTCTTCAAAAATCCTATTTTTATTATTATTTTTTATGCTTTTGGAATTTTATCAACGAGTTTTGCTATGACACCATGGTATTCCTGGATGAACGATTTAATCCCTTTAAAAATACGTGGCTCTTATTGGGGTTTAAAAAATAAAATCGTTGGGTTTACGCAAATTGGTGCTACTTTATTAGGTGGTTTCATTTTATCTTTATTTAAAAAGAGTCACAATACTTTAGCTGGTTTTTCCTTAATTATCATTTTATCCTTTTTGTTTCGTGGTTTTAGTTTTTATCCTTTACTAAAACAACATGAACCCAAAATGAAAACAACACATCAAAAAGAAACGTCTTTTTTATTATTTTTAAGAAATCTCAATAAAACAAATTTAGGAAAATTTATCATTTTTAATAGTTTCCTTACATTTGCTTCAGCCATGATGTTTCCTTTCATTCCTGTTTTTTTACTCAAAACCCTTCATTTTTCCTACATTCAATTTTCTATCATTATGTTTTTAGGAAATTTTTTTAATTTTTTATCTATGCCATATTGGGGTAATCTTTCTGATAAATATGGAAATTATAACATAATAAAAATAACAAGTATTGTGTTCCCTTTTTTAACTCTAGGATGGGTGTTTTTTAGAAATTTTTATGTTTTTTTATTTATAAATGCAATAAATGGTTTTTTTTGGGCTGGATTTTTTCTATCAACGCAAAATTTCATTTTTGATAATTCTATAAAATCAAAAATCCATATTAATATGGCTTATTTTTTTGTGCTAAATAACATTTTTGCTTTCTTTGGTTCTATTACAGGTGGTATTTTAACAAAAATTATTACAAAACCATTTATATACAATGTAATCCCTTTTATAAAATACACACCTCAAAAATTAGAAATTATATTTTTCTTTTCTTTCATTCTCAAAACTGTTGCAATTATTTTTTTTATCAAAAAATTCTATGAAATCAAAGCAAAGCCTAAAATTCATAATACTTTTATTGTTTTTATTTTCAAACCTGCCATAACATACATTAATAAAATTATGCCAATAATTATAAAAAAAACGACTCATAAAAAATGATTCATTTCTTAAAAAATTAATAAATTTTGTTTAATTTTTGTTTATAAAAAAGTTGAAAAATCGTTTATTTTTATCTATATTCACCAAAGTGTTTTTTTGTTTTATATTTTAAACAGTTTTAACATAAATAAATACTGATATTTCAGTTTTTATTTTGATTTAAACGCAATATACATACTTATTATATTTATTATTTATTTATATATATCTATAATATAAGGAGAAGAAAAAATGAAACTATCTATTCCTAAAGAACCTTTATTAAAAGCTATTCGTATTGCAGAATCATTCTTATTTATAAAAAATTTAAATAAAGCAGATTTACTCATCGACGCTTCAAGTGATTTAACTCAAATTTTTGCAACAGACAGAGAAACATCTGTAAACATAAAATTAAAAGCAAATATAATCGAAAATGGATCTATGGTTATTTATGGTAAAAAATTCAATGAAATTTTATCTGCCTTACCAAATGATGATGTTGAATTAACAGCAATTAGTGAAACTGTTAATATAAAAACCCTTAATAAAAACACAAAAGCCATTTTTAATTTAAAAATTTCACCAAAAGATGGATATCCAAAAATGCCTGAACAAAAAAACGATAATTTTTTTAAATTAAAACAGTCCATATTAAAAACAATGATTTCTAAAGTCATTTCTTCTGCCTCTAATGATGATACCAGTTACACATTAAATGGTATATTATTCAATATAAAAAGAGATTCTTTAAAATTAGTCGCAACAGATGGTAGACGTTTATCTCTTATTTCTGAAAATATTGTAGGAACTCCAGAAGAAAAAAATGTTATTGTTTCTAAAAAAGTATTGAGTGAATTAGAAAAAATGTTAAATGAAGAAGGAGAATGTCAAATTGGTTTATCTGATAATCAAATCTTTTTTTATTTTGATAATATTTATATTTCTTCAACATTGATAGAAGGAGATTTTCCAGATTATCAACAAATAATTCCTAATAATTTTGATTTAGACATATCTTTTAATACAGCTTTTTTAAGCAGAGCCGTAAAAAGAATTTCAACATTAGTTAATGAAAATTATCGTTTAATTACTTTTTCTTTTAATAATGAAAGCGTATCAATTAATTCTGCAGACCCAGATCTTGGAGACGCAACAGAGGAAATTCCAATAGAGTCTATAAGTAAACATCTTGATGAAAATTTTATTATTGGTTTTAATGCTTTTTTTCTAATGGATGTTTTAAAAATCATCACCAAGGATTCGGTATTATTTAGATTTAATAAAAACACTAACCCAGCTCTTATTATGGAAAAAGACAATGATAAATATTTGTCCATCATAATGCCTATGAAATTAACGTAAAATGTTTATAGAGAATTTACATTTAAAAAATTTTAGAAATTATTTAGATAATAAGTGGTCATTTGATAAACAACACAATATAATTTTAGGAGCAAATGGTACAGGAAAAACAAATTTTCTTGAAGCCCTTTATTTTCTCAGTTTTGGCCGTTCTTTTAGAACCAATAAAGACTCTCATGTTGTTAAAAAAAATACAAACGGGTTTTATATAAAAGGCAAATATCGTCATAATTCTAATGACATTATTGAAATTTCTTATTATAATAAAGAAAAAAAAATTAAATATAATCAAAAACCTATTTTAAGAAAGGAGTTATTTTCTCATTTAAAAACAGTTCTTTTAGATTCTGATGATATATTTTTAGTAAAAGGCAGTGCTGCTTATAGAAGAAAATATCTTGATATCATTTTATCTCAAACGGATACACAATATTTAGAGGCTTATATAAAATATAATTCTTTGTTGAAACAAAAAAATATTGTGTTAAAAAAAAAAATACTGATTTAATTGATATTATTAATTCACAATTAGCTAAATATATTATTATTATTGTTTCTAAGAGGCAAAATTTTTTAGACAGTATTCAAAAAAATTATTTAAAAATTTTTAATTTTATTACGAAAGAACGAATTAAAAGTCGTGTTTTGTATAAAACAAACATTACAAATTTATCAGAAAATGAAATTATAAATTTATTTAATCAGAATAAAGAAAAAGAATTGTTGCTAAATCGTTCTCTAGTAGGACCACACAGGGATGATTTAATGTTTTTTTTTGATGACTTTAATTTTAAAAATATTGGATCTCTTGGTCAAATACGGATTATTGGAATTGTTTTAAAATTTATTTATATAGAGTATATTTTAAAAAAAACAAAGGATTTACCTATTGTTTTATTAGATGATGTTTTATTAGAGTTAGATGAATTTCATAAAAACAATGTTGTAGAATATTTAAATATGTATGATAATATTCAAACATTTGAATGTTCAACAACAAAAAATTTGTATAAAAATTTAGATAATTATAATATAATTTTTTTGGAAAAACATGGAAAAAAAATTTAAATCCATAAAAGAAATTATACAACAATATTTTAAAAAACCAGATTTTGAAAAAAATAATTTATTATTTAAAATTAGAAAAGATTGGAAAAATTTTGTGTCAGAGGATGCAGCAAATCACACAGCCCCTTATAAAATACATCAAAGAAAACTTTATGTGGCTGCAGATAATTCTATTTGGGTTAGTGAATTAAGATTTTATAAAGATGATATTATTAATAAAATAAAAGATAATTATGCGGGTCTAAATGTAAGAGATATTCATTTTATAGTCCGTTAAAGGAGATTGTTTTATGGCAAAATATAATGCTGAACAAATTCAAGTTTTAGAAGGATTAGAAGCAGTTCGAAAAAGACCAGGTATGTATATTGGGAGTACTGGTTTAGATGGTTTACATCATCTTGTTTATGAAATTGTGGATAATAGTATTGATGAAGCTTTGGCTGGGTTTTGTGATCATATTCGTGTTGTTATAAAAAAAGGAAATGTCATAGAGGTTGTAGATAATGGTCGAGGCATTCCTGTGGACATGCACCCAACAGAAAAAGTACCAGCCTTGCAAGTTGTTATGACAAAATTACACGCAGGTGGAAAATTTGATCACGATTCCTATAAAGTCTCAGGTGGTTTACATGGTGTTGGGGTGAGTGTTGTAAATGCTTTATCAGAATGGCTTGAAGTGACAGTGGCAAGAGGTGGGAAATTATATTATCAAAAATATAAAAGAGGAGTACCTCTTAATAAAATTAAAGTAATAGGTAATAGTACGAAAACGGGCACTAAAGTTTTATTTTATCCTGATGATCAAATTTTTGACACGCTAGAATTTAAGTTTGATGTTTTAGCAAATAGATTACGAGAATTAGCTTTTTTGAATAAAGGACTCAAAATAGATTTAATTGATGAAAGAGATAAAAAAATTAAAGAACATTCATTTAAATTTGATGGTGGTATTGTATCTTTTGTTAAGTTGTTAAATAAATCTAAACATGTTATTGCAAAAGATCCTATTTACTTTCATAAAACCACTGATGATATTGATTTAGAGATATCTATAGAATATAATGATGGCTATAATGAAGTCGTGTATAGCTATGTCAATAATATTAATACTAAAGAAGGTGGTACTCATTTAAGTGGATTTAAAACGGGATTAACCAAGGTTTATAATGATTTTATCAAAAGTTTAGGTTATGATAAAAAAGTTAGTAAACTTACAGGCAATGATGTGCGAGAAGGGCTTACTGCAGTAATTAATTTAAAAATAAAAAACCCTCAATTTGAAGGACAAACTAAAACAAAATTAGGCAATAGTGAAGTAGAAAGTTTGGTTTATAGTGAAGTAAAAGAAGCTTTAACAGAATATTTTGATCAAAACATAAAAATTATAAAACTTTTATTAGATAAAGCCATTCAAGCTTTTCGTGCAAGAGAAGCCGCAAAAAAAGCACGAGATTTAACAAGAAGAAAAGGAGCTTTAGATTTTGATAATGGATTACCTGGTAAATTAGCAGATTGTTCAAGTCGTAAACCAGAAGAATCTGAGTTATATTTAGTCGAAGGAGACAGTGCTGGAGGTTCGGCGAAACAAGGTCGAGATCGTAAATTTCAAGCCATTTTGCCACTAAGAGGAAAAATTTTAAATGTAGAAAAATCAAGATTAGATAAAATTTTATCTAATCAGGAAATTAAAACCATTATTACTGCGATTGGTGGAGGTATAACAAAAAAGGATTTTGATGTTGAGAAAGTTCGTTATCATAAAATCATTATTATGACAGATGCTGATGTTGATGGGGCGCATATTATGACTTTAATATTAACTTTATTTTTTCGATATATGCCTCAGCTTATTGAGAAAGGATATGTGTATTTAGCTATGCCACCTTTATATAGAGTTGCAATTGGGAAAAAATTTGAGTATTGCTATTCTGATGAAGAAAAAGATAAATTAGTGAAGAATTGGAAAAAAGAATTTAAAGGTAAAGAAATATCTATTCAACGCTATAAAGGTTTAGGAGAAATGAATCCTGATCAATTATGGTCAACAACAATGGATCCTGAATCAAGAAAATTAAAACAAATAAATTTAGAAGATGATATAATAGCGGATGAAATTTTTTCTATGTTAATGGGAGATGCAGTGGCACCAAGAAAAGAATTTATAGAGCAAAATGCTCAATATGTTAAAAATTTAGATATATAAGATTTTAAGGAGTATAAAATGGCAAAAATGAAAAATATAAATAAACAAATTCTTTCAGCCCCTATTGAAGAGGAAATGAAAAACTCCTATCTTGATTATGCTATGAGTGTTATCATTGGTAGAGCTTTACCAGATGTACGAGATGGTTTAAAACCAGTTCATCGCCGTGTTTTATATGCTATGCTGGAGAGACATTGGACTCATGACAAACCTTTTGTGAAATCTGCTAAAATTGTTGGTGAAGTCATTGGTAATTATCATCCTCATGGAGATACAGCAGCTTATGAAACTATGGTAAGAATGGTTCAAGATTTTTCTTTAAATGTACCTCTTGTGACAGGGCAAGGAAATTTTGGGTCTATTGATGGAGATAAAGCTGCTGCTTATCGTTATACAGAAGCTAAACTTTCTTTACCAGCAGAAGAGCTTTTAAAAGATATTCGTAAAGACACTGTTGATTTTGTTCCCAATTTTGACGGAACAAAACCAGAACCTGTTGTTTTACCTGCAGCATTTCCAAATTTGCTTGTGAATGGATCAAATGGTATTGCAGTTGGAATGGCAACGAACATACCACCACATAATTTAACAGAAGTAATTAATGGGACTATTGCATTTATTGATAATCCTAGTATAAAGATTATTGATTTAATGAAATATATAAAGGGACCTGATTTTCCAACCTCAGGTCTTATTTTTGGAGCAAAGGGAATAAAAGAGGCGTATTTAACTGGTAAAGGCAAAATCACAATACGAGCGAAGATTGACTTTGAAAATACAAAAACCGGAAAAGAAAGAATTATTATTACTGAAATCCCTTATCAAGTCAATAAAACCAATTTAATAGAATCTATTGCAAATTTGGTTAAGGAGAAAAAATTAGAGGGCATATCTTTATTGAGAGATGAATCAGATAGAAGAGGAATGCGTATAGTTATTGAGATTAAAAAAAATATGAATTCTCAAATTATCTTAAACCAATTGTATAAACATACGCAATTGCAAGTTAGATTTGGGATTATTTTATTAGCTTTAGTAGATAATCAACCAAAAGTTTTAAATTTAAAAGAAATTTTAAATGAGTATGTAAAACATAGAAAAGAAATAGTTGTTAGAAGAACTAAATATGATCTTAAAAAAGCAGAAGCAAGAGCCCATATATTAGAGGGACTTATTATTGCGTTAAATAATATTGATGCTGTCATTAAGGTAATAAAATCTTCTAAATCTGTTGATGTGGCGAGAAAAAATTTAATGACTCAATTTAAATTATCTGAAATTCAAGCTACTGCTATTTTGGATATGAAGTTACAAAGATTAACTGCTTTGGAAGTTGATAAAATAAAAAAAGAATATGCAGATCTTCAAAAATTAATAGCAGCATTAAAAGCTATTCTTAGCAGTGAAAAGAAAATTTTAGGTATTGTGAAAAAAGAACTTATAGAAATAAGAGATAAATATAAAACAGAACGAAAAACTAAAATCATTATGGATAGTATAGAAAGTTTTGCTATTGAAGATATTTTGGCAGATGAAGATATGGTTATTACCATATCAAATGCTGGATATATTAAAAGACTACCAATTGATACATACAAAAGACAAAGAAGAGGAGGTCGTGGTGTTAGTTCGGCTAATATGCGAAAAGAAGATTTTGTTTCTTTGATATCTATTGCGTCAACCCATAGTTATTTGTTATTTTTTACAAATAAAGGTAAAATATTTTGGGTGCGAGTACATGAAATTCAGCAAGAGAGTAAACAGTCTAAAGGCCGACCTATTGGTTCTATTTTAAATATTTCTGCTAATGAAAAAATAACAGCAATAGTGAGTGTTAAAGATTTTTCTGATGATTCGTCTTTGGTTATGATTACAAAAAATGGAATTATTAAAAAAACAAAAACATCTGAATTTAACAATGCCAAAAAGAAAGGAATTATTGCTATTAATTTATTATCTAACGATGATCTTGTTGATGTAAAATTAGTTGAAAAGAAACAAGATGGTTTTATTGGCACGAAACATGGTAAAGGATTGAGATTTAATTTAGATAAAATTAGAAATATGGGACGTTCAGCCAAAGGAGTCAAAGCTTTAAATTTGAGTAAAGATGATGAGATAATTGGCATGACAGTAGTATTGCCAAAAACAAAATTATTTGTAGTAACAGAATTAGGATTTGGAAAAAGAGTAGATTATAAAAATTTTAAAGCCAAAGGAAGAGGTGGCAAGGGTATGACTTATGTTAAAACTTCGGATAAAACAGGGGGAGCGGTTGGTATTAAATCTATCGGAGATAATGATGAATTAATGCTTATATCAGAGCAGGGGATTATGATTCGATTTCAAGCTAAAACAATTTCTTCTCAAGGAAGAAGTACTCAGGGTGTAAAAGTTATGGCTTTAGAAAAAGAGGATAAAGTCAGTGATATTGCTATTGTTACTGAGGATACATTGTAAAAAAAAATATAAATAAAAAAAAGCAATGTTCCACGTGGAACATTGCTTTTTTTTAGTCTCAAAAACAACAACAAATTCGTTTTAAAAATTTTAAAGTTATTATTAATCACTTATTTGTTTTTAGTAGAATGAAATAGTGTTCCACGTGGAACATCATTTCATTTTTTGTAAACAAACACAAGAAATCTTTTTTTGGGAAGAAAAGGTATAGTTACAGGATAGGTTTGAATGTTTTCAATTTTTCTTTTTATAGAAGTGGGCATATTTTTTATTTCTTTAGTATATTTAGGACCCTTATATAAAATCATTAATCCTTTTGGTTTTAAAAAATGAAAACTATTTTTTATCAGATATTCCATAGTTCCGACAGCTCTAGAAACAATAATATCATAGAAGTTTTGGTGTTCTTGTTTTAATGATTTAGAGTTGTAGTTTAAAAAAAAACATTGATGAATGTTTAGTTTTTCAACAACAGTTTGTACAAAGTTTATGCTTTTTTGTTTTTGATCAAGAAAATAGGCTTTGAAATTAGGTTCTATAATTTTTAGAGGTAATAAGGGAAAACCTGCGCCACAACCAATATCAATAACTTTTTTATTTATAAGTATTCCTGGCTTTAGACTCAATAAAGCTAAAGAATCAAAAAAATGTTCAATGATAATATCGCGAGGGTTTTTTATGGATGTAAGGTTGTAGGGTAGATTTTGGATTTCTTTAAGATATGTAATGAATAGATTGATTTGTTTTGAATCGATAGCTAAATTGAATTGTATAAATCCTTTTTGCAATAATTCTTTAAAATTAGATGGATTCATAGACAAAACCTAATATTATGATAAACTTCTTGTTTGATTTTATTAGAAAAAATCCTTTCAATAAAATTTATGTTTTTTTATTCCCAAGGTTTTAATAAATGTTTAAAGGTTCTTGTTTCTTCTTCAATTTTAATAGAAGGATTATATTTGCTTAGCAAAGATAAGGTTAAAATATTTAAAGATAAAAAATAAAATCCTGAAAATAATAAGATAAAACCAAGAACAGAAAAAAGAAATAATATCGTTGTGCTAATAAAAAAAATTCCAAGAAGAAAAAAGATTCCAAGATTGTCTAATACTAGAAGAAAAGATTTATAAATAATTTTAAAAAATTTTTCATTTTGATTTACAAGAATGGGAAAAAAATTAAGAGACATCATTAAATAATATAAGGAAATCCATAAAATTACACCTGCTAAAATTAATTGCAAAAAAGGATTTAAATTCATACTTTTTGTTGCGTAAAAAATAAAAGCTTTATAAAGAATAATAAATATAATAGAATTTGTAATAAAAAGCAGTAAAGATTTTGCCCCAAATTTTTTTATCCCTTTCCAGAAGTTTGATATTTTTTTTGCATTTGAATAATTTTTTACCATCAAAGATGTAGCGTAACTGATTCCCCCTGAGGCAGGGTTAAAAAAAAGTAAATTTATTAAAAGAATATAATAAGTATCAGAACTGCTTTTAGTTAATATAAGAAAAAACATAAGAAAAAAAATGGGTAATTGAAATATAAACCACAATAAAGAAAATATTATATTTGGCAGAATATAATCATAGTTGACCCAAAACAATTTTTTATAAATAAATTTTAGCATATCTTAAATATAAACAAAAAAATAAAGAAAATCAATTTTTTGGTATTTTAGAGGCAATGTTAAAATTGGGTTTAAAAAAAATAAAAAAATTGACAATGTAATAAAAAAATATTAATCTTAGATATAGAGTTTTTATCCTTTTTTAAAGGAGTCTTGAATGATAAATAAAGATGTTGAAAAAATTCAATCGGCTGAAGAAAAGGCCAGAGAAATTATTAAACAAGCTCATCTTCAAATTGATACTCAAAATCAAAAATTAAAACAAGAATTACAAGATTATAAATCTCAGAAACAGTCATCTTATGAACAGCTTCGTTCTAATCTTTATAAAGAGACAGATTTGATAGTTTTAAAATATAAAGAAGATAAAAAAAGAGAATTAAAATCTTCTATATCCAAAATAAAAAATTTAACACATGCACATTCTGAAAAAGCCGTAAATTTTATCATTGATAGTTTAATTAAAAATTAAGAGGACTAAATGTCTGTTGCAAAAATAAAAAAAATACACATTATAGGACATCAAGAAAACAAAGAACAATTACTTAATGATTTATATAAATTAGGCGTAGTAGAAATATTTTCCTCTCAAACGACTTCTGTAAATGAAGAAACATTAAAAAAAGAAATTAAAGAATTGCAACAAACAATAGCTCAACTAGAAAATTTAATCAATTACTTAGAAGGATTTCAAGAAAAGAAAAATCTGCTAGATAGTTTATTTTCTGGTAAATTAGTTTTTAATAGTAAAGATGCTGAAGATATAATCAAAAAAAATCATTACCAAAGTTTTATTTTTTCTTTAACAGAAAAGAAAAATAAGATTGAAAATAGTCGAAATCAAATAGAAAACAATGAATCTCTAAAAGAATCTCTTTTAAATTGGAGGAATGTTGATATTGATTTTTCAAAATTAAATCTTCAACAAACAGATTTAATTTTAGGAATTATCGATATTGAAAAATACTCTTTCTTGAAAGAAGAATTATTAGCTTTGTCTCAGTTGCTCAGTTTAAAAGTTGTTAATCAAGATGAAAAATTTGTGTATTTTTCTATTCTTTTCTTAAAGTCCATAGGTGATGAAATTAATAAAAAATTAAAATATTATAATGTGATGGAATTCAATTATTCAAATATGAAACAAAGTATAAGAGAAGAAATTGAAGATTTGGAAAAAGAGATAAAGCATTTAGAACAAGTTATTCAAACTTCTCAAACAGAAATCAAAAAAGAAATAAAACATCTTCCAGAAATGCAGTTCTTTTATGATTACCTCACAAATAAATTAGATAAACTGCAGGTGCAGATGAATTTATCAACCACAGAAAAAAGTTATGTTTTTAATGGTTGGATTCCTGAAAAAGAAATATATAAATTAAAAAACATAGAAAAAAAATATACAACCCTCTATATAACTTATGAGGATCCCACAGAAGAAGATGATGTTCCAACATTAATGGAGAATAAAAAATCTTTTAAACCTTTTGAGATTGTTACTAGACTTTATAGTGTTCCTAAATATTTTGAAATAGACCCAACGCCTTTTTTAGCACCTTTTTTCGCTGTAACTTTTGCTTTGTGTTTAACAGATGCAGGATATGGGCTGTTTCTTCTTCTTGTTTCTCTTTTTGCTTTAAGGAAAATTAAAAATGAGCAAAATAAAGGATTTTTGGTTTTATTTTCAATTTTAGGGTTTTTAACATTTGGATTAGGAATAATGGCTGGGAGTTTTTTCGGAATAGATTTTAGTAAATTTACTGGTTCTTTAGCAGTTCTTCAAGAATGGCATGATAAATTAGCTATTATTGATCCTTTAAAAAAACCAATGCTCTTTTTTGGGTTAGCGTTAGGTTTAGGTTGGGTTCAATTGACATTTGGTTTTATTATTAAGTGGGCAGTCTCCATAAAAGAAAAAGATTATTCTACAACTAATGATGTTTCCCCGTGGATTATTATTATGGTGAGTATTGCCATGTTAGCTATAAATGGTTTATTTCTCAAAGAACCTAAATTTCAAACTTTATCATTAGGTGTTTTAGGATTAGGATTATTATGGCTTTTTCTTGTGGCAGGCAAAGGGACGAAAAACATTTTTGTGCGTTTTGCTAAAGGATTATATGGACTTTATGATGTTATTAGTGTTCTTGGTGATATTTTATCGTATGCTAGAATTTTAGCCTTGGGTTTAGCTACAGCTGTTATTGCTGGTGTGGCCAATACATTAGGTGGAATGGTTCTTGGAAAAATTACTCTTCCTCAAGTAGGCGTTGTATCAATTACAGTTTTTGTGATTATTCTTTTGCTTAAGATAGTTGGTTTTCTTCTTGTGACTTTAGGCTTTCATGCTTTGAATATAGCTATTAATACTTTAGGAGCCTTTATTCATTCTGTTCGTTTACAATTTGTTGAATTTTTTATGAAATTTTATGAAGGTGGCGGTCGAGAGTTTCAGCCTTTTAAAGAAAAAAATAAATATACATCAATAAAAGATTAAAATATAATTTTATCAGGAGGTTATTATGTC
>Ga0114934_10001607_pt1 | contig 14709 bp, 21 predicted proteins | sample 4SBtaG_2_FD_99695 | JGI IMG/M metagenome (GOLD analysis project Ga0114934, IMG submission 99695) | Deep subsurface microbial communities from Kolumbo volcano to uncover new lineages of life (NeLLi) - 4SBTROV10_white metaG | ecosystem: Environmental > Aquatic > Marine > Volcanic ... | reverse complement strand
CATCAGTTTGAACACGATTTTGGTGCTAAGACTACCACGCTCATGAGAAGAAACCGTTACTCGCGTACCGGTTATCTCCTGAATGGTGACACCAAGGTCAAGAAACGTTCTGCAAACTTGTTCTTGTCGGCAACTGGCCATGCGCATCATACTCCGGCTACAAACACCACTACTAACATGTGGGATATTGCTGATGGTAATGCGTCTGACAGAGCAGCTGACAGTGCAGCAAATCCAACACGAGCTATTCCGGGTGAATTGGTAATGAAGGCTGACTTTGTGACTCTCGCTGTTACTAGCGGTGGTGACTTCTTCGATTACAAAGCAATTACCGGTATGTAATCTAGAGCGTTTGTTTTTAGAGGGTGGAGGGGCTTGCCCCTCCCCCTCCCTTTTTCTACATCCCCCAGTACGGAGAAGTAAAATGACAGACGCATGGGAAGTCGTCAATAACATAGTACAAATGGTCGTGCTGCCACTAATGGGATGGGTATTGTTCACTATTGTTAATCATGGAAAACAAATTATCATATTGGAGGAAAAAGTGAACGATTCCTTGAATAGAAGAATGACCTCGATAGAGGATAAAGTAACAAGCATGGAAGTTAAATTAGAATCTAAGATCGACTCACTAGAAGAAAGCGTGGTTGATTGCAAGCTGGGAATCAACGATAAACTTAATGAAAAATTTGATACACTTATCAGTAGATTGGAGAAAAGGTAATGCGAAATCCTGAAGATAGACGTTATGGCGGTTTAGCATCTACTATAATAAAAAAGATTCTATCAGATTTCGGAATTACGCAAGAACAGGTTGACAAAATCAAGGCTGTTATAGATAATGTTGATATACAACAGGACGAAGAGACAACTACAATACGAATAACGACGAAAGACATAACCATTGTTATAAATAAATAATTGATTTGACCTCAGAGGAAATATAGGAAAAACATGTCCATAAAGTCTTTAATGAGCTACACCTTTGTTTCAAAATACGCCAGATGGATACCAGAGAAAAAGAGAAGGGAGACATGGAGCGAGGCGGTAGACAGAGTTAAAAAGATGATGTTGGACAAGTATGTCACTGACGATAGCTCAGAAGATATCAAGGCAGAAATAGAATGGTCCTATGAACAAATGCTAAAAAAGCGTGTTCTAGGAAGTCAGAGAGCGCTCCAATTTGGGGGCGCTCCTATCTTTAAACATAACGCCCGAATCTATAATTGTATTACGTCATTCTGTGACAGGCTTAGGTTTTTTCAAGAGTGTATGTATCTACTTCTATGTGGGTGTGGGACCGGATTCTCTGTTCAAAAACATCATATAGCAAAACTACCTAGACTACTAAGGGGAAAAACCGGTTCAAAGAAATTCGTAGTCCCCGATTCTATAGAGGGCTGGTCAGATGCTGTTGGAGTTTTAGTTTCTAGCTATTTCGATCAAGATGATCTATTCCCCGAATATAGTGGGAAAAATATTAACTTCGATTATTCTGAAATTCGTCCCGCTGGAGCGCTTCTTAAATCGAGCGGCGGCAAAGCTCCCGGACCAGATCCGCTAAAAAACGCCCTATCAAACATTAAAAAGATTCTCGATAAAGCATTAAAAAATGCCGACTTCGCATCCAAAGAGCTTCGTGGACTGACACCGATTGAGGCGTATGATGTTATTATGCATAGTGCAGATGCTGTTATCAGCGGTGGAGTGAGAAGAAGTGCTACCATATGTGTTTTTAGTCCCGATGATGAGGATATGGCCAAAGCTAAGACTGGAAATTGGTTCATTGAGAATCCACAACGAGGAAGATCAAACAATTCAGCGCTCTTATTGAGAAGTGAAACAACCAAAGAACAGTTTGCAGAACTTATGAATTCAGTTAAGGATTTTGGAGAACCCGGATTTGTGTGGGCAGACTCAACAGAGCTTTTAGTTAATCCATGCGTAGAAATTGGCATGTGGCCAGTAGATGAGACCACTGGTAAAAGTGGATGGCAGGCGTGCAATCTAAGTACTATAAATTGCGCAAAGATAAAAACAGAAGAAGACTTTTATGACGCATGTAGGGCGGCTTCAGTTATTGGGACTCTTCAGGCTGGTTTTAACAGTTTTGAGTATCTAGGAGAAGCTTCGGAGAATATTATCAAACGGGAGTCTCTTCTTGGCGTGTCTATGACTGGTATCATGGAACAGCATGACATTTGTCTAGACCCAGAAGTTCAAAAATATGGGGCTGACGTGGTTAAAAAAACCAATAAAGAATTAGCAAAGATGATAGGAGTCAACCAAGCGGCTAGAACAACATGTATTAAACCAGAGGGAACTTCTAGTTGCATACTTGGCACATCCAGTGGTATACATCCTCATCATGCTAAAAGATATATAAGAAGAGTTCAGGCGAACAAACTTGAACCTATATATAACTATTTTAAAGAGAAAAATCCGCGAGCATGTGAAGAGTCGGTTTGGTCTAATAATGACAGTGACGACGTGGTAGCATTCTGTGTAGAGGTTCCCGCCGGTTCTAAAACTAAAAATAAAGTGGACGCTCTTGAACTTTTGGAATATGTTAAAAGCACACAGAAGAGTTGGGTCATTCCCGGCACCAATAAAAACCTATGTACTCAGCCATGGCTGGTTCACAATGTGTCAAATACAATTAATGTAAAAGAAAATGAGTGGGATGAGGTAGAGTCCTATATTTATAAAAATAGAAAGTTTTTCTGTGGTATTTCCTTACTACCTATTACGGGGGATAAGGACTATCCACAGGCTCCATTTACAACAATTCACCTTCCTAGCGAACAGGTTTCTTATTATGGAGATGCTTCACTATTTGTAAGCGGATTAATAGAGGTGGCATTAAACCTATGGGAAGACAATCTTTGGTCGGCTTGTGATTCCCTTCTCGGTATTGGAGAAAAGATAAAGGGAAACGGTAAAAAAGAATGGGCTGATAGGTGTAAAAAGTTTGCAGATAGATATTTTGAGGGTGATTTGAGGAGGTTAACCTACTGTATGAAGGATGTGTATAACTGGAAGGAGTGGGTAGATTTAAATAGGGAATATGTTGCCGTTGATTATACTAATGTTATAGAAGAGCAAAATAATGTAAAGCCGGAGCAGGAATGGGCCTGTAGTGGCGGAGTTTGTGAAGTGGTATAAGAAAAAGGAGCAGGAACTATGACAGTAAGAATACCCCATGACCAACAATCGCGTAACGATATGCTTATGAAGCATCACGAAAAAGCTTACAAGAATACACACCAACCTCTTTCAATAAGATGTAAAAGATTATCAGAAAATGCCACCATTCCCACTAGAGCATATGAACATGACGCGGGGTGGGACTTATACGCCTCAGAGAAGACCTATATTACGCCACTCCACAGAAGGGGAGTAAAAACTTCCATATCGATGGCGATTCCAGAGGGGTATGTTGGACTAATATGGCCCCGGTCGGGACTGGCAGTTAAGGGCGGTGTAGATGTTTTTGCTGGAGTTATAGACTCTGGATACCGAGGGGAGATCAGGGTGTGTCTCTACAACTCGTCGGAAATTCAACTCGAAATAAACGGAGGGGATCGTATAGCCCAAATACTTTTTCAAGAAATACCGCAAACCACCATAGTCGAAGTGGACGATCTAGATGATTCCCAAAGGGGTCACGGTGGTTTTGGTAGCAGTGGAGCATAACAATGGCATACCCCGAAGGTGCTGACGCATATCCATTCCGAAATGAATCTTTTTCAGGCGAGACAAGTCCGTTTGTTAATGGGCGTATGTTTTATGCTTGTATGGGGGTTTTTATTAATAAAGAGTCGCCTCCACGATGGGGTAGAACAACTCAAACTGGAAATACTGTTCCATGGGATGGAGTTTTTCTGACTGGTGTTCAGAGTGTGGGTATAAATTCAGACTTTCCATCTTCTGCCCTTATGGATGTGGGTCGTGTAGCAAGAAAATACCACCACTTTGGTCCACAGGAGTTCGAGATTACCATAGAGAGAACGATGAGTAGAGATGAACCCTTTTTCTTATCTGCCGATGTTTCTAGCTATACAGAAAATACGAACGGTGTAAGAGAATGTCACATACTGCATGAAAACAATTTGGGGTGTCAGGGGTATCTTAATCCGAATGCAAAATGTTTAAGAAACTATGATATAACGATACTATATGCTAGAGACGATCAAGACGCTCTTGGTCGTACAGAAATTGTTGCACCATCAGACCCCGATGACGATCCTTATTATGTACCAACTCCTCCCAAGGGTAGAGCGTTTCAAATAACGTACAGAAACTGTTTACTTACATCTGTGAGTTACAATATGGGTATTACGGGAGCTATGACAGAAAGTATAACATTCATATCGCGTAACGCCACGATGGATGAAAACGGAGATGATTTGGAGCTATATACAATTCCAGTTAATCCCCATCCGCCCGCTGGGCCTTTCCAAACTACAACACATCTTAAACGAAATGACTTAGATTTTCTACGAGAGGGTACTGACTGGCCCGCAGCGCCCGGCAGTACTCACGGACGAAGATATTCTATGCTTCCCGAAGAGGTGGAGGTTATGTTTGAGGCAAAAGATAGCTCTGGAAACAGTGAGGACGGTGAAGGTGGCTTTGCAATGAGAATTTTGGGAATAAATTCCATCAATATAGAAATAGGTATTGATTATTCCAACATACTAGACACTGGTAAGCGAACCCCATCGGAGGCCGCAGAGGGTGGAGGGATGATGGTTGATCAAGGATTGGAGAACATATGGAGATATGTCGTTTTACCGGTTCAAGTATCGTGCTCATTTACCGGGACACTAAGACAGCCATTACCGAAAGACGATGATCTGTTTAAAGGAGGGAACAGTATACCGTATCTCCCCAATATCGACACGCAGTGGACTAAGAAGAGAGGGGCATTGGGTTGGGGAGGCGGTGGCGGTGGGGCACAAAACCTTGTGGATAGACAAATAAAAATAGTAGCCGCCCCTTTGGTCCCCGCCGGAGAAACTCAATATTACCACGTATGGGATCTTGGACAACAAAATTATTTGACCAACATTAGCTATGATGGAGCTGGAACGGATGGAGGTAATTTAGAAGCAACCATGTCTTATCAAAACGACAACAGCGATGCATTACTAATTAGGGATTCTCAAGTTCATGATATGCCTATTGCTGACAGTGACGGCGAAATAATATTTTAAGTATATAGTTCTACATCAGGAGTACTCAATTGCCTAAGCGTAGAAATCAGAAACATAGACCATCACAACAACGTCCCCGGAGAAAACAGCTAAAACCTAAAACAGATAATCAAGCAGACTACATTAGATGTATGTCAGAGAGTGACGTAACTTTTTGTTCTGGTCCAGCTGGTTCCGGCAAAACAGCAGTAGCAGTTGGTCTAGGCTGTGAATACTTTTTAACAGATCAAGTAGAAAAAATTATAATAACTAGACCAGTAGTTGAAGCCGGTAGAGGTCTTGGATTCCTACCGGGAGGTCTTACCGAAAAGATACAACCGTATTTGGTCCCCGTTGTAGAGGAAATCAAGTTGTATTTAGGAATTGAAACATACAATTCTGTAAGATCAACAAACAAAATCGAAATGTGCCCACTAGAATATATGCGTGGAAGAAATTTTCACAATTGTTTTATGATACTTGACGAAGCGCAAAACGCAACCTATGAACAAATTAAAATGTTCATAACAAGAATAGGTATGGGTTCAAAAGCTGTAATCAACGGAGACGTTACTCAAACCGACCTAGATCACCGTTGTGATGGAGGACTGGATACATGTATGGATAAGCTTAATGACGTTGAGGGAGTATCTATTTGTCATCTAACCTCCGAAGATATTGTCAGAAACGGAATTATATCAAAAATACTGTCTAAAATGTGAGCAATTCTGTTGACGAATAGTGAATAATGATATACAATAGAAGGAGTGACAAATGCCCATATACGATTTTGAATGTCAAGATTGTGCCTACTATACGGAAATTACCCAAAAAATGGAGGCACCGTCTAAACACGAGTGTCCACACTGCGGAAAACAAACCCTTGTCAAGGTTTTAATTAATCCTCCTGTTATGTTTGTCAGGGGGGCTCCAACGACGATAGGACAGATGGCCGATAGAAATACAGAAAAAATGGGAAAATACGAACTACAAGATAAGACGCGGGAACATGGCGCTAAGACGAGTGGAGAAGCTAAAGAAAGACGAGAGTTACAAAAAAAAATAAACTCTATGACTCCCCAGCAGAAGGTTAAGTGGATACATAGCGGAGACTGATAAATGATACACGAAGAAAATGACAAGGGATTCAGAAGAGATCATCCCCACCACGCCACCATTACTATGAAAATTGATGTGCGAAAAATGAACAAGGATGGAACTCTAGATGCTATGGTTATGGGTGACGGTCTTCTGGTAAAATATGGAATAAGCACTAAGGCTCAGTTATATTTAAGCGGCCCCACCGAGGCTCACTGTGTAAAAATGGTAAAAGAAAGATTGGAGAGATTAAATGGCTAGATGGGAAAATGAAGATATATCCGATCTCAACATACCAGACGCGCCTTCCATAAAAGAGATTTTTATAGACACGAATGGAAAAGAGTCTTCTGAAGAAAAGGGTGTAGCAAAATCTGTTAAATCTTCTGATGGATCTTCACAGTATTACATTAAGTACGGAAGGAGTGAACTTTTAGATCCACATCAGGCGGATTCGTCATACGCCTCCGCAAGAAGGCACGCACATATGTATAAGTTTAAGAAGGTGTCTGAAAAAACTTTCGAGGCATATAAAAAATACCTCGCAAGCAAAAACAGAATATATTTTACTAGAGCTAGACGGTTTTTAATGGAGAACTGAAATGAAAAAGGGTCCGCTTTCCAACAAAGAAAAGCAGTTTATTGATTCTAACAAGTCGATGAGCGTGGAAAAGGTTGCAGACAAACTAAAACGCTCAGTTGAAGTGGTTTCAAGATATATTGGTATTAGAGATGAAGAAGAGACAAGTCCTACACACAATCTTTTTGCAAGAAAGCCTGATCGTGGAGTAACTGTTATGACCGAGGCTGCGTCTATGACATCTGATGAAAATAGATCCAAAAGAGAAGCCACTTCGCCAAAAAGATATCAGGGTGCCATTCATAAAATTAAGAAAGATTAGTGAATGCTCTGTACACATCTTGATAACTATATGAAGAATCTTTGCCACAATGAGCTAATGATTAGCTGGCAAATAACACTTACCGATAACACAACGGTGTATGGTGATTACGATAGAGAAGGATTTGACAACCCTTGGATTAGACTTGAAGAGTATTGCCGAGAACACAATGTGTTGCCATCAAAAGTTCAGCTATATATGTTTGGCGCTGAACAAAAGATTTTTTTCGAGGATGAAAATGGACTTGATGGAATTTCTGTAGTACGAGGTGTTGCTCAAGATCAGGCTATGGATGGCTCTTATTGTATGTCTTACCAAACGTTGACCGTCTGTCTTCTCAGGGAAGATTGTTCAAAAATAGATGTTTCCAAATACATTTGGCCACATAACGAATTGGAAAAACTTTCCTCTACTAGAGAGATTACACCAGACAATTTGAAAAGAATGATTTTTAGAAATGGATCAAAAAAAAGAGCCCACCCGCACGTTCAAAAGCATCTCCACCGGCCAAGACTGTAATGCGGCCCAATACGCAGCAGAAACTGTATGTATGCGAAAAAGAGAGAGAGAAAACAAGGGAAGCTTAGAGTATAAATTCTGGAACAAGTCTCATCAAGATGAATACCAAGTACAAGTAAGAGTTGCTTGGAAATTGATAAAAAAATTTGGAGAAGAGGCGCTTATATATTATATCAATAGCCCCGGCGCGAAAAAAGTATACTCGCTGGGGTTTTTACATAAATCTGGGAAATTTGTTTTACCTCTTCGATTTGTTGAAAAGGGTGTGGCAACTGCCTTAGAGCAGGTAAAAAAAGACAAATCCAAAAAGAAGGAGGTGTTAAAGGTTCCAGAAAATTCAGAATATAGAACCAGACAGCACCAAAAAAAGAATACATTATTTTCAAAAATTAGGAACATAGAGAATGCCAAAAACAAAAGAGAAGAAACCTGAATACTTAGCGAAAATTATAAAGGAATACGGCAACATAATCTCTACTGGTCTTGAGGTGCTTGAGGAAAAGAAAGGCTACAAGGTTATATCTGTTAGTCCCGCTATTGATATTGCTCTTGGGGGTGGAATCAAGGAGGGGTCGTGGGTAACACTAACAGGTGATCCAAAAAGCGGTAAAACAACAACCGCTATGCAGATAGCGGCAAACTGCCAAAAAGAAGGTCGTCCAATTATATACCTAGATGCGGAAGGGCGATTAAAAGATATGAACTTCGAGGTTAAAGATTTAGACCCCTCCGGAATGAAGGTTATACATCCCGACGACAAACCTCTTCCGGCGGAGGACTTCTTAAAAACCGCGCATAAGTTGATGAGTGATCCCGAATTTTATGGGGCTGTTCTTATCATCGATTCTATATCGTCTCTCATACCAGAAAAAGAGTTAGATGGAGACTTTACTCCGGGACGAGCTGGGCTCCCTAAGATTCTGTCTATATTTACAAAAAAGATGGGACAACTTCTTCCGCGTCAGCGCGGTTTAGTTATTGCGATTACTCATTATATTGCCAATACTGCGGGATTCGGAAAGGCTAAGATGCCCGATGGCGGCAATAAGATTCAGTATCAGGCAGATACCAGAATGGAAATTGCTAGTGGTGGAGAAAAAATTTCTGCCGTGAAACCGTGGGTTGATAGTAGTGATCAAAGAATTGGCCAAATTGTAAACTGGAAAATAATATGTTCCAGTATGGGGGCTCCCGGTGGTCAAGTACAGAGCTATCTTAGGTACGGTCATGGGATAGACAAGACTCAAGAAATACTAATGCTCGCTTGTGATTTGGGGTTAATAGAGAAGGCTGGAGCTTGGTTTAGCTGTACCTTTATGAGTGACTGTAAAGATCTGGCAAAAGAAATAAATTCCGACCTAAATACAGACAGCGAGGAAGCTTTGGAAAAAGCTTTTAAATTCCAAGGACAAGATAAGCTATATCTATTCTTGTCAGAAAACCCAAAACTAATAGAGTTTCTTGAATCTTCAATCAAAGGTATGCTTTCCTAGATGACGAAAAAGAAAAAGTACGAAGCTCCCAAGACAAGTAAAGAAGAGATTGCTGCATTTCGGGAGCATAGCAAACTGATAGACAAAAAGATTAAGGAAATCTCTGAAATGTACAAAAAGTGGTGGGACAAGGATAAAAAAACATGGAAAAAGGGGTTCAAAAAAGACGATGGGTAAGAGAGAGCAGTTGGCTGACAGGCGCTCTGACGATCTTCTGTTTGCCGATAGTTATAATGATACTATTGCTGGGATGGCTATTGGATTCGATGGCGAGAATATTGTATACGATGTGGAGAAAATGATACGAATGGAGAAATGTAATGGTTGATATCATCAAAACAGTTGGAATAATAGGCCAAGGATTTGTTGGCAAAGCTTTAAAGGAAGTTTTTTCTCGCTATTACACAGTCAATACATATGACAAATTTGTAAATGAATTATCTACCCATAATTCGTTAGAGGATCTTTGTAATTCTTGTGATGTTATATTTGTTTGTGTCCCAACACCAATGAATGGAGACGGATCATGTAACATATCCATAGTGGAAGAAGTTTGCTCTCAGTGTGCGAATGTTGGAGACGATCATATAATAGTAATTAAGTCCACTATTCCTCCGGGAACAACGAAAGGGTTTAATGCAAAATTCAATACAAAGCAAATAGTATTTAATCCAGAGTTTTTAACTGAGAGATTCGCTAGTAAAGATTTTGAAAACACAAATCGGGTAATGTTGGGAGGAAATATAGAAGCGGCTACGGTGCTCAAACAATTCTATTCACGAATATTTCCAAATGTTACTGTGATAAAAACAGAATCGTGTGTTGCGGAATATGTTAAATATCTTTCAAATTGCTTCTTAGCTGTGAAGGTAGCTCTAGCTAATGAGTTTGCCATTATGTGTGAGTCCTCTGGAGTTGATTATGATAAGGTTTGTGAATATGCTACCTTTGACCCCAGACTGGGAAATACCCATTGGGTAGTGCCGGGTCCGGATGGTAAAAGGGGGTTTGGTGGTAGCTGTTTTCCTAAAGATATAAATTCTATGATAGACTTTGCTACCAAGATGGGCGTTCCGTGTTATACTATGCTTGGAGCTTGGACGACCAATCTAACGGTAAGACCGGAAAAGGATTGGGAACAATTAAAAGGGAGAGCGGTTGTAGAGTAAAAATATTTTATATTTGGAGAATGGAAATAATGGAAATACTTGGTCTTGACGGCAGACATTACAATTGGAATGCGGCAGCATGCCAAACGGATACCGAAAATAGGTCATCTTTACATTTAAAAGCAAAAGATTTACTTGACAATCTGTTTCCATATGATAGAATACTAGAGGAAGTATCGCTTCCCGGCAGCAAGACAGAACGTCGCGGACGTGTTTTAAGAGCCGATCTATTCGTACCAAATCGAAGACTAATTGTAGAGGTTCACGGAGCACAGCACCACAAATTTAATAAATTTTTTCACAAAAACAAACTCGCATTTTACAAAGCAAAAGCTAGAGATTCCGACAAAAAAGAGTGGTGTGATATAAACGATATTAGGTTGATAGAATTCAATTATGACGAGGAAGTAGATGACTGGCGAAGAAAAGTTGAATGAATTCTTAGAGGCGATAGACGAATGGATATCCTGTAAGAATATTATGAGCCCGAAGGGGCCAAGAAAGAATCTTGACGGTGAATACAAAGGGAACATTTCTAAGATCTTGGAATTCACTTCTGATACCCTAAAAAGACTAACCGCTGAAGAGTGTTTAGCTTATGCTTACGAGCTTCATAACTACGGAGAATACCTAGAGTCTGTTAGAGCAAAAGAAAAAATTGTTTTGGAGTGGGCGGATGGTAGCATTTGGTATATAATATCTACAGTGATGCACAACTACGGAGGACAGTACGCAAAATGGCAAGAAAAATATTACGGAGCTATTAAAGAAAATCCATTAGCCTCCGAGATACTAAAAGTTAAAAATCACGCAGAGGCCAGAGTCTCACTCTTGGATGGTAAAGCTGCAAGAGTTCAAAAAATGGCCGATATATTAAACAGCTTATCCAGAAGGAGATAGTATGAACGAAGACTTAGTTAAGAAAATACTGGACTCTCTAACACCAGAACAAAGAGACGAATTAGTGCATAAAGTGCTTAATTCAAATGCCAAGGCTGATGAGCCCCCTCAAAAAAAAGAGAGACAGTTTACAGATGACCCAGATTTTATCTCACCTATAATCCAAGATGGAGCTATAGAGACTAGAAAAGGGGGAACACCGGTTAACGAGGTCAAGAACAGATCTAACTCTTTTACTGACAATGGTGAAGAGGCTAAGGATATTACCACTCCAGATTTTAAACCTACTGAAAGAAAACGAAATCCCTATAAGCCCATCCAGCAGAAATGCGAGAGATGTGATAAGGTTATAGAAGTTAATCCAGTACATAAAAGAGAATTCTTTGTTTGCGACAGATGTCTAGTAAAATAAAAACAAAATCGCTGGAAGACCTAGCTGCGGAACGTGCTGTAATTTCAGCTCTGTGTCAGCACGGTCTAGACGTATATCTAGAAATAGACTTTATTCAGTCTGATCATTTTACAAATGAAATGAATCAGTTGATATTCAGCTGTGTACAAAAGTCTATATTTGATACATCTAAGGTAGAGCTATCTTCCATTCTATCTGCCGCTAACGATCTGGGTGTTTACGACCAGATCAACACTAGGGAAGAAATAGGATTCATAAGATCTCTATTTAATTTTCCAATTCTGAAAGATAACATAGGTGTTCATGCGTCTAAGCTAGCCAAACTCAAACTAGCCCGAGACCTTAAACTTACTCTGAAAGCTTGCGAAAAACATCTAAACTCTGTTACTGGCGATGAAGACATAATGGATGTTATCTCCAAGGTGGAAGATCCCATCCTTGAGGCGACTGGAGATATCTACAAGGGCTCTAGCAAAAGACCAGAACTCATTGGTGATGACTTAGATGACTATGTTCAATACCTGATAGAAAACCCCTGTGATTTTGCTGGAATTCCCACAGGATTCCCCAGATTCGATCAGGCGATTGGAGGAGGCTTGAGAAGAAAATGTGTGGATCTGGTGGCGGCGCGACCCAAAGTGGGTAAGTCTATGTTCGGAGACGCTGTAGCTATGCATGTTAGTGGAGAATTAGATATTCCCGTTCTAGTTTTAGATACTGAGATGTCTAAGAAAGACCACCATAATAGAATGTTGGCATGCCTGTCTGATGTTGAGATAAATAAGATTACCACGGGAAAATTCGCTGAAAGCGAGATTGAAAAAGAAAAGGTTCTTGCGGCAACAGAAAAGCTAAAAGAGATACCCTATCACTACATTAGTATTGCTGGCGAACCGTTTGAGAATATTCTTAGCCAGATGCGCAAATGGATATATCAGGAAGTGGGGTTTGACGACGATGGGCAGACGAAAGACTGTCTAATAGTGTACGATTATCTGAAGCTTATGGGGTCCGAAAGTATAAGCTCCGCTATGCAAGAATATCAAGTTCTCGGCTTTCAGATTACAAAGCTGCACAACTTTATGGTCAAATATGATGTTCCATGCATAGCTTTTGTACAGCTAAATCGTGACGGTATAACTAGAGAGTCTACGGACGTTGTATCTGGATCGGATAGGCTTATTTGGTTATGTACTAGCTTCTCTATCTTTAAGATGAAGTCCGATGAAGAAATTGCTGATGATGGAGCAGAGAATGGCAACAGAAAACTTGTTCCTGTGGTTGCTAGGCATGGAGAGGGTCTAGATGACGGAGATTATATAAGTATGAAAATGTTTGGCAAATATGGTAAAATTGATGAAGGTGTAACAAGAAACGAAATACATCAAGATATTAGGTCGAGAAACGAGGGATTTGAAGTAGATGAAAACATTGACGAAGAATCAGATATTTCAAATTTGTGAGAATCTGGTTGAGAGACTTCCGGAGCTACTTACGTCTCTTGAAATAGAATATGTTGAGCATCCCAATAGATACTCTTTTGCGTGCCCGGTTCATGGTGGCGACAATCCGGAGGGGTGTAGTATATTCACAGATGGTATGACCTCGAAGGGGAACTGGCAGTGTTGGACAAATCACTGCGAAGACGACTATACTAATAGTATTTTTGGATTTGTGAGAGGGGTTTTGTCTGAAAGAAGGGGGAGAAAAATACCTCTTAATGAAGCTGCCGGGTGGTGTTCAAACTTCTTCAATATGAGTATTGAAGACTTGGAACGAGCGGAGGGACGCCAAGAAAGACAGGTTAACATATTAGATGTTTTTAATAGATCTATAGAAAGAGAGATTCTTAATATTTCCAGAGAAGAAATAAGGTCTAGAATCAACATTCCCGCCGAATACTATGTTGATAGAGGATTTTGCCGAGAAACTCTAGATAAATTTGATGTGGGGTTTTGTTCTGAAAAAAATCGACCAATGTCGGGAAGAGTTGTTGTCCCCGTGTACGATGAAGACTATAATTATATGGGGTGTGTGGGGAGATCTATTAACGATCAAATGTCTCCAAAATGGATGCACAGCAAAGGATTTAAAAAATCACTACTCTATGGTCTAAATATTGCGACCAAATATATCAAGTTAACCAAAACCGTAATACTCGTTGAGGGACAAGGAGACGTGTGGCGAATGCACGAGGCTGGCCATAAAAACTGTGTTGGAATTTTTGGTTCAAGTATCAACGATGACCAACTATTACTATTAGAACAGAGCGGCGCTCTAAATGTTGTCATACTTACGGATTCCGATGAGGCTGGAAACAAGGCGTGTGATCAAATAATTAAAAAATGCGGAAGAAGGTTTAACTATTACAGACCAAACATCTCCACCAAGGACGTGGGAGATATGTCGGTAAAACAGATCAAAGAAGAATTACACCCCCAACTGAAAGGGTTATTTTATGAAGAGTAGAATTTTAGCATTTGCTGGCAGCAAACAGTCTGGAAAGAGTACATGTACCAATTTTCTTCATGGTTACCAACTCCGCGCCCATTTGGTTATCGACGACTTCGGACTCACAACAGACGGTAAACTTGTTGTTGATACAGATATAATCGGAGCTGATGGGGAAGCGTCGAAAAGTAGAGTGTTTTTAGATATACAAAGAACAGATTTAGAATTTGCTGAATGGGCAGCGTACAGTATGTGGCCATATATTAAAAGCTATTCGTTTGCAAACCCATTAAAGCAAATATGTACTGGGCTATTTGAGATAAATGAAAATCAGGTTTACGGAAGCGATAGTCAGAAAAACACCAAAACTATTTTTCGTTGGGAGGAGATGCCCGGCATTATAACGGATGAACTATTATTAAAGAATAAGAATATTAAGTCTCTTATAAACGACGGCATTTTGAGATATCACAAACCGGGAAAAATGAGCGCACGAGAGTTTTTGCAATTCTTCGGAACTGATGTATGTCGCTCGATTTATGAGGATGTGTGGCAATCTAGGTTAAT
>Ga0114934_10001605_pt1 | contig 14721 bp, 16 predicted proteins | sample 4SBtaG_2_FD_99695 | JGI IMG/M metagenome (GOLD analysis project Ga0114934, IMG submission 99695) | Deep subsurface microbial communities from Kolumbo volcano to uncover new lineages of life (NeLLi) - 4SBTROV10_white metaG | ecosystem: Environmental > Aquatic > Marine > Volcanic ... | reverse complement strand
TCAGTATGGCAATTCGTATTAATATATCGCCAAGCCATATCCTCTTCTATGACTTCCGATAGTTCACTTCTGTCCGAAAGCCATTTCCGGATATCTGCTTCCGTTTTTATTTCACGCAACAGTAAATCTTCAAAATACGATTTTATATCATCAAAACTATTGATAATTAGGTCTTTTGGCAAATAGTGTGTTGGCATTATTATTCTTCTGATTTTTCGGTTTTTTCGTCTTTGTTTTCAGTGTCCGTCGCTTCTGTTTCTTTGGACTTATCAAATTTTAAGACATCATTTTTATGTAAAATATTATACCATTTCACCACTTTTTTTATATCGGAAACATACACACGGTCTTTGTCATAATCCGGCAGCACTTTCTCAAAATATTTTTTTAATTCATCAGCGGACGACTTATGTGTAATTTTTGTTGGTTGACCATTTTCTACCTCGTAAATGTTTTGAAAAACATCTTGAAGCGGTTTTTCTTCTGTTTCGGTAAAGACAGCAATATCTGAAAGTGCACTAACCTGATAATGTTGATCAACCATCATTCGTTTTTGATCGTCAAATGATTCCACAATAATTCCTTTCCCTGATTGGGCTACTATTTTGTAAAGTCCTCCTTTTCCTGAAATTGAAACAATATCCTTTAACATCTTTATTTTAATTTTAGTTAATAATCAAAATTCAAAAGCATTTAAACCATGCCTCTTCGTTTTTTAATTTCCTTGTATGCTTCATTTACCTTCTTAAACTTTTCTTCGGCTGTTTTTTTCATTTTTTCGTCTAAATAGCTAACCTTATCCGGATGAAACTTCATTGCCATACGGCGATAAGCTTTTTTCACTTCACTGTCTGAAGCGGAAGGTGAAATACCCAGAATTTTATAAGGAGCATCACTATCGTCAATAAACATTGCCTTAATGGCATTAAAATCTGTTGGCGAAATCAAAAAGTCATTAGCAATCTGTTGAATAATAGTTAATTCATTTCTATGTATTTCACCATCGGCATTGGCAAGATTGAATAAAAAGTTAATAAGTTCCACACGGGAAGAATAACTCATATTCTCCCTTATTTGTGTTGTAACTTCTGCCAGGTTAATGTCTTTCTTTGTTAAATCGCGTAAGAGCAGTAGCATTTCCTTGGCTCGCAATTCACCAAAATTTTTAACAAGAAAATGTTTGACAAAATTAAGTTCTGACTTTAAAATTTTATTATCCGCTTTGATAACAACGGCTGTTAATACCATTAGACTTGCCGTGAAATCATTTTGTCGAATTTGAGAATGCGGTATTTTTTTATTTGAAGAAGCATCTATTAAACTTCCGAGGGCAAAACCAATAATACCACCAATAGGACCAAAAAAAGCAAAACCTAAACCGCCTGAAATCCAACGCGAATAACCCATTATTTAATATTTAACAACTGTTTATGAATAGTTAATACTTGTGGCAAAAGTAATTTTTTTTCATCATTGATTATTACAAAATCTGCCATTTTTTCTTTTTCTGCATCTGTCAATTGTACTGCCATTCTTTTTTTAATTTCATCCACAGAAAATCCATCTCTTTCGCTTAGCCGTTTGATTTTTAATTCATTAGGGGATTTAACCAAGATGGTTTTATCTAACGAGCGAAAAAGGCCTGTTTCAAAAAGTAAAGCCGATTCTTTTATAATATATGATACCGCTTTTTGATTTGAACACCATTGGTTAAAATCCGCCATGACAAACGGATGAACGATACGGTTAATTTGTTCTCTGGTTTCACTATCAGAAAACACCATTTTTCGCAAATAATCCTTATTGATATTTCCGTTAGACAGGTAAACTTGATGTCCAAATTTTCCGGTTAAAAGCCTTTTTAGTTCTTGGTTGGTTGCATAAAGTTGTTTAGTATGTTCATCCGAATTGTAAACAGGTATGCCAAGATGCAAAAAAATATTAGCTACATAGGTTTTTCCGGAGCCGATACCACCTGTTAAACCAACCCTAATCATTACTATTTTGCTTTTCTGAAAAAAGAAATGAGATTTTTTTCGGCGAGAATGAAATATCAAACGCCTTTTTAGGTTTTTTTTCTAAAAAAACAGGAATCTTAGAGTCCTTGGCGTTTATAGCAGAAGAATAATTGACAACAGCCTTAAATTGTTCCGGTAAAATTTCATTAAAATGATTGAGCGCCACCTTATATTTTACCGCAATTTTATCAGGTACAAAGTTAACAGACAACGAATCCGGAATCCCTTTCATCACAACAGGAATTTTAATAGTTGCTTCTGTATATTGTTGCACATTAAGAAAAAGCAAGATTTTCTTTTTTGAAAATGTAACCAGTTTGACTTTTTTTAACGATAGCATTTTCTTAACAGGTTCATCTAAAATTTTTAAATCATATTGCTCTGTTTTTGCTACAGTCATTGTATCTATAATTGCTTTAGGACCTTTTGCCATAATATATTCCGGTGAAATAATTATAGGGTCTGCTACGACATATTGTTTTGCTAACCGGTATTTAATATCTGCCTCTACAGGTATTTTTTTCTCAATCATTGACGAAAACGAGAAAACAAGTGTTTTTGGGAAAATATCTTGTACCTTAACATTGGAAGGAAATTTTCGTCTCAGGTCATTTAAAAGTGTATTTGTTTGAAAACTAAAATGATTTGATCGACTATGATTTGATATTTTCTCATAATCAATGATATATGGAAAAATAAAACCCGAAAACTCATATTTAAGTAAGTCAAATCCATTGCTTGTTATTTGTAACTGGAAATCATCCGGTAATTCCTGTATTAATATTTTATCCTTAGGAAAAGAAGTATATTTTACAGGATAATCAATGACTGTAGTGTATTCTTTGCTAAGTGCAATGAGAAACCAAAAAACAAAAGCAACAAGCACAAAAATAAGAAAAACCATAAAATTTTTCTTACTTCTGAAACCCAATAACCTCAGAATATCTATTAACTTTTTTTTGGTTATATTTTCCCCCAAGGAAAATTATTTTTTTTGTTCTAAATCGCTAGCATCTCTTAATATTGCACTCAAATCAACTTTTATTCTTGTGTCGGGCGCAATTTCAATTAGCGCGTGTGTATCTTTGATGTCTGCTATTTTTCCGTAAATTCCTCCGGTTGTAATAATTTTATCTCCTTTTTTAAGACTTTCTCTAAACTTTTTTACTTCTTTTTGTTTTTTTACCTGTGGCCTAATCATAAAGAAATAAAATACGACGACAATGAGGACTAAGAAAAGTACAGACATCATTGGATTTTGTTTCTGCCCATTTGCAGGCTGCGACATTAGTAATACAGTGTTAATAAATTGTAACATAAGATTCAAATTTTAATTTATAATTGTTTATTTATTTAATTCATCCGGAGTTATGACTTCTGCCATAATTTCCAAATAGGTTCTATTCGGTTGTGTGTTAGCAAGAATTGTAATCGTTTTATGTTGCATTCCTTGCTTCCCTGAGCTGCTAAATACAACTTCCAACTCAGCTTCTCCACCGGGTTTTAGCGGCTCTTTTGAATAGTTAGGAACGGTACACCCACAAGTTGTACTAACGGAAGAAATGATTAAATCTGATTTGCCAACATTTTTATATCTAAAAGCATGCGCTACTTTTTCGCCTTCAACCAATACGCCAAAATCAAATGAAGTTTCTTCAAATTTAAATTGTGGCAGTTTACTTTGGTCAAGCGTTGTATCACTTTCTGTGATTGGATTTTCAATTACATCAGTAGGAATAAGATTATCATCTTCCTGATTATCTTTTGTTTGATGGTTACAAGAAGTTGTAAAAAAGGCTAAAAAAAGACTAAAAATAATGACCGTTACCTTCATGATTTTTTTTTTGCAAATTTAATATAGATTTATTCATTATGTCCATTATTTTTCAACTAATCCTCTTCCTGTTTTATGGATTATATTTTTTTCTTTGAAATCGGTCTCAATTTTATCCAATATACCGTTGATAAAAGCCCAGCTTTTTGGCGTACCGTAAGCTTTTGAAATATCAATATACTCATTAATTGTAACTTTTACGGGAATGGTAGGAAAATGTAAAAATTCCGTAATGGCCAATTGAACAATGTATAAATCCAAAATAAACACCCGTTGCAAATCCCAGTTTTTCAGAAACGGAATCATTTGTTTTTCTCTTTCTTCCTGTTCTAAAATAGTTTTTTCCAAAAGATTGTGGGCAAATTGCTTATCTTCATCATTTTTATACATTGGGAAAAAATCAATTTCTGAAGTGGTTTCATTAATGCCTTTGATTGTTTTTTCAGCCATATTTAAAGTAAATTCAATGTCATCATTCCAGTAGATTGACATGGCTTCCAACTCAACATATATTGGTGCGTATAAATGTATGAAATCCGTATAAAATTTAATAAGAAATTTTTTGTCCGATTTGAAATTCTGCTCTTGATCAATCAAAGACTTAAAAACTTTTGTTTCCTGAAAGTCTAAAAACAGCTCCTTTAAAAAACTGGAATGGCCATCCCAATTAATTTTATAATTGGCTTTATATTGTGATAGAGTCTTGCTATTTGAGAAAATCTTAAGAATGGGATTATTAACTATCCGTTCAAAAGGTTCTCTTTTTTTCTCATCAGAAAAGAATTTACTTTTTTCAATTTCAAGTTTCTGTTCCGAGAACTTATGCAATTCGAGCATTAAATCCAATAATAAAAAATATAATTTATGATATTCAAGAATGCTTTTGTCTAAAATCTTGTTGGCAAGTTCAATATCAAACTTTGCGTTTGAAAACAGATGAGCATAAAATATCTGTAAAACCTTAATCCTTAATAATCTTCTGCTTATCATTTAAAAAAAAGAGCTGTTTAATCAGGACACAAAGAAACTAAATATATTTAAGTGTAAAAAATTTAAACAAATTCTTTTACTTTTATTAAAAAATATATTTTTGTAAAATGAAAAAATGCTTTATGTTATGGTAGAAAATGAAAATAAGAACCTGCGGAATATAATATACTCTCAGGTTTTACGGGCAGGTAAAAGAACTTATTTCTTTGATGTTAAAGCCACTTCAACTAATGATTATTATCTAACTATTACTGAAAGTAAAAAACGATTTGATAATAAACAAGGTGTACCTTATTATGAGAAACACAAAATTTTCTTGTATAAAGAAGATTTTGACAATTTCATGGATTCTTTTTCTAAGACTGTCGATTTCATTAAACAGGAAGTTCCTGAATTTGAAAGTCGTCCAATACGGGAAGAAAGAGAGTTGAAAACGCCTGAAAAAAAGGAAGTTACTAATGATGACGAAATAAATACAGAAAAATTTTCTAATGTTGATTTCGATGATTTAGGGAATGAAAATACAGAAGATACCGAAAACGACGACAAAGAGCAATAATGTGCTATGCAATATAGCGTATTAAATTAACAAATACTTAATTTTTGAGAACAAGGAAAAGCATGGTTAAATAGATTGCTTGGGCATTCTGTTTTTCAAAGGTACCTTGTATTGTTGCTTAATCGTCAGAAAAATTTGTGAATTTTTAGGGTTAACAAGGCATAAAAAAAATGCCACCCAAAGGTGGCATTATATTGTTTAATGGTAAATAAATTTTTTGCCGGTATCTTTAATTATTCGTCTATACCATTCTTCGCCATATCCGGGTTGGTCCGGCCCCACTAAAATACCTTTTCCTTCACCATTTTCTATAAAATGTTCGCCTTCTGTTTTCTTAATATTACCATCCATGAATTTCATGAACAGAAAGTGGTAAAAATCTTTCCAGGTATAAACTAAATTATCGGCATTGTTGCAAGAATACATTGTCAGATAATCGACGGCTTTATCAGGATTTTCTTTCATGAATTTTTGAGCAGTAGTATCTACCAATGGAATCGTTGCGATATAGCTTTCCTCTAACATTTGTTGTTTAGCGCGAATAATTGGAATCATGACATCGTAGCGGGTATAAGCCCAATTAGAAACTTGATTGAAAACCCAAAAAGCAGAATTATCAGACCATTTGTCCAAAGCACCGTTACCTTTAGCATAAGTTTTAGGAACTGCTTTGATAGCAGAATAAATTGGGGTGTAAACCGTACTATAGGTATCATCTACACCAAACCAAAATATACCACCGATAGGTGATGGTAACCACGAACGCATTTGTGCTACAAATGAAAATCCGGTTTGTTGGGTTGAGGTGGCTCTTTCGTTGAAATAAGTAGTAGAATCTACATCCCAAGTAAGTCCACGCCAACGATAAGGACAATGATAAGGACCGGCACCAATATCTTTAGACATATCCATATCCGTTCCTTCAAAATGATCGCGCATAAGGTTCATAACATCGTGAACTGAAACTTTTTTATCGGGTTTAATCCATAATGGCATTCTATTTTTGAGATCAAAACCCATGGCATAATTTTTATATTGTTCCATGTGGCTATTTACTCTGCGGAACATTGCCCATACACGGGCTTCACAAAAACGGGCACCACCAAAATTTAACGGTGCATAAGTGTCAGAAAAACTGAAATCTTTGTCTTTGCCGTCAAAATATTTTTTTTCGCGGGCAAAACTAATAACATCGGGCGCATTAAAACAAGTCGCATTGGGATCATCCCATTTATTTACTTTTTGAAAAGGGAAAGTGGTAATCCGTGCTTGATTGGCATGTCCGCAAATATAACCGTCAGGAATACGACGCGCAACCCATACGGCGCCTTTATTGTCTTTGCCTTTACCAATGATTTCAAAAATCCAAACTTCATTGGGGTCGGCAACAGAGATTGATTCGCCTTCGCTATAATAACCGTATTTTGCCACTAAATCTGTCATCACTTTTATGGCTTCCCTGGCCGTTTTAGCTCGTTGCAAGGCAATATACATCATGCTGCCATAATCAATAATCGCTGTGGGTTGATGCAATAATTCTTCTCTACCACCATAAGTCGTTTCCCCTATTGCTACTTGAAATTCGTTCATGTTACCAACAACAGAATAAGTGTGCGGTACTTCAGGTATTTCACCGAGGTATTTTCCGGTATCCCATTCATAAATTTTTCGCATTTCACCCGGTTTATGATCCATTGCCGGAAGAAAATAAAGCTCGCCATACAAAACATGTGAATCAGCGGCATAAGTAATCATAGTGGAACCATCGGTAGTAGCACCTTTTGTAAATAAAAAGTTTGTACAACTCCATCCTAAAGTTAAATTTATGAGAATAAAGCTGACAACCAAAGTTAGTTTTTTCATTGTGATAAGAGTTTTTTGTTTCGTGTGGGTAAAATTAATAAAAAAACTATCTGAGGAATCCTTTTGTGAAGAAATTATTATTTTTGACAAAAATCAAGCGGTGAAAGATATTCTTTTGGTGGGTAACGGCAATGTCGCTTTTCATTTGAAAAAGGTGCTTCGAAAAGCAGGCTATCATATATCGGAAAATTCAGACGAGGAGGACTTTGATATTGTTATTTTTTCAATTAGTGACGATGCCTATACCGGAGCAATTGCTTCATTTAAACACCGGAACAAAATAATGGTACATACTTCGGGTAGTGTACCGGCAACAATTTTCAAAGGAAAAACTGAAAAGTATGGTGTGATATATCCCTATCAATCCATTAGCAAAAATGATAAATTGCTCGATTTTAAGAAGATTCCCCTGTTGATTACGGCTTCTGATGAAAAGACGGAAAAAATATTAGTTGAGCTTTCATCTACAATTTCTGATACCGTAAAAATTATTTCAGATAACCAGCGAATGAAATTACATCTCGCAGCGGTATTTGCCAATAATTTTACAAACCACATGATTGCTATTGCCCAGAAATTAGCACACGAAAATAATTTAGATGCCGCATTGCTACAACCACTATTAGAAAAAACTTTTTTACGCTTAAAGCATCATTTGGCAACAGATATGCAAACGGGTCCCGCCGTTAGAAACGACAACACAATAATTGAAAAACATTTAAAATTGTTGGAGGAATATCCGGCATGGCAAAAAATCTATAGTTTTGTGAGCGAAAGCATCAAAGAATCTAAAAAAATAAATGAAAAATTTTAAGGAATTATTACCGCAAGTTAAGGCTTTTGCCTTTGATGTAGATGGCGTTTTTTCTACGACGGTAACCTATATCAATCCCGATGGTCAATTATTGCGGTCGGCCAATATTAAAGATGGCTATGTGGTGCAGTTATTGAGAAAAAAAGAGTATCCAGTAGCCATTATTACCGGGGGGAATTATGAAGGTGTTAGAAAACGATTTGAAAATCTTGGGGTTGAAGATATTTATTTGTCAGCAGAAAATAAATTGTTGATGCTAAAGACCTTTATGGAATCACATCATTTATCGCCGGAAGAGGTGTTGTATATGGGCGATGATATACCGGACCTTTTACCAATGAAATATGTTGGCGTCCCTGTTTGTCCTGCTGATGCCGCAGAAGATATTAAATTAATTTCACGCTATATATCTGATAAAGATGGCGGTAAAGGTTGTGTGCGCGATGTTGTTGAACAGGTGCTTCGTTCCCGCAACGATTGGCTTAAGGATGATGACCATATTTGGTAAATGCTAATTTCGAATGATGGGTGATGACTATCGAATTCAAAATTTATGTTAAACTGATTATATATGAAAAAAGGAATTGCATTTTTAAAATTGATACGCGTAGGTAACCTTTTTGTTATTGCCTTGACAATGGGTTTGATGCGGTATTGTGTTATCAAACCGTTTATGGCATTTAGCGGGTTAAGTTTACAATTGTCACGCTTGGATTTTATTTATTTGGTGTTGGCAACGGTTTTTATTGCTGCTGCCGGTTACATTATTAATGATTATTATGACTTGAAGGCAGACAAAATTAATAAACCCGAAAAAGTAATCATTGGTAATGTATTTTCGTTGAATTGGGCTATCTATTTTAATTTTATTCTAAACGCCATAGGGATTGGTTTCGGTTTATTACTGGCAATGGATATTGGCGATTGGAACTATGCTTTTATTTTTATTTTTACTTCGGGGCTTTTATGGTTTTATTCCAGCAGTTATAAGCCCATTGCGTTATTAGGTAATCTGATTATTTCTATTCTTGTGGCTTTGGTGCCGCTGTTGGTAGTTTTATTTGAGATGATTTTGTTTGCTCAAAATTTTAAAGATGAGTTGTTAGCCGGCAAGATAAATTACATGCCGGTGTTCTATTTTGTATTAGGCTTTGGCATTTTTGCTTTTTGGATAAATTTTATTCGCGAAATAGTGAAAGATATGGAAGATATTCCCGGCGACAGGGTTGCAGCGAAAAAAACATTTGCTGTGGTTGCCAGTGAAAAAACAACTAAGATTTTAGCATTAGCGATGATGGTATTGTTAATTGCCGGATACGGCTATATGTATCAAGTTTATTTAAAAAACTGGATGACATTAATTTATGTCGGGTTATTTTTAACTTTGCCGCTTCTTTTTTTAGGATATAAATTATGGATATCAACGGAAAAGAAAGATTTCCATTTGGTGCAATTAGGGCTAAAAGTTTTGATGTTGACAGGATTGCTTTATGCGGTAGTGGTTTGTGCTCAGATGAATTCATAAAAGATGAAAAATTGTAACTTGCTTCAGGAAAATTTAGCCTCAAAAAAGTTAAAATTAGTGTCCCGTTCACCGCGACGAAAAGAATTGTTGAGTATTTTGGGCGTTCCGTTTTATCAAATAGATTTTTCTTCTGATGAGGACTTACCAAATGTGTCAATTTCCGAGTTATCCGGAGAATTGGCACGCAAAAAAGCGTTAGATTATCAGGCAGAATATCCATTACAAAACGATGAGATAATTATCACCGCTGATACCATAGTGGTGGTGGAAAATAAATTGCTCGGTAAACCTAAGGACCTTCAAGAAGCCAAGCAGTTTTTAAGATTGTTGTCTGGAAAAAGTCATCAGGTAATTACCGGTGTGGCGTTATTGTCTGTCCTTAAAACCGTTGTATTTCAAGAGGTAACAGAGGTTGTTTTTAAAGAATTGACCGCAGTGGAGATTGATTATTATGTAACCACTTGTAAGCCGTTGGATAAAGCAGGGGCTTACGGCATTCAGGAATGGATAGGGGCTGTAGCCGTTGAGAAAATAGCAGGTTCCTATTATAATGTTATGGGATTACCGGTGCATCGTTTGTATAAAGAATTGATGCAGTATTAACCCGAATTATTCATAAAAATTTTAATATTTTTACAAAAAGCAGTATTTTAGAATTTTAAAAAGAGGGGAATGACAGAGACCAAAAGCAAGACAATCTTTTTTCATGTCGGAACAGGCAAAACAGGGACTACATACCTTCAATACCGCGTATTTCCTAAAATGAAAGGTATTTATTATATCCAACGCACGCGCTATAAAAAATCAAAAGCGATTTTAAGGCATACGAACCATCAAAAATATTTGCTGTCACGTGAGTTTGACCAACAGATGGAAAAAGAAGTTAAATGGTTTGCCGCAGATTTTCCGGATACAACATCTATCATAGTTTTCCGGCGGCATGACGGGTATATTGCTTCGCAATATCGGCGTTTTGTTAAAAATGGTTTCCGGGGCAGTTTTAATGATTTCTTTGACCTTGAAAATGACAACGGATATTTTAAAAAGAAAGACCTTGATTATTTTAGCCAAATTCAACTTTTGGAAAACAGTTTTACTCAAAAACCTATTGTTCTTTTTTACGAAGATTTGAGAAAAGACCCTAAAATGTTCATTCGTGATTTAGCCCAACGCATGGCGGTGTCAGTTGATATTGAAGCATTGAATTTGAGCAGAAAACATTCATCCTATTCCGAAAAGCAACTCAAAGGCCTATTGCGAATAGGCAAACATGTTAACTTGCAAAAACGGCGAATTTTCAATAACGGACTTCTTCATTTCTTTTGGAAATTATACATGGGGGCTATTCGCTATACGGTATTATTTTTTCTAAAAGTGTTGCCGGAAAATTCCATGGATAAAGGCAAACCCTTGATACCGCCGGAGGAGCTTGAGAAAGTAAAGCAGTTTTATGCGGAAGACTGGGAAAAATGTAAGAATTACGCCAAATAAAAAATGCCAAAAAGTTTATACTACCTCCCCAATTAGCGTTGCCGACGACACATTCGTAACTTTCACCGGGACAAAATCGCCAATCTGTGCACTGCCTTTAGGAAAAACAATGACCTTGTTTTGTGAATTTCTGCCAAAATATTTATCTGCTGACTTTTTGGAAATACCTTCTACCAGCACTTCAAAAGTTTTGCCAATATCCTTTTCATTGCTCTCGAGCGATAAGCGGGTCTGAAGTTCAATAATCTCATTCAGCCGTTTCTTTTTTATTGCTTCCGGCACATTATCTTGGTAGCGTTTAGCGGCAAAAGTCCCCGGGCGTTCAGAATATTTAAACATATAAGCAAAATCAAATTTTACTTGTTTCATTAACTCGAGTGTGTCATGGTGGTCTGCTTCGGTTTCGTCGCAAAAACCCGCAATAATGTCAGTAGAAATGGCACAGTCCGGCAAATACTTCCGTATCATGGCAATGCGATCAAGATACCACTCACGGGTATAGCCGCGTTTCATCAGGTCAAGAATTTTATTGCTTCCCGATTGGACAGGCAGGTGAATATAGCGGCAAATATTCGGGTATTTTTTCATCACTTGGACAACCTTTTCCGAAAAATCTTGCGGATATGATGTTGAGAAACGCACCCTCATATCAGGAATATGGGTCGCCACCATTTCAAGTAATGCAGGAAAATCAACAGTCCTATTTTCATCCGTAAAGCGGTATTTATCTACATTTTGCCCTATCAGAGTAACTTCCTTAAATCCGCTATTTTTTACGGCATCAATTTCTTTTAAAATATCTTCGGGTAGCCGGCTCCGTTCCCGTCCTCGCGTGAAAGGGACCACACAATAGGCACACATATTATCGCATCCGCGGGTGATGGAGATAAAGGCAGAGATACCATTGGAATCATAGCGTGTCGGTAAAATGCCTTCGTAAGTTTCTTCCTTTTGAAGCAGGACATTAACGACTTTTTGACCCGCTTCCATGCTGCTGAACATTGCCGGCAGATGACGGTAAGCATCCGGTCCGGCAATCAAGTCAATAAATGGTTTTTTGTCTAACAGCTTATCTTTTAAGCGTTCAGCCATACAGCCTACAATACCAATCTTGATATTGGGATTTTTCTTTTTTAAGGAATTAAAATAGTCAAGCCTCCCATAGATGCGTTGTTCTGCATGGTCACGAATGGCACAAGTATTTATTAAAATAATGTCAGCGGATTCTATCGCCTTAGTTTGTTGCAGTTGGTTGTCTGTGAGGACTGTTGCAATAACTTCGCTATCGGCTACATTCATTTGGCAGCCATAGGTCTCAATGTAAAATTTCTTTGTTTTAGAAATTGCCATAAAATTTATTGAGACACAAAAGTAATTATTAGAAGTTCCCTATGAATATTTTTTTTCGTAATTTAGCAACAAATTAATAATAATGGCATTAAAAAAGCGAAAAAAAGCGAAAGGTATATCACTGGCTTTGGGTGGCGGTGGTGCCAGAGGGTTTGCCCATCTTGGTGTTTTGCAGGTGCTGGAAGAAAATAATATCCCGGTAAAAGCCATTAGTGGTTGTAGTATGGGGGCTATTGTTGGTGGATTATATGCTCATTACCAAGATGTGTCTATGGTAAAAGATTTTATCCTTTCAATGATGACAAAACCCGCATTTAAAGATTTGAATCTGGATTTATTTTCATCTAAGAAGAAAAAAATAAAACGAAACTTTGCTTTTGATTTTAATAGGTCTATACAGCGTTATTTCAATTACTATAAGACGATAAAAAATACATCAATGATTTCCAAAAATGTGTTGGATAAGATTTTGGAAGATTTTCCTGATGTAAAAATTGAAAATTTAAAAATACCGTTTATTGCTAATGCAACTGATTTAATTTCCGGACAAGAATTTTTACTAAAAAAAGGCAATTTGAAAAATGCTGTCCTTGCAAGCGCTTCAATTCCGGCAGTCTTTCCGCCGGTTAAACGCAAAAATCTTTTATTGGTCGATGGTGGCGTAACCGATTTAGTGCCTGTGCGTGCTTTAAAAAATAAATACGAGTATCCTGTTGTTGGTGTTGATGTTGAATCAACTATTTTCGGAGACAGCTATTTCCCAAACGGATTACAGATATTATGGCGTGTTCAAGAAATTCAGTTTCATCATTTGGCGTATGAACGGAAAAAAGAAGCCGATTTAATTATTCGTCCTAATGTGTCTAAATATACCTGGGCAGATGTCCATTTAATGGACAAATTTATTGAGGAAGGTAGAAAAATTACACTCGACATTCTAGATGAAATAAAAAAATTGAATTAGGCACAGTTTCATGGAACCTACGCGTAACTTTTCAAAAGTTTTAAACTTTTGAAAAGTTGTAGTAATTAACGCCCTTTCGTTAATAAGTTTATTCGTTTGTTTATTTGTTAAGAAAAATTTGTTTTAATTTTAAGACAAATTTTTATAAAGTGAACAAGAGGTTTTTGATTCTGTTTTTATTGTTGATTAGTAGCGGTTTATATGCGCAGCGAAAAGCTATTCCACCGGAGAAACCGCGTTTAATATTATTGCTGACCACGGAGAATTTCCGGTTCGATTATCTTAATAAATTTTACAATAAGTTAAGCGATAATGGTTTCAAACGATTGATGAATCAGGGCACATTCTGTAAAAATGCGTTTTATAATTATTTTTTTACACAAAAATTGCCGGGGTTGGCAACAATAGTAACGGGTGGACAACCTTCGTGGCACGGTATAGTTACTGATGATTGGTATAATCAAACGACCCAGAAAAGTATTATGGCATGTTACGATGGTTCCGTGAAACTACTTGGCAACAATGTCAATTCCTACCGTGTATCACCGAAGAATTTATTGACTTCTACCATTTCTGATGAAATGGCACTTTATTTCCGGAAGAAATCAAAAGTCTATAGTATTGCACTCGATCCGTCATCATCTGTTATCCTTGGTGGGCATACTGCCAATGCCGCATATTTTTATGAGAATGAAACGGGGCAAATGATTACTAACGGCTATTATATGGATTCCATCCCCAAATGGGTTGAGAAGTTTAATAAAAAAAGATTGCCGGATACTTATCTTGACCGTCAATGGACAACACTTTTCCCTGACTCTCTGATGTGGGAAAGCGATGTAGATAGTGCAAAATATGAAAAAGGATTTTTGAAATCAGGAACGGTGTTCCCTTATGACATCAATCAAATTAGCTTGATTGATAAGAAAAACAGGGATTATTCCGTTTTGTCAAAAACACCATTTGGGAATACATTGTTGCATGATTTTGCTATTCAGCTGATTATGTCTGAGTCGCTGGGAAAAGATAATGTACCGGACTTCTTATCTGTTGACTTTGATGCTATGGGAAATATAGCCCGTTATTTTGGGGCTTCTTCCAAGGAGATGGAAGATGCCGTATTGAGAATGGATAAAGAGATTGGGCATTTGATTGACTTCGTAGATTCCTATTTGGGCAAGGAAAATGTGTTGGTGATTTTTGTGCCCGCTAACGGTGCGATGCTGCCGCCGGAATATTTATCAAAATATAAATTAAATGCCGGAAGGTTTAAGCACATGTTTTCGTTTTCGCTACTTAAAAGTTACTTGAAT
>Ga0114934_10001604_pt1 | contig 14727 bp, 15 predicted proteins | sample 4SBtaG_2_FD_99695 | JGI IMG/M metagenome (GOLD analysis project Ga0114934, IMG submission 99695) | Deep subsurface microbial communities from Kolumbo volcano to uncover new lineages of life (NeLLi) - 4SBTROV10_white metaG | ecosystem: Environmental > Aquatic > Marine > Volcanic ... | reverse complement strand
TTGGGAAACATCCGGATTTTGCTCCGAATCATACCAAACCAACGTAATCGGGTCCCAGGACTGCTTACCAGCGAAGTAAGCAACTTCCTGGTTATGATGCATTTCTGGTTCTTCGAATTTAAAACTCGGTCTGGAAGCAGACTGTAAAATCAACAACGCTCGTTGATCAATAGGACCTAGCGTTTCAAACAGCCACCTGTGTTTACGTCTAATTTCTATGGTATTCGACGGGCCATCCGGATCACCGCCAGCACCAACAACATTGAAACCTGGCATTTAAATTCCCTCCAATGGGCTATTTACGTATTTGACACAACACCGCCAGCAGCGAGAACTTCTTCAGCAGAGAAGCTCGCGCCGGTGCGGAGAATTACAAGGTTTAAAACGACAAACTCGACGGTGCGAGTAGGCTTAAGGAAGACCGAAACCCACAATTCGTTTCTATCAATTCTTTCTGGTGTGTTGTTGGTTTCATCACAAACAACTTTGAACGCCTGCAATCCTCGCCTGGCCGTAATATCAGCCAAGAACGGATTGATAGTGTTTCTAACCTGCGACCAAAGAACCGAGTCATTAGGCTCGAAGACAAAGTTTCTGAGCGTTCTTGTGAGATTCTTCTTTAAGAAGATCAACAGCATTCTAACATTTACACGATCCAAAGCAGACGATGTTCTCTTAAGCGTTCTCTGTCCCCAAATCGTAATTCCATCCTGTGGGAATTTAACAAGTGGGTTGACAGCGTTACCAGAACCATAAAGAGCATCTCGTTCACCCTGAGTCGGAGAATACTCAACATCTAAAGCTGTCAACAGATGTCCACGCTGCAAACCAGCTGGGGCAAACCATTGTTCTCTCTCACGGGCTGTGCGTGAGAAAACAGCGGACACGTGACCAGACGGCGGAACCCAAACTTCCTGACTAGAGAACTGGTCAAAAATTTTAACCCATCCCCAGTATAATGCGCCATAGCTACTATTGATAGCAGCCGCAACGTCAGATAACAGCATGCCGTTATGCCAATCGATGGCCTGCTGTGGTCGAAGTCCAAACGGAGGATCGACCAACATCAGAACGTCGCCACGGCTTTCGCACATTTGCAATCCGGTACCAATAACCGCACCGCTGGAAAACCCAGGAATGATCAACAAATTAATGTCAATGGCTTCCGGGTTCTGGAAAGCATAAATGCCAGAGTTAGTCGACGGGTTGCCGATAACTGCAGAATCTAATTCGCTAGAATGGGCCGGATCAGACGGGATGCCATTCTGCATACCACGGAACGATTTGTTAAAGAATTGCGACGGCAGTCTGACAGCATATGCGTTGGTGCCAGTGACAACACTCTTGTTATTGTTTAAGTATGCTGGTCGTGGTTCCCAATTGATAAATTGATTACCATTGGTTCCACCAATTGTGGTACCCTTATTGACCAGATTTCCGATGTATCTCTCATCTCTCTGATCAAAAGTGAAATCAGTCAATGTTTCAACAACTGCACCAAGTTTGTCTTTAATGACTAACCTATAGCGACCAGCTGTTTCACCAACACCTTCCACAAATGCTTCGAGATCCATTGAGTAGGCATCAACACCAGCGCTGTCACCCAACCATGTACCAGGCGAAGTAGCAACTAACCACCCAACGATATTTGCGAAATATCCAGTGTCAGATGTGCATGTTGCGCTGAGAGCATTGGTTTCACAAGACAGCGGAGTCGCAGCATCAGTTTCACCAGAAGCGGGCAACACTAAACGATTGTCGCCAAATCCTCGATACGATTTACGATACGGGAAACTGATATCAAGTTCTTCTGCAAATCGCAACGTACGAATATTAGAGTAATCTGCCACCATTTGCAGGGTGTCAAATTGTCTGCCAGCCGCAACGACGATGACGACTTTTTTCGACCCATCGGGCACCGTCAGTGCAAATGAATCAAACAATGTTTCCCCGGCAACCACACCAGCAACATCAATGGCCGCCGATAAAGCAGTTTCAGTCTGATCATTCCCCACGGGCACATTAAATTCCACCCGTTTGGTGAGCAATCCAGAAACAGCGGAAGTAGTTGTGGTGGGAGAAAGCGCTGAAGATGCAGCAGATCCTACCAGATCAATAACAACTCGATTATTTGAAGTGGTAATATCATACGATCCGCTGGCAACGCTGATCAAATGGCTTCTTGGGATATCGTAGGCCCATTGTTCCGACCCCACTTCCAATGCCCATGCTTTACTACCATTTGTGCCGCTTATGATCTGAATTCGTTCACCAGCAGTGGTTGTACGGAGTTGAGGAATGCTGGTCCCATCTGCCAACTCATGGGCCACCATTGAATAGTTTTCACCAGACAATAATGCATTGAATGCGGCCACAAAAGTGTCAAGATCAGAATAAGTAGTAGAACCAAACGTGTATTCTGTTCCAGCAGCACCATCTACGGCCAGTTTGAATGATCTGTTGTCCGGAACAACACTAAATGAGAATGTATCATTTACTTGCAGCACACCAGACGAAACATTCGCTCGAATCGAAAGCCCAGAACCAATCGAAACCCAATTTGATACGCCGTCAACTTCGCCGCCATCACCGTCAATTTCATTTAACGTTCCATCTGCCACAACTTCGCCATCACTATTTCTAATGATTTCAAATGTTGCGCCATCAACTTTTGCATTATCGGAAACATTGGGAGAGCCAGTAATAATCATCACGAATGAATCATCGATGGCACCTGTGTATGTGCCAAGAGTATTCAAAGTGGCGGAAGTAGCCCCAAATGTGCCAGCATCTGCAGAGTCATTATAGGTAATGCCAGTAACAGATGCAGCATGAAATGTCACTGTATTACTGGAATCAACCTTAGCCAGATTGATTTTACCATAATCTATTCCGGTAAATAACGCGATTCTGCCCCAACCTTGATTTCTATTTCCAGATGTATCAATAGAGATATTTTGTAAAGTGGCTACTTGACCAGTATCATACTCCACCCCAATACGCATGACATACGCCGCATTGCCTTCTTCCATATATGAAAGAACAGCATACATGAGATAGCTCTCGGTGAATGGATCACCGAAAGTATCAATAGCCTGCTGCGAGTTGGTGACAAGCGTGGGCACATTCATGGGTCCCTTTTGGGCTGTCCCTATAAACGCTGGACGCAATGGTCCGACTGCAGATGGGATAACACTAAGATCTATCTCTCGTGGGAAAACCCCAGGACTTAGATAAACTGCCATTTGGTTACTCCTAACACTTCATTATCAGTTACTGATATTTTTGCCGAAAGAACTAAGAAGTCAAAATCTGCTCTTGGTCTTCCAACAATTCACTATCATAAGTCACTTTCAACATTCCTCTGGCCACCAAATTCTTAACTTGATCATTCAACAAAAAACTTTTAGGTAATAATGCATCCTGACCCGATGACAATCTTACCTGTTGTTCATTTTTAAAAAAATCGCCGCCCGGTGCACGCACCTGTAGGGCAATCATCTGTGGACTATCATTATAAATTCTTACGACATGGGTTTTTTGCTTAGCCATCGTTGTGTGCTCCTTTTAAAATTGTTTCAACATCAATCGGGGTGACGCCCAAAAACTCCTGGTGGCGTTCTATCAAATGCAGCATCTGTAGTTGTTTGTACAGGTTCTCTCCAATGTGGCGCTCCGTATCCATGACCACCTTGCGAAGCTAGCAAAACCTGACCAACTTTTTCATTCAATGTTGTGACTCTACCAGTTACAGTTGGCACAATTTCCTCAGGAATTGGCAACCATGCTTCCGCTGTAAAAGTCGCTTCATACCTTACATTTGCGTGTTGATCATATCCTGTTTCTTTTTCACTAGCATCAGTTGAACCACCAAACTTCATTTGTATATTTCCCTGAAGTTTGCCATCAAACATCCTAAATTCGGCGAGTGGATTAAACCTAGTTAATATTTGATATAAAATATATTCTGCATCTCGTTTATGTTCGGTCCATATTGTCAATGTATAATTTACATTGAAAGGCACAGGGCGATATACTTTGGCGGCAAGAGTTTTTCTAGTATTAAGATATCTAATGGCCATAGGAACATAAGGGGGACTGAATTTATCAGGATTGTATTCATGGCCCTCTCTGCTTATAGCTGCCAATGGGAGCCTCGCTCTACCTTCTTTTAAATCATCAGCCCAAACCAATAAGCTTTTATCACCACCAGATATTTTTACTCTCATAAATCTATAAGAATCTTTAGTCGGGACTCTGATACCAGACCAATACTGTTTCATAGTGTCATCTAATGACCTGAATCCAGGAATCAAAAATTCTTCTACATCAGATGGAAATGCTAAAAAATCAGAACCATCAAATGGATTGCGGCCAGCACCAGAATGTCCAAGCTGCCGCACTGCGGGTATTTCACTTAACCCCTGTGGAATTTGGCTACCAAATCCCTTGGATTGTACTGTGAAATCAGAATTAAAATCATAAATAGGCATTATATAACACCATTATTGCGCAACATTGATATCAACGAACTTGGGTTTTTCAAATCATTCATGTAGTTTAAAACTTTTTCAGAGGCTGCTTCACTTTCTTCTTCATCCATAGACGCAGTACCATGAATAAAGAAGTCTATTTTAACGCCAGTTGCCTCTTTCCCTTGAGGTTGACTAAGGCTAACTTTATTTTCTAATAACGCATCTATATCTTCTGCTATGCCTTTGGCTACAGCATTTAATATTGAATGTTGTTTTACTTTAAATTCTGCGCTAATTTGTCCGCTAATGGCCTCAGAGACCTTCGACATATCTGCCATTCGTTTTCATCCTTTCTTCACTGGGCATGTCTTCTTCTGGCCTAATCGTAATATCGGCGGCAAGAGTTTCAACAGTACATGTTAAATATAACCAATGATACCTAAAATTCCCACTGGGGGTGGCATTGATTATTCTAAAATTCTTAGGACTTATTGCGGCTGCGTTGTAAGGCAACTGAATGACATCACCAGCCCTAAGCATTCTTTCGCCGAATTGATCAAAAACTTGTAAATGACTAAAAACCACTTCTGTTTTATTTTTAGTATCAGCGCCCCATTTGGCCAGTTCAACTTCTATGGGCTGTGGTTTAAAGTACGCTTTCATAAATTCTGGATTCCAATAAGTGGGATCTGGATCTTCATCCCACACTTCATCGTAATCAGCATTATTTGTCCTAATATAAACTTTTATTTCTGCTCCCGACACATTTATTTGTTCATTGGCCAACGATCTTGCCAATTTTAAATCAGCACTCTCAGGATTATGAATCTGTATAGGAGAATTACGTTGCTCTATGTCAGACCTAAAACTTTTTAATGTAGAATTAAACCTATCAGCAGACACTCCGCCTGTATCTTGAGCAAACTGATGTATCATGTTATTCCTCCAAATTTATATTTGGAAGAAACCAAACTGATAGCCATCAGCATTTATATGAATCGATAACTTATCGCGTCAAGCCTTTTATAGTGCCTTCTGCCACATATGGATTGGTAGGAGGTTTGGGCGTGCTTGCAAAATCTGGAGATGGGCAAAAGCCCGTTCCGGCAATGTCACAATGATCATAATTCGTAGTAGTAGTGGTAGTGGTCGAAGCTATGGTTCTTAATGTGTTATAGTAGTCTGGGTATTTTGGGCAAACATCTTCGTCTGAGCCGCATTCAGTTTTTATTGTTGGAAGAACAAACCATTTCTTCCTTACATGCCCAGACCCAAAATTATGAGAATATAATGTGTAAGACCCAGGGATAGCCGCAAGGGCATCTTTTAAATTTACCAATGCACCATTGCAGGTCGCAGCTCTATTTAATGCGTCTGATGTTATAGCAGAAGTGGGTTCACAACCAGGGATTAATATCTGGTCAGTGCCCATGACTTCAAGTTGGTGTCGTAATGTAATACCTCTAGACATAATCACCACACCGTAATGCTTAAAGGTTCGCCTAACTGATAAGCTCTCTCAATGATTTCTTCTTTTTCTTTAATGCCTTCGGCCACCAATTCAGCACCATCATAATTAACAGAGCCACCATCAGGAGTTGGCACGCCAGTAACTTTACGCCTGGCACTACCAACCATTACTTTGGCTTCTGCCAACATCATATCAAATGCTAATTGTTTTGCTTGCGGACTTCTAAAGTGATTCACCACTGGTGTATAAAGAACAACCACGGGGAAAGCACCCTTTGGTGTTGGATATAACCTTATTAATTGATCTTTAGATTCCCCATCTACCTCCCCAATGACTTCCCAATGACCTTCTGTGCCTAAAACCTTTTGGCTAAATTTTCTATATGCCTGCAATAAGTGATAATCTGTTAAAATATTTTGAATACCAGAAATATTTCCAATATTGAATAAAAAGGATTCAGCGCCAAAAACATCATCTATCCTTGTCGACACTGGATCCCAAGAAACTTCTTGTATCCAATAAGCATCTGCGGGCATTGGATAAGTAGATTTTAGAGGCTCTGTGTAAAACAAAGCTATTTTTTGCTCCCTAGGAAAATACCCAGCGATAAAATCGCCAGCCACAGTTAAGATTGAATTCCATTGATCTTCGGTTATTTCTACTTCAACTACCGGATGTCCTAATTTAGATAGGACATACTTCTTCATAGGTTCAGGATTTACTTTTAAAACAGCCGGTAAATCGGCTGGCGCAATAATCGCCATTTTACACCCAATCAGTCAATAACATATTCAACCCAAAATTCTAATTCTTGTTTAGTAGGATAGCACGAGTCGGGCAACTTCTCAGCGAAAATATCTGTGCTCCCATCTTGGACCCTTTTTGCATATTCTTCTATCCTAGCATCAATCATTCTCTGAAAACCCTTTTGTCCAGCTACAGTTGTATCAATTGGCATGGTTGGCCCTCTATTTAGGAAAATGGTGACCTCTGTCTCCCCAGACAATGCCCGAATACTCAATTCTGAATATTTTATATGTTATGCTACTAGGGAGACCAGCTGTAATATTTGTTTCCAAAAATGTCTTTAATGCTTTTACTTCAGTTTCTATCGTCGATGTTGGATTGCCCCCCGTTTCCCATGGGTGAGCGCCGCCCGCTCTAGTGAGAGTTTGGCCAGCATGAACCAATGTCGTGTCGGGATGGGGTTGATTATTGGCACTAGATGAAGTGTAAAATCCTGTGATACGTACTTGCGGAGGAGCATCTCCAAATTGTGGTACTACTGCGCCACCATATGATAAATCACTAAATCTGCTACTAACACTACCCGTTGGGCCAGCATCACTTCCTCCATACGATTGGCCACCGGACGGCGTAGCAACATTGATAGTGTCACCACTACTCCATCTTTCAGTGCCAACTTCGGCGTCTACTACGGAATCGCTAATCAACGACGCTATTCGTTGCAACTCTCTCATGTTTTCAGTTCTCTTACCCGGTCGCTGCGGGAAGATTTTAATGTGAACAGTGAATGGAACTTGCTTTGACATTATTTTACCTCATATAACAAGCATGTCTTACAATAATTTTGACGCAAATTGTTTATCAATCCAGAATTAAGATTAATCATCGTTAAATGCTGGATCCACTACGCATGGCAATTTCTGGGGCATACTCTTTACAGCAGAAGCCACTTCTGCGTGTGTTCTACGTTCTTTAACAGCAACAATTTGAATTTGTGCTGCCGCATCAGTGAAAGCAGAAATAATGTTCGCCATTGTCAATGGTACATCTTGCGTTCTCGTAAGTTCTATGCCACCAATAACATATGCCTGAGCAGTCGCCAGCGATACATTACTATCATTAAGATCATGTACTCTTAATAATATATCCCCAGCATCTCCCATATCACCAGCATTTTTGCCAGTATAAGTGCCTAAATTTTCGCTAGTGCCCTCTGTGAGAACGATTTTCTTATTAGCAAAGGCCACAGAAGACGCAAACTGCTTCGTAACATTATCCCACTCATAATTGTCGGATAATCTTTCAATCGAAGCCGCTAGGCTCAATCCGGTCACATCTGGATAACTTATGTAAATTGACATACTTTATTTTTGAATTCTCGTTTATTTCTCTTATTTATCACTTTCAAATGAAGTTATATCTGATTTACACGGATGGGGAATTAAGTTTAGGAAGTTCACATCTAGGAATTTCACACTTATCACATATTTCATACCACCTCTTGTTTAATTGTTCAAATGGATAAACTTCAACAGCCAAATCTTCTCCGTAGTTTCCTCTGGTAAAAAACTGGGTGTCGTAAGGTTCCCAAGTTCTTTTTATATGATCTTTATAATCATCTCTTTCTATGAGTTCTTTAATTTCATCTGATATATTTGGGTCTTTATGAAAGTTTATGCTTTTAAGATGCTCTACCCATTTTATGACGCTATTGATTCTATCCTCTATTGGTCTATCTATGGCGAACCTATAAATATCACTCCATTCTCTGATATAACCTTTTAAGTTTATGGCTCTTTGGTGTATCTCAACCCTATCGTATTGTTTTATCCAAGAGGGGATGGTACTTGCGACCACCGGAATATTATGCCTTAGACAAACATTGCTGATAGCAGATTTTATTGAGTGGCCACCAGTTCTCGGTATGTGTATAAATGCAGCTCTCTGTGGGAGATATAACATGTCTAAAAACTTTCACACAATTTAGGTAGGGGACATCTGGGGATCTGGCATTTATCGCATATCTTATCCCACACCTTATTTAATTCTTCAAAGTTATATATTTCAACTCCAAGATCTTCACCGCGCTTTCCTTTTGTAAAAAATTCCGTTGTATGGCCATCCCAGTTTTCTGTAATCCACTCTTTGTAGTCGTCTCTGCATATTATGTCTCTGATTTCTTCGTAGATGTTTGATCGCTTGTGAATATTTTTTTTCCTGACATTCTCTATAAGTCTAAACATGCTTTCAAATCTATCTTCTTTTGGTCTGTGAATTGCAAATCGGTAAATATCGTCCCACTCTTTTATATATGGTTTTAAATTATAAGCCGTCTGATGGCCCTGCACCATCTCCAATTCTTCTATAAAATTGGGGGTTGTGCTAACCAAGCACGCTATCCCGTGTCCTATGCAACTTCTCGCTATGGCATTTTTGATCGAATTGCCGCCAGTCCTTGGTATGTGTATAAACACCGCCCGTTTTGGCAGGTATATCATAAAACCTCACACATATAGCTTGGGAACTTTTCTATCGTAATTCCTATCATCTTCATATCGCCACTTTGAATCCTTTCGTTAACTGCTCTGATAACTCCAGCTCTCCAAACTTGGCAGTTGGTTACGTAGTCGTGCCCCATTATTAAGCCACCTTTTTTTACTTTTAGCAACGCTTGGTCGATCTCCATCGAAATCGGCTTGTAATCATGGCAGGCATCTATATAAGCCCAGTCTAAAGAATCATACTCTAAACCAGACAAAAAGGTGGCCCCCCACTTTTTAATAAGTTCTACTTTTCCATCATTTATTTCTCTTGAAAATAATGCGCCAACGAGATCTTCATGGTCATCTTCCCATAGTCTTGGTTCTTCAATTAAGCCTAAATTTGGGTGTCGTTCTTCCCAAATATCACACAGATACATCTTAAATGGCTTTGTTATATGCCAGAGATTAATTGAATTCATCCCCTTACAGACCCCAATTTCTACCCCCACCCCATCCTTTGGGACATCCAAATACATCTCTTGTAACGTCTCATATTCCTTAATTGACCCCATTATGCAAATCTTCCTTCTTCTGGGCAGATGATCGTAGTGGTGAGGGCTTTTTCTCTTATAATTCTAGCCTCTGGTATTTCACTTTCAATAAAATAGCACGGAGGATAACGACTAATAACCTGAGCCTTAAATGTTGCTGCTTCAATAACGTGATTGGCGTTTCTTTCTTTTTCTCTTTCAGTAGGAAACATTATCAATTTCCCATATTTTATATTGTGTTTTTTAAGCCATGCTTCAGTTACGCCTCTATATTTTTCAAGCCTAGCAGTTATAATCCCCTTACATTTATATGTAGAAGGCTTCCTATAATAAAGTGGCTCCACATTTGTTATATAATCAACGTAACTTTCTTCATCTAGAGTGCATTCATAAGGAACATTGGGGCATAATATTCCGTCAAAGTCTAAGAATGAATTTTCTATATAAGAACTGTTGAAGAAATTCCATTCTAAAAGGTGTGGTGGGTCTAATGTCTCCGCAAAAATGTCTACAGCATTAGAACGCTGCGAGTGAACATAAACCACACCATATATCACATCATCCCTTTTTCCTACAATTTCTTTTACATTTTTAATAGCAATGCCGCCATATAATGTGTCGTCAAGGATAAAAATCTTCCCATCTCTCTCTTTGTGATTTTGCATCCTAAATCCGCCAAAGTCAGTCAATGCGGAAAGCGGAGAAAGATCACCCTTTTTATTAAACGTATATATCGGAATATTCAACCACATAGCCACCAAGCTAGCGGGAAACACCCCGGATCTAGGGACACCCACAATCCCTTTTAAGTTTAAACCCCCCAATTTTGGCAATAGCTTGGTCTTAATCGCATGAATCATATTGCCAATGGTTACAAAACGCCCACTCAACTTATAAGATCGCCTATCGTGCTTTTTATCACACTGCTCCTTATACCACATTCTTTCTTTTGGCGTAGCATTTTGACACCACTGCCAATTCGGTGGGTCATATGTCATTTCTTGCCCAAAGAAAGCACAGAATCCTGATTGCGGACACTGGCATTCTTTGGCAATTTGTTCCGGATTAAACTTCAATTTTTCCATATATTGATCCGCAGAAGACATTTGATGTTATTTATTAAGCGATTTAGGCCAACTACTCAACAAACATTTCATATGCTGGCCCTAAAATTCTTACTATCTTATGGTCTGCTTTAGCTGGCGATCCAGAACTACCAGTACCTTTAGGTAAATCACAAGGCGAATCATCACCAGTACCTTCTGTATCATATATATATTTCAATGTCATTTCGGCTGGAGACGCATCAGAGCCATCTTCGGCTATATCCGTAATCACATATACATATGTGGACAAAACAGAACTACCACCACCCGCACCTGCTTCTCTTTTTTCAACATATGCATGGTCCCCAACATCAACACCTGTCGCATCCTCACCAGTATCATAAGTTACAGTATAACTTGGGCCTGACCCAGAACATTCCCCTTCGTTCTCCGTCACCAGAGTTACAATAACCACATGATCTCTTAAGTTAGCCATTAGTCTGGTAAATCCTGACCTATGATGAATCCATCAAATGCGGTCCCCGCATTATTAGTGCAAAGAAACCCGTAAACATCTGTGTGGGCCGTTGAAGTAGCCATAACTGGGGCAACACCGGCAGCCCATCTCACAGCCGCCGCTGTCCCACTAGTGTCTGAATCAACATTGCTCCAAGACACAGTCTTTGCACTCGACGCGTGTTGTGTGATTCTAAGAATAAATCTTTGACCTCTTTTGGCGTTGGTAAATTCGAATTTAGTCACATTAGCGCCAAGAGATATGTTATGATAGTTACCTTTTTTCAAGTCTAAAGTCACAGTAGCATCTTCTGCAGTTGGCGTATCATTAGCTGGGACAGCCTCTTGGACATAATTGACACCTACTAAATGGAGCCTGTCTTCGCTTTCATCAAATAATGTGTAAGCGCCAGCAGTAGCTCCAAACAATTTTACATCGTGGCCAGTATCATTAACACCAACAGTAATGCCGCCAGCAAATGTTGTTGCTTGGTTCGTGTCAATCGTGATGGCTGTAGTAGAACCCGTATTACCTCCAGCGGTGCCGGATTTTATTATCAAGGTCTCGTCGGCGTGGTCATAACAAATACAGCCCCTATCAACGTCGTCAGTGTCACCAAAGTATATCCTAGAGTCTCCATCAACGCCTGTTGTTAGTCTGAGTTGAGCTTGCGCATGATTGTCGGAATCATTGGTGGCATCAATAGTAATATAAGCATTCCCATTACCACCAGTTCTCTCAAATAAAGCAAGCTCGCCAGTATTGTGCTGTACAGAGAATTTTCCTCCACCAACCGTAACAGCGTTTGAAGAATGAGTTAAAGTAACATCACCATTATTGAAATTAATAACACCGGCGCTGGCCAAGAAAAGATCTGACCACATCTTGCTGCCAGTTCCCAGCGCTATGCCATCACTAGTATTGGGCGAAAGCTCATTAGCTGCTAACGTGACTTCATGTACGTTAGCCGCATAGAAATGAATTTCATCGGCAGTTTCAAAGTCAATCTTAGTCTGATCGTCTTCACCGATTTTGATATCTGTGGCTAACAGAGACGTAACGGTGGTTAAAGCTGCATCAAGAGCAACAGTCAATGTGGCGCTACTGCCTGAAGTGGTTATACCATTGCCGCCAGCAACAGTTAGGTTTACGTTAGCCGTAAGATCTTCTGCCGTACCTGAATCACCCGCCAGGGTAACACCTGTTATGTCACCAGATCCGCCACCGCCACCCCTAAACTCGCCAGCGTCAACTTTTTTCAAAGCACTATCTGTGGCGTCCCATAATAGTAAATAATCAGAATCCGTGCTGGTAACATCTGTAAGACCGCTAATAACGGTAGCAGCTAAAGATGAAATCAAACCACCTGTAACTACATTAGTTCCTCCCACGGTAATCGCATCTGCTTCCAGTGTTCCATCGAAGTCTCCATCTACAGCATCTATATTACCCTTGAATATGGTAGCCGTGACTGTTCCTGAACTAGGATTATAGTGAAAATCCCCATCTGATTCTAATCCCACATTTCCAGTAGCACTAGCGCCTTCAATAAAGGTTATAAGATTGTTTTCGTCGGTATTCTCGTTATCTGCAACAGAAACATGAGCCGCGTTAGTGGCGTTAGTAACGGTTACTCCAGCGATAACTGTGTTAAGAGCAGTCCCACCTACTGTAATGGCATCGGCTTCCAAGGTTCCATCGAAGTCACCATCTACTGCGTCCACATTTCCCTTAAAGATAGTGGCTGTGATGGTTCCCGTGGAAGGATTGTAAGTCATCGTTCCATCAGACTCTAATCCAATATTACCGCCATCTACATCTCCGCCAGCGGTAAAGATAATCGCGTTTTCTTCGTTGGTACTTTCATTATCCGTAATAGTTACGGTTGTTGCCACCGCAGCAGTAGTTGCGTTAGTAACGGTTACTCCAGCAATGACTGTATTAAGTGCCGTTCCTCCCACGGTAATCGCATCTGCTTCTAGTGTTCCATCGAAGTCACCATCTACAGCGTCTATGTTTCCTTTAAAAATCGTGGCTGTAACTGTTCCAGTGGATGGATTGTAGTGAAGATCACCGTCTGATTCTAATCCAATATTACCACCATCTACATCCCCACCAGCGGTAAAGATAATGGCGTTGTCTTCGTTTGTGTTTTCGTTGTCCGTAATAGTTACGGTTGTCGCCACGGCTGCTGTGGTTGCATTAGACACTGTGGTTCCAGCAATCACGCTTGCTAGTGTACTGCCACCCACAGTAATAGCGTCTGCTTCAAGGGTGCCGTCGATATCAGCATCACCTGATATGTCTAACGAAGCCCCATCAATTTCGCCAGTTACTGTTATACTGTCAACAAAAGCATCTTTCCATCTAACTCCAGTAGCCCCCAAATCAACATCACTGTCAGATTGTGGCCCAAAAATATTGTTGCCAAGATAAACCTGTTCTACGTTAGCCGCATAAAAATGAATCTCGTCGGCAGTTTCAAAGTCGATTTTAGTCTGATCGTCTTCACCGATTTTAATATCAGTGGCTAAGAGAGATGTGATACCAGTCTGAGCCGCATCTATTGCGAAATCTATATTGTCATTGCTAGTGTCATATGTAACAGTAATACCTGATTCTGTATTACTGCTAAGCATATTGGTACCAACAGTATCTCTAATATATGTGGCTAAAGCAACCCCTCCGACAGTAATCGCATCTGCTTCTAGTGTTCCATCGAAGTCACCATCTACAGCGTCTATGTTTCCTTTAAAAATCGTGGCTGTAACTGTTCCTGAGCTAGGATTATAATGAAGATCTCCATCATGCTCTATATAGGCTATTCCACCAGCTACTCCACCAGCTCCATTAGCTATAAAAGTAATATGGTTATTTTCGTCAGTGTCTTCATTGTCCGCAATGCTTATGGTTGCTGCTATAGTAGAATTGGTCACTGTGGTTCCAGCAATAACACTTGCTAGTGTGCTACCATTAACAGTGATTGCGTCTGCTTCCAAAGTTCCATCAATATCAGCATTGCCTGATATATCTAATGAAGCTCCATCTATTTCCCCGGTTACTGTTATACTGTCAACAAAAGCATCTTTCCATCGCACACCTGTGGAGCCTAAGTCAACGTCACTATCAGACTCCGGTCCGAAGATGTTATCACCAAGATAAACCTGCTCTACGTTAGCTGCATAAAAATGGATTTCGTCCGCCGTCTCGAAGTCGATTTTAGTCTGGTCATCTTCACCGATCTTAATATCAGTGGCTAAGAGAGAAGTGACAGTGGTTAAAGCGGCATCAAGAGCAACAGTCAATGTGGTGCTACTGCCTGAAGTGGTTATGCCGTTACCGCCAGCAATAGTTAGATCTACGTTAGCAGAAGTGTCGGCGGCAGAGCCTGAATCACCAGCTAAGGTAACACCTGTTATATCACCACCGCCGCCAGC
>Ga0114934_10001603_pt1 | contig 14737 bp, 9 predicted proteins | sample 4SBtaG_2_FD_99695 | JGI IMG/M metagenome (GOLD analysis project Ga0114934, IMG submission 99695) | Deep subsurface microbial communities from Kolumbo volcano to uncover new lineages of life (NeLLi) - 4SBTROV10_white metaG | ecosystem: Environmental > Aquatic > Marine > Volcanic ... | reverse complement strand
TTAATCGTTGGTATTGGTAGTTTTTTTGGTGGAGGGACAAGATATATAACTCAATTATTTATTTCAAAACATTCAAGTTATATATTTCCTATTAGCACACTGGCTGTAAACATTATCGGAAGTTTTATTATCGGAATAATTTTTGGCTTAAGTCTAAAAACGCCCCTCATTTCGAATCAAATGAAATTGCTGCTTGCCACTGGTTTTTGTGGCGGTTTTACTACTTTTTCGTCATTTTCTTTAGACTCTTACGGCTTAATTAGAGATGGTGAATATATGTATTTTTTCTTATATATTGCTCTTTCTCTCTTATTAGGCCTTTTAGCCGCTTTTATAGGCGTTCAATTAATCAAACGTATTTAATTTCTAAAAACAAAGAATTATGGATTTAACAAAAAACATAAAATTGCTACGAATTTTTATGAGCAATACAGATAAATTCAAACATAAACCTTTATACGAAGTAATTATCTATGCAGCAAAAAAACAAGGAATTGCGGGAGCAACTGTAATAAAAGGCATTATGGGATATGGTGCAAGCACTGTGGTAAATTCAATTAGATTCTGGGAAGTGGCTGAGAAATTGCCTATAATTGTTGAAATTATCGACGAAGAAGAAAAAATTGAAAATTTCTATGATTCTATAAAACCTTATTTTGATAAAATAGACAAAGGTTTACTTATAACTATTGAAAATCAAAATGTAGTATTTTGCAAAAGAGGCACAGGAAAATAAGAATAATTGACAATTAATAATTGTGAATTATCAATTGTCAATTTTGAATTATCAATTATTTTTCAGCCATTGCAAAATATTATTTTCAATTCTTTGTTCAATATTTTCCAAAGGTGCTTTTTCGAACTTTTCGCCTGCAATGATTTCGTAAAGCTCAATATATCTGTTTGTTACGCTTTGTATAAAGTCATCTGGAATATCTGGCATTTTGTCATCTTTTCTGCCCATAAATCCATTATCCATTAACCATTGTCTTACAAATTCCTTTGAAAGTTGCTTTTGAGGCAAGACTTTTGCAAAATTTTCTTCATATTGGTCGGCATAAAAATATCTTGACGAATCTGGAGTATGAACCTCATCAATCAGGTAAATCTTACCATCTTTTTTACCAAATTCATATTTTGTATCAACTAAAATCAATCCACGTTCAGCAGCATATTCTGTTCCACGTTCAAACAATCTGTATGTATATTCTTCCAACAAAGCATAATCTTCTGCAGAAACCAAACCTTGTGCAATAATTTCTTCTTTTGATATATCCTCATCGTGTTCCTCTTCGGCTTTTGTTGTTGGAGTAATAATCGGCTTGTCAAATTTTTGATTTTCCTTTAATCCATCAGGAAGCCTCACACCACAAATTGTGTGCTGTCCCGATTTGTAGGTTCGCCAAGCACTACCTGTTATGTATGCTCTTATTATCATTTCCACAGGAAAAGGTTCACATTTGTGTCCTATTGTAACCATTGGGTCGGGATTTGCAATTTTCCAATTAGGAACAATATCGCTTGTAAGGTCAAGAAACTTACTTGCCATTTGGTTCAAAATCTGACCTTTGTATGGTATTCCTTTTGGCAAAACTCTGTCAAATGCAGAAATACGGTCTGTTGCTACCATTATCATCAAATCATTTACTGTATATACATCTCTTACTTTTCCTTTGTAAAAACTCGTCTGATTGGGAAATTTAAAATTTGTTGCTATTAAAGAATTCATAGTTTTTTTTAGCTTTGCAAAAATAAAAACAAATCTTAGAAATTGAAATCTGAATAATTGATTTTGAGATAAATTAAATATGGCTAAAAAGAAAAAAAATTTTTATGTTGTTTGGCAAGGTAAAAAGCCGGGAATATATGAATCGTGGGAAGATTGCAAAGAGCAAATAGAAAAAATTGCTGGTGCGCAATTTATGGGATTCTACACTCGTGATGAGGCCGAACTTGCTTACAGCAGAACTTACGAAGAATACAAGGGCAACAAAGGCAAAAAAGATATACTAACAGAAGAGGTAATTGCAAAGCACGGAAAACCTATTGGGGAGGCTATAGCTGTAGATGCTGCTTTCAACGGTAAAACTAAAATGATGGAATACAAAGGCGTTTTTGTTGAGACATCTACACAATTATTTCATTTCGGACCAATTAAAGGAGGCTCTAATAATATTGGCGAATTTCTTGCACTTGTTCACGCTTTGGCGTATCAAAAAAAGAACAAAATTGCTTATCCTGTATATTCTGATTCTAAAACAGCCATTGCTTGGGTTCGCAGTAATAAATGCAAATCTACGGTTGACCTAAATAGCAACAAAAAACTTATAAATATTATACAAAGAGCTGAAAAGTGGCTCAGAGAAAATGACTATTCTGATATTAAAATCCTAAAGTGGAAAACCGAAGTATGGGGAGAAATACCTGCTGATTTTGGAAGAAAGTAAATCTTAATTAATCCAAGAGTTTTATAACTAGCATTACTTATAAAAATTCCGTTTTAAATTGAAATAGAATTGCTCAAAAAAACAACTAAGCATTAAATTTATAACCTATTCCTTTTATTGTCGTGATAATATCGTCACCAAGCTTTTGTCGAATTTTACGAATATGAACGTCAAGAGTTCGGTCTCCAACAAAAAGATTCTTGCCCCAAACACTATCATATATTTCTTCCCTTTTAAATACTTTTTCAGGTTGAGAGGATAAAAATTTCACAAGTTCAAATTCTTTTTTTGGCAAAAAATATTCTTTACCATCTTTTACTACGATATATCTTTCTTCATCTATTTTAAAAGTCTTATTATTTTCTTCGTCCGTAACAATGTTCTTTCTTCGCAACAAAGATTTAACTTTTGACATCAAAACCTGAGGCTTGATAGGTTTAGTAATATAATCATCTGCACCAGATTCATACCCTGCAATTTGCGAATATTCTTCACCCCTGGCAGTAAGAAATGTAATAATAATATCTTCATTGGCAGGATTTTCTCTAAGTCTCTTGCAAGTTTCAATTCCATCCATTTCTGGCATCATCACATCCAACAAAATCAAATCAGGGTGAAAAGAATCAACCTTTCTGATTGCCTCAAAACCATTCTCGGCAACCTCAACAGAATAGTCATTTTTTTTGAAATTGTAACTAAGAAATTCCAAAATATCAGGGTCGTCGTCAACAATAAGAATTTTAGTCATCCTAATTTTGTTTTGGTGTCAAATCATATTTTTCTTTGGCAAATTTAATCAAAAAATTCATTGCAGCATCAAAAGAATTTTCAACTACTCCATCCAAAATTGCATCTTTTACAGCCTCCTTGAGTTCTCCAACAACTTTAGACGGCTTAATATCAAACGTTTGCATAATAATTTTTCCATCAATTGGTGGCTGCCAATTTCGTATAAAGTCTTTTTCCAAAACTTTTGCAATTCTTTCTCTCAACAATTTGAAATTATTCAATATTCTACGATGTTTTTCTTCATTTCTAGTAGTAATATCACTTTCTACAAGCATAAACAAATCTTCCATTTCTTCTCCTGCATCGTAGATTAGTCTTCTTACAGCAGAATCTGTAATTTCTTCTCCTTCAAGCGAAATAGGCCTGTGATGCATATCTACAATTTTTTGAACATACTTCATTTTTTCGTTCAATGGTAGTTTCAAGCGACGAAAAATATTAGGAATCATTTTTGCACCAATATACATATGCCCATGAAAAGTCCATTTATTATCAATAAATTTCTTGCTTTTTGGTTTGCCAATGTCGTGAAGCAAAGCAGCCCATCTCAACCAAAGATTATCTGTTTTAGGTACTATATTCTCCAAAACTTTCAGAGAATGATAAAAAATGTCTTTGTGGCTACTTCCATTTATTGTTTCCACACCTTTTAATGCATATAACTCAGGAAAAATGAGTTTCAACAAGCCAGTTTCTTCTAGCATTATAAAACCTTTGGCAGGATGATTGGAAAGAACTATTTTATTCAATTCATCCGAAATGCGTTCCATAGAAACAATTTCAATACGTTCACAATTTCTTTTTATAGCATTGAAACAATCGGGATGAATATCAAAATCCAATTGACTTGCAAACCTTATGGCACGCATCATTCTCAAAGGATCATCAGAAAAAGTAATATCAGGTTCTAGCGGAGTTCTTATTATTTTGCTTTTCATATCTTCGATACCATCAAAAGGGTCTAGAAGCTCAAATAAATTCTTTTTATTCAATGAAATCGCTAATGCATTTATTGTAAAGTCTCGTCTTTTCTGGTCATCTTCTAATGTTCCATCTTCCACAAAAGGTTTTCTAGAATATCTGTTGTATGATTCTTTTCTGGCTCCCACAAATTCAAGCTCAAGATTGCCGTATCTAAAATTTGCTGTTCCAAAATTCTTAAAAACATTAACTTTTATTCTTTTATTGATTTTTTTAGCTAATTTCTGGGCAAATTCAATTCCGTTTCCAATAATAACAAAATCGATATCTTTTGAATTTCTTTTTAGCATCAAATCTCTTACAAAACCACCTATTACATATACTTCAGTTTTTGTTTCGTCAGCAAATTCAATTATTTTATTAAAAATATTATCGTCAAGTCTTATTATCATCAGTAAATTTAATTTGGGGCACAAAGATAACAATTTTATAATATTTTTGTTACAGAATTCATATTCAATAATCGCTTATCATATTTTTTTTTAATAAAAAAATTCATTTACACCTAAATCTTTGGTTTAAAAATACAAAATATTATTTTTGCAAAACTTTTTACACTAGTAAATATCAAATTTATTTTAAAAATCTGAATATGCAGGAAAATAATAACCCAATGAATACAGAAAATAAAGACGAAATCAGGAAAGAAAACATTCAAAATAAAGAAGAAAAAAAGACAGCTGCTGATTTAATTCTAAAAAAACTGGAAGATTTAAAAAATAATTCCGAAAAAAAAGAAGGTTTAGATCTTAAGAAAATAAACGAAGAAGTAAAAAAAGAAGCAAAACCTGATACTGAAATAGAAGATTCAGATGTCGAAAAAGATGAGGAAAAGACAAATAATCTTCCAAATTATAAAGAATATTCACGTCAGCAATTGATAGAGAGATTAAACGAATTATTTCAGCAAGAAAATATTGATTTAAAAGAAGTTGAGATTATCAAAAACACATTTTACACAAAAAGAAATGCCGAGATAATAGAAAAGAGGAATAAATTTGTTGAAGAAGGTGGAAAAAAAGAAGAATTCAAACATGAAGAAGATCATTTAGATGAAGTTTTTAAAGTTTTGTTGGAGAAATATAAAAATCTAAAAAGAGAAATACACGAAAAAGAAATAGCACAACAAGAAAGAAATCTGGAAATAAAAAATCAAATAATAGACAAAATAGAAGGTTTAATAGAAAAAGGAGAAACATTACACAATACATTTGAAGAACTTCACAAATTGCAGGATGAATGGAAAAATACAGGAGCAATTCCTCAAAAAGAAGAAAAAGCATTGAATGAAAGATACAATTTTACATTGCAAAAATTTTACGACTGGGTAAAAATAAACAAAGAACTCCGCGATTTTGATCTAAAAAGAAACCTAGATCTAAAAGAAAACCTTTGCGTTGAAGCAGAAGCACTTTTGATTGAACCCAAAATAACTATTGCATATAAAAAGCTGCAAAATCTTTACAAACGCTGGAATGAAATTGGTCCAGTACCAAGAGAATATGCTGATAGTATTTACAAAAGATTCAAAGAAGTATCATCTACTATAAACAAAAGGCATTATGATTATTTCCAAAGAATAAAAAAAGAGCAAAAAGATAATTTGAAAGCCAAAGAACTACTTTGTGAAGAAGCTGAAAAAATAGCAGAAAAGGAATACGAAAAATCAGTTGACTGGAGAAAAAAATCAGAAGAAATTGACGAATTGATGAAACTTTGGCGTCTGATAGGTTTTGCTCCCAAAAGATACAACAATCAGATTTTTGAAAGATTCATTACAGCTCGCAAAAAATTCTTTGAAAAGAAAAAACTATTTTATCAAACATTCACAGAAGAATTAGAAAAAAATCTAAAACTAAAAAAAGAACTTATTGCTAAAGTTGAAAAATTAAAAGATAGCGAAGATTGGCAAAACACAAGCAAAAAAATTATTGAGATACAAAAAAAATGGAAAAATATAGGACCTGTACCAAAAGAAAATAAAGACGAAATATGGAAAGAATTCAATGAGCATTGTAATTATTTTTTCGAAAAAATGCGTGAATTTAACAAAGGAAGAAAAGAAAGAGAAAAAGAAAATCTGAAGAAAAAAGAAGAACTGATTGAAAAAATCAAAAACTTTGAAGTTTTAGAAAATCAGGATGATAATATAGAAGCTTTAAAAGCTTTTCAAAACGAATGGAATGAAATAGGTTTTGTTCCTTTCAAAGAAAAAAATAAAATCTACGCAGAATATCAAAAATCAATATCAGAATTGATGAAAAAAATGTCTATTGATGACAAAAAATACAAAGAATTTGAGATCCAGCAAAAAATAGATAATATTCTATCTTCAAATGATCCAAAGTACAAGTTGAGAAAAGAAATAGAGTTTATAAAGAACAAAATCGATAAACTTCACAATGAAACACTCACAATTGAAAATAACTTAAGATATTTTATAGAATCAGAAAATTCAAGCCCGCTGTTAGACAATTTGAAGAACAAAGTAGAAAAACTAAAAAAACAAAAAGAAAATTACGAAATAAAACTTGTTGAATATTTCAAAGCACTCAAGTCATTAAACAAAAATAAATAATATATGAAAAAACCTTATTTCGGCAATAACAAAACCGAATGAAGTTCTGACTATATTAAATCATACAAAAAAAGAAGCATTGGAGCAAGTTAAATACATATTTATTACCGGAGGAGTAACATCTTCATTGGGCAAAGGGATTATTTCTGCTTCATTGGCAAAACTTCTTCAAAGCAGAGGATACAAAGTCTCTATACAAAAAATAGACCCCTATCTGAACATCGATCCGGGAACACTCAACCCTTATGAACACGGAGAATGTTTTGTTACCGAAGATGGAGCAGAAACTGACCTTGATCTTGGACATTACGAGCGTTTCCTAGACAAAAGAATGCATAAAGACAACAATGTTACCACAGGTCAAATTTACCAAAGTGTTATCAACAAGGAAAGAAAAGGCGAATATCTTGGCAAAACAGTTCAGATTATACCTCATATCACAAATGAAATAAAAAACAGAGTCAAAAGATTGGCTAAAATTGAAAATCTTGACATTATTATAACTGAAATTGGTGGAACTGTAGGTGACATAGAATCATTACCTTTTGTTGAAGCAGTTAGGCAGTTGAAATGGGAACTAGGTAGCAAGAATACTCTTGTTATTCACCTTACCTTGGTTCCTTACCTTGCAGCAGCAAAAGAGTTGAAAACAAAACCAACACAGCACTCTGTAAAGATAATGCTCGAGAATGGAGTTCAGCCGGATATCATTGTTCTTAGAACAGAAAGAAAACTTACTGATGAGGTAAAACAAAAAGTATCTCTTTTTTGCAATATAGACAAAGAATCAGTTATTGAATCAATTGATGTTGATTCAATTTATGAGGTACCTCTAAAAATGCTGGAAGAAAAACTGGATATTATCTCATTAAGAAAATTAGGTTTAAATAAAGGTAAAGAACCAGCACTAAAAAAATGGAAAGATTTTATTTATAAATTAAAAAATCCATTAAGAGAAATAAACATAGCAGCTATTGGTAAATATGTAGAACTTCAGGATGCATACAAATCAATAAACGACTCTTTTATACACGCAAGCACCCATTTGCAAATAAAAGCAAATGTAAACTGGATACATTCCGAAAAAATCACTGATAGCAATTACGTTGATATACTAAAAGGTTACGATGGAATACTTGTTGCTCCCGGATTTGGACATAGAGGAATTGAAGGCAAAATACTAGCAGTAAAATATGCACGAGAAAATAAAATACCATTCCTTGGTATTTGTCTTGGAATGCAAATGGCTGTAATTGAATTTGCAGTAAATGTGTTGAAACTCAAAGAAGCAAATTCTACTGAAATGCATCCATCAACACCTCACCCTGTTATAGACCTTATGGAAGAACAGAAAAGCATCACAACAATGGGGGGGACAATGAGGCTTGGTGCATATTCTTGTCAATTGGACAAAAAAAGCAAGGTTTACAAAGCATATAATACTGAAACTATTCACGAAAGACACAGACACCGTTACGAATTCAACAACAAATACCTTCAAATTTACGAAGAAAACGGTATGATACCAGTAGGTATTAACAAAGATTCAGATTTAGTAGAAATTATTGAGCTCAAAAATCATCCTTGGTTTGTTGGTGTTCAATTTCATCCAGAATATAGCAGTACAGTATTGAACCCACACCCAATATTCATCAACTTTTTAAAACAAGCAGATATTAAACATAATAAAGAAAAATAACAAATGGATAGAAATCAAACAATAGGATTTGTACTAATATTAGCACTTTTAGGCTTCTATTTTCTATATTTAGCACCAAAACAAGAAGAACTAAATCAGAGCACAACAGATACAGTTCAAACAACACAAAATCAAAATATTACAAAAATTACAGATACAAACAACTTTGTTATTAGTCCCGAAAAAGATACTTTAACGGATTCTCTTAAACAAACAATGTTATTCAACAAATTCGGACAATTTGCTAATGCTGCAACAGGAAAGAAAGAATTTTACACAGCAGAAAACGATGTATTGAAACTTACTTTCGATTCTAAAGGCGGAAGAATATACACTGCAGAACTTAAAGACTACAAAACATACGCAAAAACACCAGCTATTCTTTTTGATGGAGCCCAAAATAAATTCTATTTCAATCTTTTATTGAACAATAATATCATTATCAACACAAAAGATTTGTATTTTGAAAACAAAACAGAAGTTGATAGTGCCGGAAATACTATTGTAAAACTTCAAGCAAAAGTAAATGACGATAAATATATTGAATATGTATACACTTTGAAACCAAACTCATATCTTGTTGATTTCGAAGTACATTTTGTTAATCTTGATGATATTATTTCCCGAAAAATGACTCACATTGAATTATATTGGAAAGAATATGTAAGAAAACTTGAACGTGGCGAAAAATTCGAAAAACAATATACTCATCCATTATACAAATTGTATAAAGGAGATGTCGAAAATATAAAAAACACAAAAGACAGTACTGTTGAGCAAGTAGAGTTAAAGTCACGCTGGATCTCTTATAAACAGCAATATTTCAACACAACACTTTTAAGTAAGAATTATTTCTCTAGTGCTCAAATCAAATGTATAAAACTAAAAGAAGACACTACAAACCTATATATAATGTCTTCAAGACTAACAGTTCCGTTCAGATTAGAAAAAGATGTAAATGTTCCAATGGCATTTTTTATTGGACCAAACAAATATTCTTTACTTAAAAAAGTAAAGATAGATGGAACAAAAATGCAAATGGAAAAACTTATACCATACGGGAAAAGTATTATTGCTTGGGTAAACAAATTAGTCATTATTCCGATGTTCAACTTTCTAGAAAAATATATTTCAAACTTTGGAATAATAATACTAATAATGACATTAGTTATCAAGTTAGTCTTGTTCCCTCTAACATATCAATCTTATGCTTCATCAGCTAAGATGAGAATAATCAAACCTGAACTAGACAAAGCATTAAAAAATATACCAGAAAAAGATCAAATGAAACGCCAACAAGCAACAATGAACCTCTACAAAAAAGCAGGGGTAAAACCGCTTGGAGGTTGTTTGCCAATGCTATTACAATTCCCTATACTCGTTGCTATGTATAGATTCTTCCCAGCAGCAATCGAGCTTAGACAGCAAACATTTTTATGGGTAAAAGACCTTTCTTCTTATGACGCAATCCTGACTTGGAACGCCAATATTCCATTGCTTGGAAATCATATTAGTTTATTTACCTTGTTAATGGCGGTTGCTATGGTAGTAAATACAATGTTGACAAATCAAAATATGGATTCATCAAATCCACAAGCAAAATCAATGAAATTCATGATGTATCTGATGCCTGTAATGATGATTGTTTGGTTCAACAACTATTCTGCAGGTTTGAGCTACTATTATTTCTTGGCAACATTGATTGGAATTATTCAAATTTACGCAATAAGATTAATGATGAACGAAGAAAAAGTATTAAAACAAATGCGTGAAAATATGAAGAATCCGCAAAAAGCAAAAAAATCAAAATTCCAGCAAAGACTCGAAGAAATCCAAAAACAACAAAATCAGCAAAGAAAAGATATTGGCAAAAAGAAATAATCAAAAGATTAATCATTAGTCAGACGACTTAAAAATAAAAATCCGAAAACATAGCTTTTCGGATTTTTTATATCATATTAATTTCAATAAATAATGCACTTTTACCCTTTCCTCATATTCTTCAACTCCTCCAACCTTTCATTCACATCAAATGGAATCCGTCCCAATTCCTTCTCAACTAAATCAATTTGCTTTTCACAATTATCTATAAATTTTTCAAATTCATCAGAATAAGGATTAAAAGGTCTGTGATTCAATGCATTATTCAGTTTGTCAATTTTTTTCAACAATTGTTTTGTTTCATCACCAAAAAAAGCATTATTAAGCTTTTCCCAAATATATTTAACAGCAATATTATTTGGATGAGTCAAATCTTCAGCATAAAATCTATAATCACGTAATTCATCCAAAACAATTTCGTATGAGGGGAAATAATAAACAAAATCAAGTTTATTCACAAGTCTTTGAGTAGCCACAATAAGAGATGATTTGCTCAGATTATTACCAATTGCACCATCCTTCAAATGTCTGACAGGGCTGATGGTTAAAACAATTTTCAAATTTGAATTCAAATTGTGTAATTTCTCAAAAATCCTAAACATCAAAATCTCTATTTCAGCTATTCCCATCAATCGTCTTTCGAAAAATGAAGCCGGTAATTTGTGGCAATTAGCAACAATTTTCCCAGTTTCTTTTAATTCATAAATAAAAGCTGTACCTAAAGTAATAAACAAAAAATCAGCTTTCAGAATAAAAGAATTTGCTTTTTCAATATTCTCATTGATTTTTTTTAGAACCTTCTTCCTATCGTGTCCAGAAAATGAGCTATGATGTAAAAAGCTATGCCACAAACCTTTGTATTCAATTAAATCTTTTTTTGATAATAATTTTTTTGATAATACTTGCTCTATAAAAGCAGCAATAGAAGCAGGATTATACAAAACACCAAAAGGATTTATCAATGAATTGAAAAAATGCTCTTGAAAAAGAGTCCCTGTATTCTCAGCAAAACAAGAACCAACGAACATTATATTATTCTTATGGTTTATTCTAAAATCATACGCAGGTAATTCTACTTCAAAAAAAAATTTATTTGACATATTTTTTTTATTTTAGCCAAAATTAGTAAAAATAAGAAAATAATCTTTATTATAAATATATTTTTTAATTTTGGAATTAGATAATAAAAAGGCATAATAATTGTTTCAAAACATTGTGCAAATAGCTATGAAAAAATTACTAATCGTAATACTTATTTTATTTTCCGTAGTTTCGTTAAAATCGCGTGATATAGAAAAAATTAAAGCAAGTGGAGTATTGTATGTGGCATTCACACAAAGTTCTTTAAACAGCATTAATTACAAAATTGCACAAGAATTTGCCGATTTTTTACACGTAAAACTTGTTCCAGTTATTACCAGTTGGGATGATAACTTTTCTTTAAACGGTAAAAGACCAGCAGATTTGGAGACAAATCCAAATTATCATTACACACCAGATGCATTAAAAAAAGCAGACCTTATATGTGGTACAATATATGTTTATGAGTGGAGAAAAAAACTATTCGACTATGCAGGTATTATGCAAGTCAGCGATTTACTTGTCGTAAAAAAGATAAATACAGAAAGATCTAATTTTACAAGAAGATTTGTACCTGACAGTATTTTAGATTTACTCAAAAAGAAAGATATTCGGACATTAAATGATTTGAAAGGAACCAGAATAGCATTATTGCAAAATTCAAGTTACGAATCAAACATGTCTATTATCAACAAAAATCTTGGAAACTCTATAAATATTATAAAAACCGAATCAGAAGAAGAATCACAAAATTTATTACTAAAAAACCAAGCAGATGGTTTTGTAGCAGTTTCATCCTTAGCTTTAGAGTTTATCAATCATCATTCTGACTTAGCAAAACTAGCATTCCCCGTAGGCAAACCTTTTGATGTTGGTTGGGCTGTTGAAAAAGGAAATAATGGTTTGTCACAAGAAATAAACAATTTCTTTGCTACAATAAAAGGGAATGGTAAATTAAACGAAATATTTAGGAATTATTATGGCATTAACTATAAAACTTATATAGCAATAATAAACTCCTATACAGAAAACAATATAAGCATTAGCAGAAGTTATGATGACATTGTAAAATCTGACAAAATAGTTATAGGGCTTCGTAATCGAGAAATGATATACACTCCAACAGGAGCAAAACAATTTTCTGAAAATATGGCAGATGCTTTTGCCAGGTATCTAAACCTTCAGTTGGAAGTAAAAATTATACCAGATCTTTCTACATATTTTAAAGCTTCAGATGGAAAAATATACCCTGACAGCAGCTATATTCCAGAAGTTTTTAATGATATTGACATTGCTTGTGATATTTTAGCAGCTGTTCCCTGGCGTTTATCCAAATTAGATGTAATTAAGTATATGCCAAATGCATTAATAGTTGTAGGCAGAAAAAATCAAAAAATTACTAGTGTATCAGACCTTAAGAAACTCAGAGGTGTCACTGCTAAGGGTTCTTCATACGAAGCAGCATTACAAAGCAATAATATCTCAAATTATTATTATGCATCAGCAAATGATTTGATGAAACTTGTAAATGAAGGCAAAGCAGATTATACAATCGTAAGTATTACAATATATTCACTCCCTCAATACAAGAATCTTGAAGCAAAATTTATTCTCGGAGAAATAAATTATGCTGGATGGGCAATTAACAAAAATCACCCAAAACTCAGACAAAAAGTTCTAGAATTTTTTGATTATGCAAAAAAATGGGGTTTGATGGATGAATATTTCAAGCAACAAACAGGTATGCCTTTCAAAGCTGCAGAAAAATATCTTATTGCACTTCATCAAACATACAACATTGGAGTTTTTCCATTTGTATTTTATGGATCTCAACAAGGACTACCACAAGAAAATATTATGTCTATCTATCAGGATAATGAAGGTTATATTTGGTTTGGTACATTTTCTGGAGCAGTAAGGTATAATGGTCGCAGAATGGAACTATTCGATACCCACAATGGAATCATTGGCAACCAGGTTTTAGATATACAACAAGATAGTAATACAATTTACTTTGCAACACTCAAAGGGGTATCATCATATACAAACGGTGTCTTTGACACAATTTTAAACGGTTATGCTGTAAAACATATTTTTATTGATTCAAAACATAGAAAATGGTTTTATGGTGACAAAGGGGTTTTGGTATTAGATGAAAATAACAACTATAAATATATAAAGAAAAATTTTTCTGAGGATATATTAAATATTCACAGTATAGAAGAAATACCTGAATCAGACGAATATATAATTGGCACTACAAATGGAATTTTTCTGTTGAATTACGAGCATAATTCAATAAAAAAATTATCAAATTTGTCAGTGCTATACATTTTCAGAGATAGTAATAATGAATTTTGGATTTCTTCAGATCAAGGAGTTTATTACGCAGATATTTATTCTCTAAAAATTGGAGAATTAGGAACACCAATAAACGACAAATTAAACATTCATTCAAGTATTCAAAAAATTGTTCAGACTCCAGATGAAGCTATCTGGCTTGTTGGAGATTTTAAAGTATATCAAATATTTTCATTAAATTTAAGCCCAATTGTTTACAATAAAACTATTGGTTTATCAGGTCAAAAAATAACCTCTTTCTTTGTTGATAAAGAAGGAAACATTTGGTTTGGTCATTACGGTGGAGTACAGAAACTAAGCAACCGCAGCCTTAGACTTATTTATCCTGAAATACTGAAATATGACGTAAATAATATTCTACAAGATACATTGAATCATATATGGATTGCTTTCAACAATAAAATCTTCGTGCTTACTGATTCACTGATTGATCTTACAAGCAGATTTTCAAACGAAAACAAATCTTTTATAATCAATAGGCTAAAAGGCACACCAAACCTTATTGTTGCAACAAACGAAGGATTATTTGAAGTCAATCCTGTTGATTTTTCAATTATAAGAAAAAATTTGTTTGAAAAAAGATTATTATCACCAAAAAAAATATTTATAAATTCAAAAAATCAAATTTTTATTTCGACTGGAATTGAAGGAATAGTATATTATTTCGACAATTTTTATTCATCCCCTGTTCGAATCGAAAGCCCTTACACAACTCTTATTCAAGACTTTTTTGAGCTTGATTCAACAGTAATTGCTGCTAATGATAATGGGCTGGTTTATTTTCACAAAAATAAATTTAAACCTTATATCGATTTCCAAAAAACAGTTAATGTCATAAAGAAAATTAATGATAAAATATACATTGGTACTCAAAACGGACTTTATTATTTAAAAGACAAAAAACTAGTACCAATAGAAATT
>Ga0114934_10001602_pt1 | contig 14740 bp, 17 predicted proteins | sample 4SBtaG_2_FD_99695 | JGI IMG/M metagenome (GOLD analysis project Ga0114934, IMG submission 99695) | Deep subsurface microbial communities from Kolumbo volcano to uncover new lineages of life (NeLLi) - 4SBTROV10_white metaG | ecosystem: Environmental > Aquatic > Marine > Volcanic ... | reverse complement strand
GATTATTACCAATCCTACACATATTGCAGTGGCTCTTAAATATGATGAGACAGGGACTTCTGCACCGAAAGTTGTGGCATCGGGTAAAGGTAAAGTTGCCGAGAAAATTCGTGAAATTGCACGAGAACATAAAATCCCCATTCGTGAAAATAAACCTTTGGCACGTTCCTTGTTCAAGAGTGTGAAGGTCGGGGAAGAAATTCCTGAAGATTTGTTTGAGGCAGTTGCGGTTATTCTTGCAGAGATTTATCGCATACGTGGCCCCAGAACAGTATAAAAGAAGGGTTATATAAATATGCAGGCAACAGCAGTATTGAAATTGCAGAGTATGATGCGACACACCGATGTATTGTTGGCTGTGGGCGTGTTGATTGTTCTGTTGATTATGATGGTGCCACTGCCTTTATGGCTAATGGATACTTTGTTGGCAGCCAACCTTGCTATTGGGGTTCTGATTCTCTTAACTGCAATTTTTGTATTAAGACCTTTAGATTTCTCTATTTTCCCCGCCTTACTCTTGCTTACAACACTTTTTCGTTTGGCATTGAATGTAGCAACCACACGTTTGATTTTATTGCATGGCCAAGAAGGGACGAGCGCGGCTGGGCATGTGATTGAAGGCTTTGGCAATTTTGTTGTGGGTGGCAATACGGTTGTGGGTATTATCATCTTTATTATTCTTGTATTGATTAACTTTGTTGTGATTACCAAAGGTTCCACACGTATTGCTGAAGTGGCAGCAAGGTTTACATTGGATGCTATGCCAGGCAAACAAATGGCGATTGATGCGGATTTGAATGCAGGTATGATTGATGAGACGCAGGCACGTGAACGACGCACTGCTGTAGCGCGTGAAGCAGAGTTTTTTGGTTCTATGGATGGTGCTGCGAAGTTTGTGCGTGGTGATGCTGTGGCAGGTTTGATTATCACGGCAATTAACCTTATTGCAGGCTTAATTATTGGCACCATGCAGCAAGGCATGGCCATGAACGATGCGGTGCAAGTATATAGTCTGTTGACGGTTGGTGATGGTTTGGTGTCCCAAATTCCAGCTTTGGTGATTTCAACTGCGGCAGGCATTGTGATTACGCGTGCTGGTGGCAGTGAGCATTTGTCGGAAGAAATTACAGTGCAATTTACGCAGCATCCAAAAGTACATCTCATTGCATCAGGCGCATTATTCTTTATTGGGCTTGTGCCAGGCATGCCATTTATTCCCTTTCTATTCATATCGATAGGGTTGGGTTTGAGTGGTTGGTATTTACTGATGGGTGAGAAAGAGAAAGCTGCTGTTCTTCCTGACACTTCGGATACGGCACTTGCTGAGCCTGAAAAACCTGCGGAAGAAGCATTGTCTGATTTATTGGTTGTTGATCCGATTCGATTAGAAGTCGGTTATGGATTGATTGACTTTGTTGAAGCTGGGCGTGATGGCGGTCTACTTGGGCGCTTGCAGGCATTGCGTCGTCAAATGACCCAAGAGGTTGGTTTTGTGCTTCCACCTGTTCACATCAAGGATAATTTGCAATTGGGTGTGGGTGATTACCGTGTATTGGTGCGGGGTGCTGAAGTGGGGCGTGGCGAGATTCGTCCGCGTCATTTATTGGCATTGGAAGGGCAGGTGGCAGGGCAAGCTATTGAGGGAATTGCGACGCAAGAGCCAGCATTTGGCTTGCCTGCTTTGTGGATTTCTAACGAACAACGCCAGCAAGCGGAATTATCTGGTTATACGGTTGTGGAAGCACCAACCGTCATTGTTACACATATTACAGAGATTTTGCGTCGGCATGCCTATGAAATGTTGGATCGTGCGCAAGTGCAAGAGTTGGTTGATGGCATAGCAGAGCGTTACCCTAAAGTAATTGCGGATATTGTGCCTGCACAGGTGTCATTGGGTGTATTGCAACATGTATTACGCGCACTATTATCTGAATGGGTACCTGTACGCGATTTACTTTTGATTATTGAGACTCTCTCTGATGGCATGACCGAGCAGCGTGAGATAGGAAACTTAGTGGAAATGGTTCGGCATCGTATGGGGCGCAGCATTGTACAGCGTTATGTGAATGAACAAGGTGAACTATCCGTTTTCACGCTTGAAGGCGAGTTAGAGCAAACTATGTTGGAGCGTGTGGGGCAAGATGGCGGGGCTTCGATGTTGCCTTTGGAAATTCAGCAGTGGCAACGTTTTGTGATGCGTTTTAATGAAGCTTCATCGGCCCATGATATTGATACACCCGTCTTGCTCACCATACCGCAGTTACGTCCGTTATTGGCGCAATCGTTATCGAAAGTCATGAACCGTGTAGCCGTATTATCTGTTGGTGAAGTGCCACCAGAAATGCCTGTTAAAACATTAAGTAACTTAGGTTTGCGCGATGCAAATTAGAATTTTTACTGCCCCTCGCTTGCATGAAGCTTTGGCTTTGGTTCGACAAGGTCTTGGTCCTGATGCCATTGTCTTAGATCGCATGGAAGGCGTGGATAAAGATGGCAAGAAAGTTTGGCATGTGCATGCAGCATTGGATGATGAAGAAGTAAATCGTCAAAAAAATGACCAAGAGAACAAGCCCAAGCCTGAAGTTGAAACAACCCATGTCCATCAAATGGAAGCTTCGATGCATAGGTTGGAGCGTATTGTTGAAGGCCTTGGTCGTAAAGAAGAAGAAAACCTGCGTCATGCCATGCCTGATAAAATCACACAGGCAGCCTTTGATCACCTTGTGACTTTGGGTGTTGCGCCTGCCTATGCTTTTGATTTGGCAGAAGATTATGCCAACCATGAACCGACGGGTGCTGCAATGTTGCCTTGGGGCGAGCGTATTAAACCAAGCAATAAATCTGTGGTAATGCTTCTGGCAGGGCCATCAGGGGCTGGTAAAACACTTCTAGCAGCGAAATTGGCAACATATTACAGCATGCGTGGTGTGCGAGTTGGCTTGTTAAGTACAGATGTTGATCGCATGGGCGGAAGTGATGTGTTAAAGGCCTATGCGGATATTCTGGGTGTGCCATTTGCGACATTAAGAGGGGAGGGTGATGTTTCCGAAGCATTACAAGCCACCGATTCGGCACAGCTCCTGCTAGTAGATAGCGAAGGTTGGAATATTCATCGCTTGTCAAAGATGAAAAAGCAAAGTGTGGTGTGGGATGCATTGCATTGCACACACCGTATTTTGGTGATGCCAGCGAATATGGATGAGTCAGATGGTATGGAACTTTTGTTGGAGGCAGAGGCATTTCAGATGAGTGAAATAGCTTTTACAAAGCTAGATGAGACCTCTCGCCCTGGTAAAGTTATCAATTGGGCGATGGCATCAAAATTCAGACTGTCATATGGTGTATTTGGTTCTGAAGTACCTGGAAAAATGGGGTGGTTAACACCAAAAGCACTGACATCGCTGTTGGAGAGGCAGAGTCAAAAATGATGAAGTTGCAAAAGTTTTTGTGGGTAAAGGAGATTGCATGACAACAGGTGAAATAGATAAGTCATCGCCACGCGTTATTGCTGTTAGTAGTGGTAAGGGCGGGGTAGGGAAAACCTTTTTTTCTATTCACTTGGCAGCGCGTGCAGTCAAGCAAGGTCTTCGAGTATTGTTATTGGATGCTGATTTAGGCTTGGCAAATGTAGATGTGATGTTAGGACTTTCTAGTCATGGGTCTGTGAAGCAAGTGGTGAGTGGCGAAGCCAGTTTGTCTGATATGTTATTGTCAACAAAGGCGGGTTTTGATGTGCTACCTGGTGGTAGCGGACTGGCGGATCTTACTGCTTTAAATGGCACGCAACAGCAGACCTTAATGAGTGAAATGCGTGAAGCTGCCAAAGATTATGACTTGGTCATTATCGATACTGCGGCGGGTATTAGCGATAATGTATTGTTCTTCGTTGCATCATCGGAATCTTGCTTGGTTGTGCTTACACCTGACCCAACATCACTTACTGATGCCTATGCGTTGATTAAAGTATTATCGCAACAAAGAGATGTGCGTCGTTTTATGGTGACGATTAACCAAGCAGATAAGGTTGATGGTGAACTGACATTTAGGCGTTTGATGTCTGTGGCAGATCGTTATTTGGATGTGCATTTGGATTATGTTGGCAATATGCCAGCCCATAAAGAAGTGCGTCAAGCGATTCAGCAACAGCGTTTATTACAAAGTGTTCAGGCAAAGAAAGATTTGGATGTGGTACTGGGCGAGATTTTAGCTCGACCACGGGATGATTCGCGCAGTAGTGGCTTGCAATTTTTTTGGGAACATAGCCTAGGACAAGATTTAGAAGTCGATATAAATTCAGAGGCAAGAGCGTGATGCGGACGAGTTATGCCGCCGCAAGTGGTGCTTTTGCAGGTGTGTTGATTGGAATTTCCATCTGTTTAATTCAGGAAATTTCACTGCCTGACACTGTGTTTCGATGTTTTGTGTTGGGTGCTAGTGGTGCATGGATGGGCATGCTATTTGCGTGGCTCGATCAAATGCTAACACCGAAGGCTAAAAATCATACGAAAAATCATCGCGGGCATATATCGTGAGTGTTGTAAAAAACTATGTGGAGCAGCAAGGCTCAATTCTAAATGATCCAGAAGCTTTGTTAAAAGAGTATCTGCCATTGATTCGTTATCATGCAGATCAATTGATGCGGCGTACCCCAGACTCCATTGAATTGGATGATATGATTGATGCAGGCGTATTGGGTTTGTTGGATGGTGCAAAGCGCTTTGACAGTGAAAGAGAGGTGCAGTTTAAAACCTTTGTATCCTATCGCGTGCGTGGTGCGATGATTGATTATTTACGAGCTTTTGACTGGATGCCGCGTGGATTGCGCGATACTTCCAAAGCTTTGCAACATGCGATGATGGTGGTTGAGCAACAGCAAGGGCGACCTGCTGAAGAAGATGAAATTGCCACATATTTAGACATTAGTTTGCAGGAATACCGTCATCGTTTGGATCATGTTCGCACTATGTCGATTGTTCACTTTGATGATTTACCCTCGGTCATGGGTGAAGATGATGAAATGAATATGTTGGATGTTCTTGAGGGTGACCCAGAGTTGATGCCTGAAAGACAATTTTTAGTGAATGAATTCGTAAATCGTTTGGCGAAGGGTATTGATGCTTTGCCCAAGCGTGAAGGGATTTTACTAACATTGTATTATTATGAAGAATTAACCATGAAAGAAGTGGCATTGGTTTTGGGATTAACTGAGTCGCGTGTGTCGCAGATTCATAGTCAAATGGTGGTGCGATTACGCGGCACCCTGAAGTTGGATGAATAATATGTGGCATGACATCATCCATATGCCTGTTGAGGTGAGTAAAGATGTTTGAAATGTGGGGTATAAACGTATCAAGCGAAGCATTTTCAATGCTGTTGGATGGTCTTCTTTTGTTGGTGATGGCAGCATTATGGTGGTTATGGTGGCAACAGACTAGACAACGTAAGCAGGTTGAAATAAAGCTGAGTGAAGCGGCTGCTCAGTTGCAAGAAGCGACCAAAATGTTGGATGAAGCTTTGCAGCACATTGAACATTTACAAGCGTGCGAATCACATCATGAAGTTGAGCAGCAGTCTGAAACAAATGATGATGTAAAAGTCTCCTTTAGTGCGCAATCACTTGCGATGTCTCAAACGCATAAAAAAAACAAAGCGCCTAAGCCTCCGAGCAAAAAAAAGGTTGCGAAGCAAGCTATAGTAAATACTTCTCAATCATCACAGTCAGCCCAAATTTCACGTATGCAGCGTGAGGGTGAGTCCCCTGAAAGCATAGCTGTAAAAATGAACATTCCTTTGGCTCAAGTGAAATTGATGTTGATGCTGCAAAAGTCACACAATGATTAATTTAAATGCTGCGCAACTTTTAAGTATCCCTCAGGGAGCGAAGTCAGATGTTGCACCCAAACTACCTTGGCCTAATGGTAGTATTATCACTGCAAAATTAACGCCTACGGATTCAGAAGGAGGTGTTATTTTATCATTGGGTGGCTACCGTATGAGAGCGCAAGTACCTCCTAATACACCGATGGGTAATATTTGGCTGCAACTGTTGAGTCGCGATTTGCCAGTGCAGTTTCGCTTGTTAAGTGATGCGAAGGCTGCAACGTTGTTGAGTGAAATGTTGGGTAAGAAAACAGCGGTAGCTGTAGAAGAGCATGCCAAACATGCAAGTAAAAAAAGTGCTGAATCTTGGCCTAAGATGGATATGGATGGACTTCCTGTTCGCTCTGACGTGGGTTTATCTGAGCAATATTTGGTATTGCGGGATAGACAAGATGGTGGAACGCGAGGGCTGCTGAATAGGCAAGTATCTGGCGATAAATTTCGTTTGCATGGGCGCGTAGATTTGAAACATATGGGTGCGGTAGCATTCAGCTTACATGGTGAGACGAATGCACCTTGGAAGGTGAGTTTATATGTAAATTCAGGCGAACATATCGATGAGTTGCGACATGATTTTTCGTCTTGGTTAGAAGCAAAACACCGAGCGCATTCAAAGCATACGGTGCAGGGACCATTGGATGGCAATGTGTATGATGGCATGCCCGATGATTTTGATATGTTAAGGGAATTAAAAGCATAAAATATTGCTCGTGCGTTGTAATTTACATGGTAATTTTAATTTAGGCAGTTTATGAAAATGCTAATTAACGCTATTTGACATCATTGGTCATCTTGAGCGAAGTCGAAAGATTTTTGTTTTTAAGATATTGCGAAATAGAACTCTCCACTTCGGTCTAGATAACATTTCTCATCAGTATTTCCTTAACTTCATTTGTAATGATTCAGATTGCCGCTTATTTGCTCAAGATCAAGATGAAAAAGCGCAGCGTATTTCCTGTACGTGAGTGTTTTTCAACGTAGAGCTTGGGTAAATCAGTGGCGAGCTGAATAGTTGCCATTTAAGTATCACGATTATATGGCGATAGTGAAGGCTATGCTTTCCTGTTTATTCAATCACTCTGAAGTTCATGATGCGTAATCAATATGCAGCGGTGGCTTTGGGTTACACGCCAGATAGTCAGGGTGCGCCCAAGGTACTAGCATCGGGTTTTGGTGAGGTGGCAAAAAAAATACTTAAGTTGGCACGTGAGAGTGATGTTCACATTCATCAGGATGACAACTTGGCGACATTGTTGGCACAGGTTCCTGTGGGACAAGAGATTCCTGAAGAAGCTTATCAACTGGTAGCGGAATTATTGTCTTTTTTATACCATAGTGATCGCAAGTTAGCGGAAAAATTATCCCCTACAGAACGGTAATAAATGCCGCAATGTTTAAGTATTGTATGACATAAACTCTATTAAAATACTTATTATTCAATAAGTTAAATGAATATCAATGTGTTGGCATCATCCGTGCTTTAATAAGCTGTCAAGTGAAGTTTTAGAGGAGCGAGCATGGATAGTGGTTTTTTTGTTTCAGGTGTGGCTGGGGATATGACAGCTAAAAAGTTAAATACCATTGCGCACAACCTAGCAAACGTGAACACCACGGGTTATATGCTTGATCGCACGGCATTCTCAACCATGTTGGCAAATGTGGAAGGAGCTGAAAAAAATTCAAGCAAATTGCCTCAGGCTTACATGACAATGGATCATCAATATGTGAATGGTGACAAAGGCATTATTCGGCAAACAGGGAATGACCTTGATTTTGCTTTGCGCGGTAACGGTTATTTTAAGGTGCAGACTCCAGACGGTGAAACAGGCTATACGCGAGCAGGCAACTTTCATTTGGATGGGGAAGGACAGTTGGTTACGGAAGGTAATTTACCCGTTTTGGATGATTCTGGGTCAAAGATTACGTTGGGTAGAGGTGTCATTTCAGCCAGTGAAGATGGCCGGTTGCTTGTGGATAATGTGGAAGTATCAACTTTAGGCATGTATAAAATCAAAGACTTGTCGTTAGCAACCAAAATATCTGGAACGATTCTAAAAACTGATAATACGAATGTTGCTCAAGCTGAAAATGACGTCACCTTGCATCAAGGTATGCTTGAAGGCTCCAATGTGAATGCGGTATTGATGATGGTAGAAATGATGCAAAACACCCGCAGCAATCAATCAATGATGAAAATTTTGGAACAATATAATCAGCAAGAGGGTCAGATTACTCAAACTGTTGGACGCTTGCCTGGATGAGAATAACAAACAATTCAATGAGATAAATCGGAGAAATTATTATGATGAGAGCACTATGGACAGCAGCGACAGGTATGGCAGCACAGACTACGAATGTGGATGTTATTTCCAATAATCTTGCCAATGTGAACACGGCAGGATTTAAGCGTGGACGTGCGAATTTTCAAGATTTGATGTACCAGCAAGTGAAGACGCCAGGCTCAGAATCCAGTGGAGCAGGTACACAATTACCAGCAGGCATTCAAATTGGTTTGGGCGTACAAACATCCAGTGTTACCAGTATATTTTCTGCGGGTAGCTTAAAACAAACGGATAATTCGCTTGACCTAGCGATTAAAGGGCGAGGTTTTTTTGAGGTGCTGACTGCCAGTGGTGATTTGGCTTACACCCGTGGAGGCTCGTTTAGCACGGATTCTCAAGGTCAGTTGGTAACCGCTAATGGTGATGTTGTGCAGCCTGGTATTACTATTCCATCTGATGCTTTGGCGATTAATATTGCTGAAGATGGAACTGTCTCTGTGGATCAGCAGGGTGCACAAACTTCGGTTGTGGGGCAGCTTACAACTGTGGACTTTAGTAACCCTGGTGGTTTGAAATTGATGGGCGGCTCTTTGTATGCACCTACGGTTGCTTCTGGATCGGCTATTGCAGGTACGCCAGGGCTTAATGGTTTTGGTCTTATTGGGCAGGGCATGCTTGAAATGTCCAATGTGAAGATGGTTGAAGAAATGGTGAACTTGATTGCAGGTCAACGCGCCTATGAAATGAACTCTAAAGCCATTCAGGCAGCAGATGAAATGCTTCAAGCTGCCAATAGTGTGAAAAGGTAATATTGTATGAACTTTAAGCGTTTCCTCCAAGTCTTGGTGATGATTGCCGTGTTTTATCCTGTGCCATTATGGGCATCAGCATTGGAGAAATCTTTACATGATTTCTTTGCGCAGGGCATTCATTACCAAGGCGCAAAGGCGGAGTTGATACAAGTAAATCGTTGGCCAAATACAAAACAAGCATTGCGCTGGCGTTTTCCAAATATTAATCATCATATCAAGCGGGTGTCGCTTATCGCAGAGCAAGGGACAGGGGCATCTTTACGTCGTTGGTATGTACCCGTACAGCTGCATTGGTGGGCAAATGTTGTATCGGTGCGGCAAGAATTGCCTGCTAGGACACTCTTGCAAGCACCTATGTTACAGGTGCAACGAAGAGATATAGCGGGTCATATGGGTGTTTTTTGGAAAGAGGTTGCGGCATTAGAAGGCATGCGACTAACGCGACCTTTGCATGCTGATGATGTGGTTTTTTCTAATGCTGTAAAGCGTCCACCGCTCATCAAGCGTGGTGATAGAGTCACGATGGTTGTGGGTAATGGTAGCTTTTTAGTGCGCGCTGCAGGTAAGGCTATGAGAGCAGCAGGATTGGGTGAAAGAGTGTTGGTACAGAATATGCGTAGTAAAAAGCGGGTAGAGGCGGTTGTGGTCGATGCTCACACCGTGCGGGTGGCGATTTAGGAGATTTAGGATAAGGGTGGTTGTTATGATGTATAAAAACATTCAGCAGTTTGTTGTGTTAGGAAGCTTGCTGGCTTTGCTAGGGGCTTGCACTCCGATGGCAAGTACAATCACAAAAGATAACAACCTTGAGATAGTAGAAAAATCCATGCACGCTCCAAGACAGGATCATACCGAAACAGGCTCTTTGTGGAGTAATACAGGGGCAACCGTCTTTACTGACCCCAAGGCTAATGCTGTTGGAGATTTGGTAACTGTATTGGTTTCTGAACAGGCAAGCGCAACCCGAAATTTGGGCACAAAAAAGGATAAGACATCTTCACATACGACTGCGGTGACAGCGGCATTGGGTTATGAAACATCGCTGGCTGCCAAAAATCCCAACTTCAAACCATCGACTGCTTTGGATCTAAGCAATGCTAAAAGCTTTGATGGCTCTGGTCAGACCACCAATTCAGATACACTAACAGCCAGCGTGACATCCGTGGTCACTGAAGTTTTTCCCAATGGTAATTTGCGCATTGTTGGTCGTCGCCAATTAACCATTAACAATCAACCTCAGGCATTAACATTTCGTGGTGTGATTCGACCTCTGGATATTACTTCTAATAATACAATTCCTTCATCCAAAGTAGCCCAAGCTGTGATTAGTTATGGTGGTGGTGGCGATTTGGCATCAGTTACACATGAAGGCTGGCTTGGCCAAACATTGGATATGATATGGCCATTTTAAAGCAGTTTATGACGGGGAATATGGTGAAAAAAACATTTAAGTTTGCAATCGTACCTTTGCTATTTATGTCGTTTGCGACACTCGCTTATGCTGAGCGTATCAAGGATATTGCAACTGTTGAAGGAGTCCGTGGTAATGCGCTTATCGGCTATGGATTGGTGGTGGGTCTTAATGGTACGGGAGATACCTCTAATTCATCACCATTTACGATTAATAGTATTGCAGCCATGCTAGAACGCTTTGGTGTGAATGTGCGTGCTGATATTAGCAAAATGAAACCTAAAAATATTGCTGCGGTCATGGTGACAGCTGAACTACCTGCTTTTTCGAGACCTGGTCAGCAAATTGATGTCACAGTTTCTAGTATGGGAGACTCGGCAAGTCTGCGTGGCGGAACGCTGTTAATTACGCCGCTTCTGGGTGGAGATAAACAAGTATATTCTGTAGCACAAGGGCCTATTTCTGTGGGTGGTTTTAGCCTAGCTGGAAAAGCTGCAACGGTAACCAAAAATCATCCGACTGTGGGTAAAATACCCAATGGAGGACGTATTGAACGTGCAGCACCACGTGGTCTGGATGCGGCACAAAACAAGATTGTTTTAACCTTAAATCGCGCTGATTTCACTACTGTTCGACGCATGCAAGAGGCGATTAATAAGAAGTTTGGACAGCCGGTTGCAAGAGCCATTGATGCGGGAACAGTGGAAGTGATGAATACTGAAAATAATGCTATTATGATGGTATCAGATTTGGAGCAAATTGAGCTTCAAACAGATCACCGAGCTATCGTTGTTATGGATGAGCGCACGGGAACCATCGTGATGGGACAAGAAGTAGCCATTGATATGGTTGCTGTAGCGCATGGAAGTATTCAGGTCAGTGTTGGTGAAGACTCTAAAGTTTCACAGCCGAATGCCTTTTCAGGCGGGAAAACAGCGGCGGTGAATAGTACAACCGTGGATGTAACAGAAGAGAAAGCAAAATTAGTGGTGCTTCCGAAAACAGCGACATTAAGTAGTTTGGTTGAAGCATTGAATGCTGTTGGTGCATCTCCCAGCGACATGATTGCTGTTTTACAGGCAATCAAGGCTGCAGGAGCACTACATGCAGACTTGAAGGTTATCTAATGCGTGATTTGGTTGAAACAGTGATTGCACAGGTGATGGCGCAAGATAAGCCCGCCACAAAACCTGTGTCAGACCCAGAAGCTTTCAAGAGTCGCTTTGTGCAGGCTCTGAATCATAAACCAGTTCCACAAGTGAATGATAAGCTGGAAGTTAAAAACAAAGCATTGTGGGATGTGAGTGTAAAATTTGAGGGTATATTTTTTAAGCAAATGATGTCTGCCATGCGCAAGACGGTGCCTGAGTCAGGATTTTTACCCCATGGCTTTGCTGAAGGGGTACAAGAATCAATGTTTGACCAAGCTGTTGCTGATGCAGGTAGCAAGCGTGGCAGTTTGGGTATTGCGATGAATATTTATCGTCAATTGGAGCGCAGTGACCCAAGTCATAAAGGTGATGCAAATAAAGCGATTCAAGAAATACGCCAAGCTTCCGATAGAAAGAATGTGAGTATGTACGCAGAACTTCGAGGAGACGTTGATGGTACGCATTAGTGGCAGTGGAGCTACAGGAGCGGTTCAAAAAGCTAAAGCCAGTGGTGGTAAGGCTAAGTCTGCATCATCAGGAAAAAAAACCTCTGGTGGTGATCGTGTACAAGTGAGTGATGCTGCAACACTACGTGAAATGGCACATACCATGATGGCGGATATGCCTGAGGTGCGTTTGGAAAGGATAGAGGAAATTCGTGATGCCTTAGAAAGTGGTACCACGAACTACAGTAGTAAAAAAGTGGCGACGCAGATTGTACGCAATGCCATGGCGGAGCATTTATGGGAATGACTCATTCACAGACCTTACACGACCAGCTGCAAAATATATTTGAGCAGATGGATATATGTGCGCAAAGTATGGAAGATATTGTTGAGCAAGAACTACAAGCCGCGCATACATTTGATGGCGATACCCTAGAGGATTTGGCAGAGCAGCGTGCGCGCAGTCAGAGCAAGGTGGTTGAATTACAAAGCCAATGCAAGCGTCTTTTTAAACAATACAACGCACCAGATAAGATAACGTTAAAGGAATTTATTGCAGTCCATGCTGAAAAGAATCAACAATCGTTGTTGCAACGTAAGCGGGAGCATGTTTTGGCACGTATGGAGCGTATGTATGATGCAATGGAAGAGAATAGAATTCGTTTGCATGCGGCATGGTGTGTTACGATGCATGTCTTACAAGAAGTGGGAGCCTTACCGAATCAAGAAGCTTATGGACGTGGTGTAGCACGGTGATTTTTGGTGCACTTAATATTGCTGCCAGCAGCTTGAAGGCACAGCAAAAGGCTATTGATGTGGTATCGCATAACATGGCCAATGTGAATACGCCTGGCTACTCGCGGCAAACAGCTGAGTTGGGGACGTTATCGCCTGAACAATTGGGCGGATTAGACTTTGGTCGCGGCGTACAGGTGGGTAATGTTTCACGTTCCGTGGATACAATCGTGAATCAGTCTATGCTTAAAAATAGTCCGCAACAGGCTTATTGGAAAGAGCTTAAGTCTGGTTTAACTAGTCTTGAAGGAACATTTGGTAGTCTGCAAAGTACGGGTTTGTCGGCAGCAATGGACGATTTCTTTTTGGCAGCTCAGCAAATGGCAAATGCCCCTGCGGATGTTGCACTGAAAATAAATATGCGCACAAAGAGCTCAACGCTGACAACACAACTTTCAAGCATGAGTAAGCAATTAACAGCAGTGCAAAATTCTGCAGATGCCAAAATTAATCAGAATTTACAGTCGGCGAATACACTGTTAACACAAATTGCATCGTTAAATGTTCAGATACGCAAGCATGAGGGAAGTTCACAAGGAGTGATTGGCGCTGCCAATGACTTGCGTGATCAACGCGATCAGGCCATACGCGATTTATCGGCATTGATGCCGATACAAGATGTGAATACTTCGGATAATGGTGTTTTGTTGCAAACGATGGGTGGTGATTTGTTGGTGCAAGATGGAACGGCTCAACAACTGACGCGTGGCGCGGTAGCTGCAAACAGTAATTTTCAAAGTATTGTAATTTCTGGAAGCAATGTGCCTGTCAGTGGTTTAAATCAGGGTGGGCTGATTGGTGGTTCGATTGCGTTAAGGGATGATCGCGTCGCAGCTTATATCAAAGATTTGAATAGTATTGCAGTGAATTTAGGTTTTACAATGAACCAGATTAATGCCTCGGGTGTTGGTTCGAGTCGGGTGTCACAGGTGCAATCAGGTTTGGGTGTTGCCAATGCAGGGTTATCTGTGAGTGATGTAGCACAAAATAATCCTTTTGCAGCACAGATTCAAAATGGCACGTTTACCATGCATGTTTATGATGCAGCAGGTGTGCCGTTAACACCTGCAAGTAAGGGGACAATTACTATTACGGCAGGGGTGAGTACCATGGCAAGCATTGCTGCGGATATTACTGCAAATGTTCCTGGTGTGACTGCCAGCGTTGATGCTGCTGGGAAGCTAGTCATGGATGCAGGTGCCAATACTGTGGGGTTCTCGAATGATAGCAGTAATTTCTTGGCAGCTTATCAGATCAATAGTCTTTTCTATGGCAATGATGCTGCGAGTTTACGTGTTTCAGATGCCGTACAAAACGATGCGGGACTGATTAGTACGGGGCAAATTGATTCACTTACCTCAGTGATTAGTGTTGCTGATAATAGTGCTGCACTTTTGTTGGTGGATGCGCAGAATGCAGCTGTGTCTATTGATGGAACAGCTGCGGCTTCGTTGAGTACACGGACATCTTTATTATCAACGCAATATGGTAATGATGTGGCTTTAGCAAATCAGCAACAGACATTTTTTCAAGCAGAAGCGGACTCGTTGAGCCAACAGCGGCAGGCTTTTTCTGGTGTTAATACTGATGACGAGCTTGTATCTATGATTAAATTCCAGCGTGCCTACCAAGCTTCTGCCAAGGTGATTCAAACAAACAATACAATGCTAGATTCTTTGATAGGGCTAATCCGATGAGAGTAACGACAACGCAAATGTATGATAACCTTTTGGCTGGGGTAAACAAACAACTGGCAATTCAGGCAAAAGGAAACGAGCAAATATCTTCAGGTACGCGTTTCCAGCGACCCGCGGATGCAGGATTGGATTATAAAATAAGTTTGGATTTGCGACATGCTCAAGTTGGGGTGACAGGTAGCCTCGATGCTGCGAAAACAGCAGAATCTCGTTTGGGTGCTTCGCAAACGATGTTGAACAGCATGCAAAATATTATGGTGCGGGCG
>Ga0114934_10001599_pt1 | contig 14752 bp, 21 predicted proteins | sample 4SBtaG_2_FD_99695 | JGI IMG/M metagenome (GOLD analysis project Ga0114934, IMG submission 99695) | Deep subsurface microbial communities from Kolumbo volcano to uncover new lineages of life (NeLLi) - 4SBTROV10_white metaG | ecosystem: Environmental > Aquatic > Marine > Volcanic ... | reverse complement strand
TAACTGAAAAACTTTTAGATGAATTCCTTCCTTTAATTAATTTTAGAATTAGTTTTGATTATGGACAAGTAATGACAGTAAAAACTGGGGATTGGGTATTAGATTTGATTGGAAATACAATCAATATTTGTTCTAAAATAAATCACAAATGTATTAAAAATGAAATGGTAATAGGTGATGATTTATACAAACAAGTAAAAAATGTCAAAGAATACAAATTCAACAAAAATGGAGAGTGTGAATTAAATCTTAAACACACATATCAAATTCATTCAGTAAAAAGAAAATCACCGAAACTAGAAATTTTAAATTAAATAAAAATTATTTGAAATTATACCATAGTTATTAAAAGTAAAATACCGGAGAGCCGACTGGTCTCTCCAGCCATTAGATCAAATGACCTAACAACACCATTAATCACAAAATTAGTATAAAAACACACAAAAACTATCGAGGCTAAATTCCAAAGAAATTAGAATTTCCCATTAGAGAATCAACAAATAATTTTCCAGCAGCAATTACTATTACAACAGATATCAGAATTTGTAAATATCTTTCTTTGATATCAATAGATAATCTAGCTCCAACTAATCCACCAATAAAAGCACCAATTGCCAAAAATCCTGCTTGAAGAAAATCAGGATGTCCCAAAATACTATGAACAATTACACCAGACAAAGATGCAAATAATAAAATCAGTTGGGATGTAGGGGCGGCTCGTTTCATTGTCATTCCCATTCCAACTACCATGAGAGGAACAAAGATGATTCCACCACCTATTCCAAAAAATGATGAAATAATTCCTGCAAAGAAACTAGCACCAATTGCAAAAACCATCATCTGTTTTGATAAGGTTTTTTCTTTATCCTCAATTTTTTTTCTAAGAAAAATATAAGCTGCTGATGCAATTAATACAAATCCAAACAAGAATTTAAAAAGATCAGGTGAGTCATCTGTTGAGATTATTGCACCAAGAATAGTTCCAGGAATTGTTAATAATCCAAGTTTTAGACCTAATGAGAATTCAATTCTCTTTTGTCGTGAATATGAAATCGTAGATGCAATTGAATTACTTAATGCAGCAAATAGACTATTACTTGCAGCAACAGTAGGTGGAAATCCTAAAAATGTTAAAGCAGGAACTACTATAATTCCACCACCCACTCCAATCATAGAACCTAAAACACCAGCTGCAAATCCTAAAAGAATCAGCCATAATTGATCAATCATAGTAAACGCCAATCAAAGAATTTTGTACTATATAATGAAACTACTTTACCACAATTAGTGTCCACAAATAAGATTTTTCAGTAGCAGTGATTTCTAAAATTAATTGTTTTTGAGCCAATCCATCAATTTTTGATTTTAGAGTTGTTTGGGTAGATTCAGAGTATTTGTTCTGGGCTGCATCAAGCCAGGCAGAAATGGATTCAAAGCCTCCAGGATGTTGTTCAGCCCAACAATCACATACTAAATTCTCAATTATGGTTTGAAAAATAAAGTCAATTTTGTCTCTTTTTGATTCAGGGTTGGGAGATACTTCAAGAATAGCCAAAGCCATACTTGGAGAAATTGGGTTTCCGCCCATATTGAGATTCCCTAAAGGCTCACCATCAGAGTCAACTAGTGCAGTAGTTACACAATACTGAACAAATCTTTGAACATTCTCATTATCAAAATAGGTACAATATTGCCCCACAGTATCATCAGAAATTACATTAGGATTAGACATGGAAATATTTTCAGTTATGAGAATTTTTTGAATTTCATCAACATCAGAATAAATAAAATCAATTTTTGGAGTGTTCAATGTACCTGATGAATCATCAGCATAAAATACAAGAATAGGAATAATTGCAATTCCAATTAAAATCGGAATAAAAAATTTCTTGTTCATCAAAATAATTTTAAAAATATAATAAAATAAGGTTTTGCAATTCTAAATAGAGATAATATCAAGAATTGAATCAACAGTAATATTATTTTTATCAACAAATCCAGCAGTTACTTCCAAAACATATACTGCCATTCCTTCAGGGGTTATACTTTGACAAGCAGCAATTTCTAATGGTGTTTTGCAAGGAGGAATATCTTTTTCTATATGAACAACTTTCCCGTCTTGATCAAACCAAATCATATCAAGTGAAAATTGCATGTTTAGCATCCAAAGTGAATACAACCCAGGGTCATCAAACACAAAAATCATTCCTTGATCAAGAGGTAATTGATCTTGAAACATTAAACCTCTAACACGTCGAGGTTCATCATCTGCAATTTGTACTTCAAGTGGGATACCATCAATCATTATTGTTCCTCGAGGAAATTCAACTGATTCTAATTTACTTTCACTTGGAATTGACATTAATCCAGCAGCTCCAATAATTACTGCAGCAATGAAAATTGGAACTAGTGCTTGAGTTCTAGTAGTCACAAAATAATTTGGGTTTATCCTTTTAAAAACTAAGAGTTACAATACAGATGATTTAAAATCATTAATTGATGAAATTGTATTTTTGGTTTCATGTCCAATATCATGAAGAGTGGCACCATTGTATTTTTTGTCAAGATATCTACCTGCAACAATCATTGGGCCTCCAATGGCAACAGTAACTCCAGTTGGTTCAGGAACCCACAACATCATAAACCCAAGTTTTTGGAGTTTTTTACCAGGGGCAGAGGCTTTTTGTAATGCACTCAATGGTCTAGTACTACGATTATCATCAATTTTTACAACATCTGAATACAAATTTGCTCTACGTTTGGCAGATTCTGAGATTTTCTTTAATTTATCTAGTCGTGCCTTTAGGGGATCATCCATTCTAACTGTAATTTTTAAAAAAATAGTTAAGATTCAAAGATCAATTCCAGTCACAGGCAGGTCAATAAAGAATAACTAAAATCAGTCAAAGAGACACTCAATTATACTAGATTATTCACAGTTACAAAGATCACATGAAGTCTAAAGATTCCAAAAGATTAGATTCAATCAAAGCTGCCCATCAATCAAAAAAAACTAGTTCAAGTACAAGGATGGAGGATTACTTGGAGATTATCTCAGAACTAGTAGAATTGAAAGGATATGCAACAACACTTGATATTTCAAGATACATGACAGTAAGTGCACCAAGTGTCACCAAAATGCTGCAAAGATTAGATGAAAATGGATTTTTAGAATATGAAAAATATCATGGCATCAATCTAACAAAAAAAGGCATTCATGTTGCAGAAGGAATTAGGCAAAAACATGGGATTTTGTTAGAATTTTTTGAGATTTTAGGGATAGGATATGATACTGCAAATCAAGATACCGAAGGAATAGAACATCACCTAAATCCAAAAACAATAAAACAATTAAGAAAATTTATTACTTTTCTTAAAGCAAACCCAAAAATTATTGAAAATTTTAAAAATCTTTAAGATGTAACTTAATGTCATTTTGAGATGATGCTTCTTGTAAAAGATTTCGTGCAACATCAGAACGTTTTGGAATTTTAATTTGACCTTTTTTTCCAATTCTTACAGATGAAACATATCTATCATTAACATAAACATCTGCATGCATTGATGTAAATTCTTTACTTACTGTAAGAAGAAGTGTGGTTTTTGATTCTGAAAAAATAAAAGGCAAGTCATATGATGAGTTTAATGATTCAGGATCTTTTGGAATTACATCAATGTGAACTTGGAGACGTTTTTCAATTTCATTAATATTTGAACCACCTCGGCCAATAATTGATGCAATATATTGTTCATCAACTATTACCTTAACTCGATTATCAGATAAAATTTCAACTTGTGCTCTAGGATCATAATTTTGAAAAGTCTCTCTAATTTTATCTTCAGCTAATTTTTCTATCCCTACTTTTTCAGTTTTTTTGGAAACTGGAACAATAACATTTTCCTCCCCAAATGTGTAAATTTCATATGCCAAGATGCCATCAGCAAAATTTCTGATTTCAATTACAGGTCTAGCCAAATCAGATTCAGTCATGCCAGTAGGCACTTTGACCTTTAATTCCAACTCATATACGGTGTTAATCCCCCCATCTTTTACAAAAACTACTGTATCCAAAACACTTGGAATTATTCCGAGTTCAATTTTCCCAATAAAACGCTGAATTGCATCAATTGGGGAATTTGCATGCACCACTCCAACCATACCAACTCCAGTTAAACGTAAATCAGCAAAAGTTCTAAAATCTTCTTGTCGTCGTACCTCATCAAAAATTGTATAATCTGGACGAACCAGCAACAAAATATCTGCAGTATTATCAAAACTTCCATCAAGTTTACCATACTGAGTAATTCCAGAATCAACTTGTAAATCACGTGGAGATTCAAAAGTTTTAACAATTTTTCCTCCAGATTGATAAAAATTAGCAAGACCTGATGCTAACGTACTTTTTCCAGAACCAGGTGAGCCAGAAATTAAAATTCCTTCAGCCCTATCAGAAAAACGCTCCATCAATTTTTCAGAAATATTATAATCATCAAGAGATAATTTAACAATCGGATGAACAATTGTAATTTCAAAAGAGTCTGAAAAAGGAGGAAAAGTTATTGCAATTCGATAATCACCATGTTGAATTACAGTTGCACCATTCTTAGATATTTCAAGAGTACTTGAATCAGAAATTCCAACAACATTAGATATTTGAGAAGAAATCATTTTCAAATAATCTCTAGTAAGTATTTCATCGCTAATGTCAGTTAGTACAAAGGTTCCAGGCTTGCCTTTTTTTGCTAATGGTCGTTGATTTTCTTTAAGATGTACACTCATAGTTTGATCATCAAAAAATTTCAAAAATTCTAATGTTTCATTTTTTACAATCGGTTGTAGAAATACAGTCTCAAGACCTTTTGCCTGAGCCACGAGATATTGGACATTATCTGAGGTGTATAAAATGGCATCATTTTCTTTTGCTACATCAGTAATGAGGGCATCAATTCGTCCACTTGAAGCAAATTTAATATCATCAGTAGATGGATGTGCTCCTTTTGTTACAATATTCAAGCCAAAACTACCAGATAGTTCTTTGAGTTTTTTAATTTTTTCCAATCCTACAAAACCTTGCTCTTTTTTACTAGATGCTTGAGATTGTAATTCATCAAAAACAGCTTGAGGAATAATGATTTCAAAATTTCTAACAGACCCTGATTCGATCTGAGCAATCAGTTGACCATTAATTATAACACTAGTATCAGCAACAATTTTTGACAAATTCTCTATCTATTATGATACAAGGGCATACCCTAAATTAATTTTCCATAACTTCAGTAATAGTTTTCAATACAACTTTGAAATCAAAAGGTTTTGTCACCATAGTTGCAGCACCATTATCAATACATTCATGAATAATTTTTTTATCATCACTTGCAGTAATTAAAATTATTTTTGCATTTGGATCAATTGCAATTACCTCTTTTACTACTTGAAGGCCATCTTTGTGTGGCATTGAAAAATCAGTCATGAGAAGTTGAGGTTTGTGTTTTTGGTAAAAATCAACAGCTTCTGCACCATCAATTGCCTCAGCAACTACAGTATGTTCGCCAATTAACAAAATTTCTTTTAAAACTAGGCGAATTGCATCTGAATCATCAGCAATTAGAATATCAGTCATAGTGGAATATCAGAGCATCCATTTTAAAAATATTATTATCATAACTTTGATAAAATCTCTTTAATTTGACTAGTAATCAAATCCTGATCATTTGGAGAATTATCTAGTGAGAGATTCATGGCAGGAAGTGACTTTGTTATAATATCAAAAATGCCTTCAATTTTATTTCCTTCAACAATTTTTTTCAACATTAGATCAAGTGATGCAGACAAGTCACCAAGATCATCTTTTTCCATCATAGGAGATAATCCTTTAATTTTATGAGTATGTTTTTTGAGTTCAGCTGCAACATCATAAACATTAGCATCATTTTGACATGAATTCATAATATTTGACATTCCCAATACATCATCACGGATTTCTTGTGTTGCAACAGTAATGAATTCATCAGACATTATCTTACAAAGTAAAGAAATACGTCATTTTTATATCATTCATAAAATGATTTTTTGACTAGAAAGAAATCACAATAAAATCAAATTTAATTTCAACAGTTCACAAAGTACTAGTCATATTTACTTAAAGAAAACAAACAGCCAGAACTAAAAATTCTCACTCTCTTTAAAAAATGAGTATTTTGGTAGTGATATCATGGAAAAAGAAAATGAAGAATTTTATGAAAATTGTTCAGAATATTTTGAATTCTTACGAAGAACAAACTCTACAGATTATAATTTTGAGGATGAGTATTATTTTACCATGCCTGCAATATCAAACCATTAGATAACAAATTTACAAATCGTATAAAATCTATAGATAATGGATTCAAATTTACAAGATTTAGCAGAAAAGGCAGTAAAATTTGCCTCAGATTCAGGAGTACAATACTGTGATGCTAGAGCAGAACAGCAAGAAAAAAAATCCATACTTGTTGAAAATGATCAAGTTGAATATATCAAAAATAGTGAAGATTCAGGGATAGGAATCAGACTAGTAAAAGATGGTGCATGGAGTTTTTGCTCAATTAACAATCCAAATTCATTTGATGAGATTAAAGCGGCAATAAATGATTCAATAAAAAATTCCACATACAATTCAGAAAATAAAAAAAATGAAATTAGTCTTTATCCGAATTCAAGTACAAAAAATAAAATAGATTTTCCAGTTTTAAAAACACCAGACATAGAAGAGTTATTAAATATTGGATTAGAATGTGGTAAAATTATTTTAAATGAATCAAGAATCATTAAATCAATTATCAATCCATGGTATACAATTAATTCAAAATATTTTACAAATAGTGAAGGTTCAGAAATTACTCAAAATTTTACAGATGTGGTAGTGGAAATGGTAGCAACTGCTCATGAGTCAGGACTAACACAATCAGTAAACATTACGGAGGGAGGACGTGGAGGATTAGAACAAATTTTAGATAAAAATAAAATTCAAGACAGTGCAAAAGAAATTGCATCAAAAGCATCTCAATTAATTGATGCAAAACCTGCAAAAGAAGAAAAAGCAACTGTTGTGATGAATCCAGACTTTGTTTCGTTACTTACACATGAAATTCTTGGTCATCCATCTGAAGCAGATAGAGTATTAGGAAAAGAAATGGCATGGGCAGGAGGTGCATGGTGGAAAGGAAAAATTGGGGAAAAAATAGGGTCAGCAGAATTAAACGTCTTTGATGATCCTACAATTAAAGAAAGTTTAGGATGGTATTATTTTGATGATGAAGGAGTAGAAACTAAAAAAACAACACTAGTTGAAAATGGAATTTTAAAAAATCATATGCAAAATAGAGAAACTGCTCAAACATTCAATGTACCTCCAACTGGAAATATGAGGGCAACAAACTACAGATTCATGCCTCTAATACGTATGGCATGCACATGTATTGGAAATGGGGAATGGAAAGTAGACGAGATGATAAAAGGAGTCAAAAATGGATATCTAATTTCAAATATGAAAATTCCATCAATAGACATGAAACGATACAATTGGAGTATATCATGCCAATATGCACAAAAAATTGAGAATGGTGAAATTACAGATTTACTACGAGATGTCATTGTAATGGGGACAGCACCAGATTTTTTTCAATCAATTAATGCATGTGGAAATGATTTCACTGTAAGACCAATAACTAATTGTGGAAAAGGTGATCCAATGCAATCAATGATTATGGGAAATGGAGGACCATCCATTAGAGGAACAGCTACTGTAAAGAGTGTAAACTAATGAAACAAAAATTAGGAAAAGTAAAGCAAAATGTCATAAAATGTACAAAATGTGAATTATCAAAAACAAGAACAAATTCAGTTCCAGGGAAAGGTGATTTTAAATCAGATGTAATTTTTGTCGGAGAAGCACCTGGAAAAAATGAAGATAAGAATGGAGAACCATTCATAGGAGTTGCAGGAAAAAAACTATCAGCAGCATTAGAAGGAGCTGGTGTTTCAAGAGATAAAGTGTATATTACAAATATTGTAAAATGTAGACCTCCAAAAAACAGAGTCCCAAAAACAAATGAAAGAGAAACATGTCAAGACTATCTAAAACAAGAAATAGCAATCATTAAACCAAAATTAATTTGTATTTTAGGAAATACTGCATTTAACTCACTTTTAGGAGGATCAGAGATAATGAAGTTTAGAGGTAAAATTGTACAAAAAGATAATCAACTATATTTTTTAACAGTTCACCCAGCAGCTACAATTTACAATCAAAAATTAATTGATGTATTAAATGAAGATATTGTAAAACTCTTCGAATTAGTCAAAGAATTAAAAAACAAGAAAAAGATTTCAATAGATATTGAATATTCTTCCTAGAGAATTTTATTTAGAAAATACAGTATCAGTGGCAAAAAATCTACTAGGAAAAAAAATCATTAGAAAAATAGGCAGAAGAGAAATGTCAGGAATCATTACTGAAACTGAGGCATATAGGCACAAAGATGACCCTGCAAGTCATGCATTTAGGAATATTACTGAAAGAAACAAGATAATGTTTGGAGAAGTAGGAAGGGCTTATGTCTATTTTACTTATGGAATGCATTATTGTTTTAATGTAGTTGCTAGAAATCCAAAAGTAAAAGCTGGTGCAGTTTTAATTCGTGCAATAGAACCTGAAAAAGGAATTAAAACAATGCAAAAAAATAGAAAGATTGAAAATTTAAAAAATCTAACTAATGGTCCTGCAAAACTAGCTCAAGCATTAGAAATAACAAAAAGTCACTACGGAGTAGATTTGACAAATAATACAAAATTGTTCATCATAGATGGAGAAAAACCAAAGAAAATTATTTCGTCATCTAGAATTGGAATTAAAGTGGCAACAGACAAGTTGTGGAATTTTAAAATAAAAAATTAAGATTCATCTTTGTTATTTTCATCCAAAGTCCATGGAGCAAATTTTGCCATGATTCTTTGCCAATCTAATTTTAAAAGTAAAACTATCACAGCAGTCATAATTATTCCAAAAATAAGAATTCCAATATACACAGGAGTAGTATCATCCACGTTTTCTAAGAAAGGTTGAATGAATGATAATCCAATATAATGAGAAATAAAAACAATGATGTAACTAAGAACAATTTTTCCAGCAAGTGTTGCAACAAAGAATCTTTTTGGATTATACTTTGCAAGTCCTAATGGAATAAAGATAATGTCATCAGGCATCGGAGTTGCTGCAGCTACAAATGCAGCTGCCGCACCATATCTTTTTACCAATCTTTCAAAGGGTCGCATTCTTGTTCGAGTTTTATCATTCATGATTCTTCTGCCTTTAAAGCTTACATAGAAAATAATTTGTTTTGCGATTGCAGCTGATACTGCAGATACGAATGCCAAGACATGTAAATTATATTCATTTCCAACAGACATTGTAGCAAGTAATAGAAATCCAGGTAAGGGGATAAAGGGAACAAGAGAACCAAAGAAATTGACTAGGGCTAAAATAAGAATTCCATCCTCAGGAGCAAATGGAAAAATATCACCAAACTCCATGAATCAGACTATTTTCAGGCAGTATTTAATGAAAACTGATGATTTGAGAAAATAGTGAATTAAAATATCATCACAAATTGAATCAAATGAAAAGGAGAGATATTGAAAATGAGTTTTGAAATAATTATGGAATATTACCAATTAGTACAAGAAATTCTAGCAAATAATACTTTTCAAGAATATGGGATAATTGGATTATTTCTCAATTCATTGTTATCAGCTACTGCAATTCCATTGCCAACTGAAATTTTGACATCAGCTTTATTGATTGGGGGAGAAAATATTTTTCTTGTAGTAGTTGTATTAGTGGTAGGGTCAACGATTGGAGGCGTGTTAAATTATTTTATCGGGTTTGGTGGAAATAAATTATTTAACAAACTCAAGAAATCAGAAAATTATAATCAAGGCAAACATAAAAAGAAAGGTAACAAATTACTTGACAAGTTTGGATGGGGAGCAATATTTTTTGCATCATGGATTCCAGTAATAGGAGATTTCATTTTAATTTCAGCAGGTGTAAAAAAAATGAAGTTCTCAAAGTTCACATTTTTCATGATATCAGGAAAAATATTCAAGACGGTAATAGTCGTTGTCGGATTAGGTTCAGTTTTTTAAAAAATAGCTCAAATAATGATTAAAATAACATCTTTTTAGAGATTTAATAGATGACAAAGAAAAGATTTAATGAAATTTGTAATGATATCAGTAAGATCAGTCCATATATCAGATTTGTAGGAGTGATTGGAGAAAGTGGAGAATTACAAGGCTACAAAAGAAGACAAGATTTAGTGCCACTATTAAATGAGAAAAATACTCAGTTTCAATTTTCACATATTGCCATGAAAACTGATTTAGAAGGATTTTTTGATAAAAACCTAGGAGAAATTGAATTTGTTTGGGAAGAACGAAGGAAAGTTCAAACAATTTCTTTTGCAATAAAAAGATCAAGAGTATGGGTATCAATTGATAAAAAAGTTATCAGATCAGAAATGCTAAGAATTATTGATGCCTGTTTACCAATTGTAAAAAAATATTCTTAATCATTGAACTACTTTGAAATGTCCTTATTGTGAAATTGATTTAGATTCACTTAGTATGACTGTTGGTTTAAAACATATTCTTGAACATAAAAAAGAAATTCAAAAATAACTTTTTTGTATACGATTAATTTGTAATAAATATGCAAGAATCAGATGAAATTGAAAAATTAATTGATGAGGTTAGTTTTAGAAAATCAAATTCCAAAGATTATAAAAAAATGACCATGGAGCAAATTAGTCAAGAATTAAGAGACATAATGAAATTTGAACAAGAGTCAATGAAAAAAATTGAAGAATTTGAAAATATACAAAAAAACCAAGATTTAGCAAAGTATGCAAAAATAATTTGCAAAAATACAACACAAAGAGAAATAACACAAATTCAAGAAATTTATTTAGAAAAAATTGATAAAAATTATCTTAATTCAAAATAAAAAAAATTACTTGTCTTCATAAAGCCAACATCGAACATAACCAGTTTCAGTTTTAAATTTTGGAGGTAGCTGTTTGCATTTTTCTATAACTAGTGGACATCTATCAATAAATCTACATTCAGTTGGAGCATCAAGTAAGCTTGGAGGAATTCCTTTGATATATTTTGGAATATCACCCTTTAGTGTAGGAATAGATTCCAAAAGACCCTGAGTGTATGGATGTTTTGGATTTTTGTAAATTTCTTCAGAGGAACCAAATTCCACCATTTGTCCACCATACATTATACCAATTTTATTTGCAATTTCAGATAATACAGCTAAATCGTGCGTAATTAGCATAAAAGACATACCTCCTTTTTTGAGATTTTTTAATAAATTTACAATTTGAGCTTGAATTAACACATCAAGTGCAGTAGTTGGTTCATCAGCAATAACAAATTTTGGTTTTAAAAGTAATGCCATGGCAATGATAACTCTTTGTTTCATTCCGCCACTAAGCTCATGAGGGTATTTTTTTAAAACATGTTCATCTAAGCTGACAGAATTAATTGCATCTAAAATTAATTTATTTGAATCACCTTCAAAATTATGCTGTTTTAAAATTTCAATAAATTGTTCATCAATTGTAAAAACAGGATCTAAAGAATTCATGGCACCTTGAAAAATCATAGAGATTTTTTTCCATCTAAATTTTTTATCAAAATCAGATTCAGACATATCTAAAAGAGATTCATCTTCAAAGAGAATTTTTCCTTCAGTTTTTCCTCCAGAAAGCATTCGAATAAGAGATAGACCCAATGTACTTTTTCCACATGCACTCTCACCTGCAATTCCTATAGACTCACCATCTTCTAATGAAAAATCCACATCATCAACAGCATAAACTGGACCTTTGGTTGATGAATATCTTGAAGACAGTCCATTAATTGCTAGAAATACCATATTTTTTTAGATCCAAACTAGAATTTCTATTTTGCATCAAGGGATATAAACAACATTATCAGAACGAGAAAAGTCGATTCTAATGAAACTTCCAATTTGTATTTTTGATGCAAAGAATTCTGTTCTTTGTCCCCAATGTGAGGGAAAAATAGATTCAGGAATACTAACTCAAGCAGATGCAAGTGCATCAATAATTCTTGCAAATATTGCAAAATCAAATAAAGAAATTGAAGATTTTTCCATGTATTCTTGTAAGGAATTTGATGGAAATTTCATTTTATCATTGGCCAAAAATGACATCATGACAATCAGGCAAAGCAGAACCATCTACAAATTACTCCAAGACCAATTCAAGGGCAAAATCTGGCTTGTAGAGGACAATGAATCAGATAATAGATTCATTGAGGACTTGTTTTTTCCTACCAAAATTCTATCAATTAATTCAGTCTGGGCTCCAGGAGGAATTCAAAAAACCAAAGCAGTGGTTTCAGGAAGATGGACACCAAAATTCCCAATTGATACAAAAAAAGTTGTAGATATTGTAAAAAATGCCCGAAACCTTGACATTGAGATAGAATTCGAGGATAAAAGGTAAGGTAAAAAAATGGCTTTTGGAAAAACTCACGATATTTCAGAATTAACATCAGAATTAATTGGAAAGAAAGTAGTGTTAGGAGGATGGATTGAAGATATCAGAAAATTAGGAAAGATGACATTTATCACATTACGAGATGTATCAGGAATTTCTCAGATAATTGTCAAAGGAGAATTAAATGATAATTTAGGGGAAATTAATCGTCAGAGTGTAGTTAGCATAAAGGGAATAGTTCAAGAAACTAAAGCAAGAGATTTTGCATTTGAAGTAAAGGCCGATGAAATTGAAGTTTTAGGAAAAGCAATCCATCCTTTACCAGTGGATCCAATTGGAAGACTAGAAAGTAACATAGACACAAGATTAAATCATCGTGCACTTGATATGCGAAATCAAAAGACAGCTTCAATTTTTAAATTAAGACACTATGTATTGCAATCATTACGTAAAACATTTGTAGATAAAAAATTCATAGAAATTACTACACCAAAAATTATCGGCAGTGCAAGTGAAGGTGGTGCAGATTTATTTTCATTAGATTATTTTGGAGAAACAGCATATCTTGCTCAAAGTCCTCAATTGTACAAAGAGCAGATGACAATAGGGTTAGAGAGAGTATTTGAGATTTCAAATTTTTACAGGGCAGAGAATTCTCATACGGGAAGACACTTGACTGAATTTACCAGTATCGATATCGAAGCAGCATTTATGGATTATACTGATGTCATGGATGTTTTAGAATCACTAATTGTTGAGGTTTACAAGTTTGTATCTGAGAATTGTAAAAAAGAACAAGAGGCAATTGAACATACAATTGAGGTTCCAACAACACCATTTGAGAGAATTACATACAAACAATGTATTGAGGAATTAAAACAGGCAGGAGAAAAAGTAGAATTTGGAGAGGATTTACTTGATTCTCATCTCAGAATTATTGGAAATAATCATCCAGGATTTTTCTTTTTGATTGATTGGCCAATGAAATTAAAACCATTTTACATTAGAGAAAAAGATGAAGATGCAACTTTATCACGTTCATTTGATTTACAATTCGGATATCTCGAATTATCATCAGGTGGAACCAGACTTCATGATTCAGAATTACTAAAGGCTAGACTAAAAGAACAAGATTTAGATCCTGAACAGTTCACAGACCATCTGAAAACATTTGATTGGGGAATGCCACCGCATTCAGGTTGGGGTTTAGGTTTAGATAGATTGATGACCATTCTTGTGGGAATAGATAATGTTCGTGAAGTGGTATTGTATCCAAGAGATCCAGATAGATTAAGACCATAAAATACGTAAAAAACAATTAACCACTTTAAAAAATTAGAAAAAGTTTAATCACAGATGATAATTTCATCAAAACAGAATGGCAAATCTTGATACATATTCAAAAATAAATGAAGAAATTAAATTTACTGAAGAAGATACAGTTGAATTATTAAAATTAAGTGAAAAAGAATTACTAGTTTTGATTCTTTCAGAATTAAAAAAAATTACAGAAAACACCCAAGGAATTAATAAAAAATAAGACCATGGACAAAAAAGACAGTATGGTTTTAGCTGGAATAATTACAGTGTCAGGCATATTTGTAACAATGATGGCTTTAATGGCAAATGGGTTTATTGAAAATCCATTTCCAAGAGTTTAGACAATAAAATTCAGATTTTTATTGTATCATATTTTAGATATATCATGATTGAAAAAGAAGATGCAAAAAAAGTTGTAGAAGTTATTGGGAATAATTTGATTGGAGTATCACATGATTCAAACAGTTTTCAAAAACTACCAGACTCATTTTGGGGGTATTTTGCACGAGGTCACGACACAAAGGGAACTTTTGGAGTGATAGTCACTTATTCTAAAGATGGAAAAGATGTCGATGAATTAATTGACATGTATGAGAAATGGGCAGAAAAAAATAAACCTAAAGTAGATTAGACTATTTTGTTTCTTTCAAAAGTTTACGATAGCCCTGACATTCTTTACAAATAGGTTTTCCTTTATATTTTGGATTCCCATCAGAAATTTTAAGAGTTCCAGGAGCTTGTTTGCAAATACAACAAGATGCCATTACTAAATAGAAAAATCAACGATTAATAAAAATTGGTAATGTCAGATTGGTTTTTTGTCTTTTAGAGATTATCAGTAATGTGTTTTGTAAAC
>Ga0114934_10001598_pt1 | contig 14754 bp, 10 predicted proteins | sample 4SBtaG_2_FD_99695 | JGI IMG/M metagenome (GOLD analysis project Ga0114934, IMG submission 99695) | Deep subsurface microbial communities from Kolumbo volcano to uncover new lineages of life (NeLLi) - 4SBTROV10_white metaG | ecosystem: Environmental > Aquatic > Marine > Volcanic ... | reverse complement strand
ATCTTGTAATTTTGCAAGAAGTGTTGGAGATTCATTAGTAATTCCTCCAGAAACAAAGTTTTCATCATTCATAAAAAGCACTATGGTTGGCCCAATATTGTCTTCAGCAGCATTTTCGTTTATACCACCTATTTTAATATCAAAATTAAACCCAGTTTGGTCTTGAAATTGATTATTCTTTTTTGAGTAGAAACTAACCTTTCCATTACCTACTGGTATCCCAATATCTTTCGGCACTATAAAATCAAATGTAAAAACACCATTGGTTACCGTTGCTTGTCCTCTAAAAATAGTTTCACCTAAGGTTTCAAAGTCCAAAATTATAAGCTGACCATTATTATCTTTTGTTCTATCATTTGCCAATGTTTGCCTATCAATACCTTTATCATAAATGGTTGCAGTTAACACCCCATTATAATCATTAATGAGATTACCCAAACCATCAACAACTTCGCCTTCTAGTTTTACATGACTCAAGGCTTTTAAAACATCAATATTTCCTGTAATCGCCACATCGTTAACTTTGGTAAGTCGTATTCCAGATTTAGGAATTGCCAGCTTCATAGCTGGATCTCCAATAAAAAAAGTCAATCGTCGCTGCGCTATTCCTGAAATTGAAGGGTCATTTTTAGTTAATCTCAAGGCCTCGGCTACTGATACATAACTATTTGAGCCAAAACTGAACAAATACTTTCCCAATATTTCATTAAAAGCAACGCCAACACTCACAAATATTTGACGCGTAGTGGTAATTAATCCAACAGCTCCACCCTCTTTATTCCAATATAAAAACTCTCCTGCTGATGGTCTTAATGGATTATCAAATTTTGAATACTCACAAGTAACGGTGACAAAACAGTTAAGTTTACATACATTGGTAAGTTCTTGCGCATTAATTTTATCAAAAATACGTTCACCAGCTAAACCATCTTCACCACCATGACCAAAATAATTAATTATTAATGCACCCACTTCAACATTATCAAAAATAGCTTTATTTACTGTTGGGTAACGTTCTCCTCCAGCACTAGACTCTTGCGTAAATGAATCGGAATGAATCTTTGAAACATTAAAAAAAGGCTTGTTTTGTGTTACTTCGTCTCCTATAAAATTTGTAGTATTTTGTATAATACTTTCCCAAGCTACATCAACATCGTCTGAAATCACCAAAACATTATTTCGCCAATTCCCATAGGCTTCTGCTTGATAATATGATTCTAGCTTATCTACTAACTCTTTAGCGCGTTGTGGAGTGTCGGCTAAAATTCTTCCCACAGCAATATCTAATTTATCAGAAGAGTTCATTCCTCCTTCATTAGCATCCATCATCCCATAAAAATCATCAGACACTAATGAGCTTGTTAAACTAAAACTATTTAGTGTATGCCAAGATGGAACAACATTTGTATTATTTGCTACTCTATCTTTATAATCAAAAGAAGCATCCCCAAATAAGCATAAATACTTTAGTCGCTTATCAGGCGTACTAGCATTATCATATACATATTTTATTAAATTTCTTATTCCAGCAACATCTTGATTTCCAGAACTAAATTCGTTATAAATTTCCTGTAATGTATATACTTTTACGTTTAAGCCATAGATATTTCTATCTAGTTGTGCCAATCGTTGTGCTTGAGACAACATATCTTGTCTTGCTATAATAATATAATCTACATCTTGAAATTGCCCTTGGGTATCTAAAAATACCGATCCTTTAATATCCTGATTACTTATTTGAGTTGCTGAATTGTTAAGTGGCTGATAATAATCTGAAGGATCTACAGCTACATACGTTCTCTTTTCCCCTAACTGTGCTTTAAAACTGAATGTTGAGCTAGAGTCTTCATTAAGTATAGTTGTAATATTATTTCGGTCTGTTACGTCCCAAACTTCAGCTATACCAGAGGCATTGGAAACATTGTATTGACCAATTCCTGCAGTTAAAGATGCATTATTATTTTTAAATGCAAATTGTTTTCCATTGGCTGATAAAGCTCGTGCAGCTTCTATAGAAATATAATCTAAATACCCAACTGAAGATGGATTTCCATTATTATTATAATTGAGATTAACCGTTATATTTCCTGAATTCACATTTACATTTCCAATAAAAAAATCTTGTGAAGCCAATACTGGATCATTAATAGCTTGAAACGAAAAATTATCCACTTGGTTTCCGTTAACTTTCAACTGCATTGTTGTTGGAACCTCCCCAACTGCTGCTGTATATACTTTTAAGTTAATAGGCTCTGAGGTAATAATATTAGGAAATTCAAAATCAAAAAACTTTTCGTTATCAAAATCAAATCTATCTCCAAACCAACGTCTGCCAATCTTTACCAAATTATATTCATCTACTTCATAAAACTGATAGTCATGAAACGTATCAAATACAACATCAGGATTTCCTAATGGTTCATTATATATTTGTATTTGCTTTGCATTAACACCAGGAGTTACATTTATAAAATAGCAGGCCTTATCAATAAACACATTATTATTTGTATTACTTTCAGCATTAAACCCTGTTGATCCTACGCCATAGAATAATAAATAATCATTATTATTAAATACACCATCTTCTCCTCCAACAAATTTAATTGCATTCTCAGTTAAGTCTAATGGATAAAATGCAGCATTTTCTAAAGGCAACATTGTACCTCCTTGCCCAAATAACCTTATGGTTTTAGGATCTAAACCATTTGTATTAACCCCTAAATTGTTTAAAAAACTTTTTGTGAGTTTAAATACGCCTGTTTTATCAATATAAAACTTATACCAAGTCCCTCGTCCTAGTACTGAATTTGTTATAGCTCTTGTATTTAAAGTGATTCTATTCTCATTCCTACTGTTATATGTTATTGAAAAAGAAAGAATTTTTTTATAGACGCCGTTATCATTTACAATTGGCGAAACCTCTAAATAAGCATAACGCTTACCTCTGGCTATAGAATTTTCTAAAACATATGTAATTTGCCTTGGTATTGTTTTAATATTGACATCTTTCAACTCACTTAAAACAATTGGAGCGTATGTAACATTCGTAAACTTTATCGACTTTTCGTTAATCGGTTGATTCAATTCCCATTGTGAAACAAACTTTAACCCTGAAATATGGTCAAAACTAAAATTTTCTTTATTAAATGAAGGGACTACAGTTTTGGAAGAAGAAGTAGATAGTGTTCGCGTGCCTTCCCATTCAATTTTAAACTGTTTTTGTTGGGAATAACTTAGAAAAAATGATAAAAAAAGTATTGTGTAAAGTATTTTATTCATTTGCTATTATATCTCCATATTTATGGTTAATTACAATTAAAATTCAACATTTTAGCGAATTAATAAAAATATAAACTTGTATATTTTATAACACAATTAACGTTGGTTATTTACCAATAGTATTATAATTGTAATTTAATTCAAATTTACAATAATAAATCATAAACTAATGCGTTTTAGAATAACTAAATTTGTCTCGAAAAGGTAAAAATATCCGATATTGTGTACAAAAAATAGGATGAAATGCATATTTTTTGATAAAAACCCTTGTCTGTTAATCTTTAATTACTATATTGCGACACCAAATATTTAATTGACTTACTTAAAAAGTATGGATATGAAAAATGCCACAACACTAAAAATAATGCTAGTTCTAGCATTATCTTTATCTATGTTTAGTTGTAAAAAATCATCGAGTTCTAAGAACAATTCTAGAGCTACAGGATGGAAAATTAATGCCAAAGAAGGAGGATTTCAATATAATACAGACTTTAAAGAGCAGGCAACTGCACCTGGATTAGCTTTTATTGAAGGAGGTACTTTCACAATGGGAAAAGTTCAGGATGATGTGATGCATGATTGGAATAATGCTCCAAATCAACAGCACGTACAGTCCTTTTATATGGACGAAACCGAAGTTACTAATATGATGTATATGGAATACTTAGATTGGATTAAGCGTGTTTACCCACCAGAAAACCCAAACTTTAAAGCCATATATAATGGTGCTTTACCAGACACTTTAGTATGGAGAAATCGCTTAGGATATAATGAAATGATGACCAACGAATATTTACGTCACCCAGGATATGCGGAATACCCCGTTGTTGGTGTAAGTTGGATTCAAGCTGTAGAATTTGCTAACTGGCGTACCGATAGAGTTAACGAAATGTATCTTGAAGAAGCTGGATACTTAGAAAGAGATGCTAGACATACCGCAACAGCAGAAGCTAATTTTAATACTGATACCTATATTAATGCACCAACACAAACTTATGGTGGTAACGATAGTATTATTAATCCTGCTTCAAGAAGAGGCAAGAGAGTTCAAACAACTGCCGCTGGAGATACCATTAATGTGTATGCTTCTAGAGGCACAGGAATTATTTCTCCAAAATACAGACTCCCTACAGAAGTAGAATGGGAATATGCTGCACTTGGCTTAACCGAGTTAAGAAGCTATAATGTATATAGAGGGCGTAAAAAATATCCTTGGGATGGTCAATATACTCGTTCTGGAAAACGTAAGATTCGCGGTGATCAAATGGCTAATTTTAAACAAGGTAAAGGTGATTATGGCGGAATTGCAGGTTGGTCTGATGATGGTGCCGATATTACTGCTCAGGTAAAATCATACGAACCAAACGATTATGGTTTATATGATATGGCTGGAAATGTAGCCGAATGGGTTGCCGATGTGTACAGACCAATAGTAGATGATGAATTTAATGATTTTAACTACTATCGAGGAAATGTATATACCAAAAATGCAATTAATGACGATGGTACTGTAAAAATAGTAACTGTTAATGACATTGTTTACGATACATTAAGCAATGGAAAAATTATTGCAAGAAATTTACCAGGAGAAATATTGCAAGTAGCTGTTGATGAAAACGAAACCTATTTAAGAAACAATTTCTCTACGAGTGACAATAGAAACTTTAGAGATGGTGATAAACGATCTTCAAGAAATTTTGAAAGCTTCAATGATGAAGACGATGGCGAAAATCAAGATGCCTTAACAAGTAAAATGTACCATGCACCAAAAAACACTGTACAGATAGATTCTAGTGGAAACATGATTAGAGAATATGATAAATCTAATAACAGAACGTCTTTAGTTAGTGATGAAGTACGCGTGTATAAAGGTGGTTCATGGAGAGACAGAGCTTATTGGCTTGATCCTGCACAACGACGCTATTTCCCACAAGATATGGCAACCGACTATATTGGGTTTAGATGTGCAATGTCTAGAATTGGTTCTAAATCTAAAACAAAAAATAAAAAGAAAAATTAAAGTCTTTTCAATTATAAAATACAAGTCCTAACGTTTTCGTTGGGACTTTTTTTATTACATTTAATTCATGAACTTAGAAACACTTCACAACCTATTTTTAAAATGTAGTTCAGTATCTACAGACACTAGAAAAATAATCAGTAACTGTATGTTTTTTGCGCTTAAAGGCGATACTTTTAATGGTAATACATTTGCTGCAAAAGCCATAGAAAATGGTGCTGCATATGCTATAGTTGATGACCAAGAATTTGCGCTGTCTGAAAATTATATTTTGGTAGAAGATGTACTAACCACATTACAACAATTAGGAAACTATCATAGAACCTATCTGGGATTAAAAATAATTGCGCTTACTGGTAGTAATGGCAAAACTACTACTAAAGAACTTATACATAGTGTACTTCAAAAAAAATACCACACAGTAGCTACAGCTGGAAATTTAAACAATCATATTGGCGTGCCGCTTACTTTACTAGCAATGAACAAAGACAACGAAATAGGTATTGTAGAAATGGGAGCAAACCATTTGCATGAAATTGAAAACTTATGTCATATTGCCAAACCTGATTATGGATATATCACCAATTTTGGGAAAGCACATTTAGAAGGTTTTGGTAGTATTGAAGGCGTTATTAAAGGAAAGAGCGAACTTTATAATTATTTAAAATCAAATAATAAGCTCATTTTTGTTAATGCTGAAGATGCCTTTCAAGTGAAACAGCTTAATGCCTATAAACACTATTATACTTTTGGGAGCAATTCAGAAAATGATGTTACACTCGCTTTTGTTGATGCCAATCCTTTTGTAAATACAAAATTCGGAAACCTTAATATTGAAAGCCATTTGATTGGCGCATATAATTTTAGTAATATTTCAGCTGCTATTGCTATTGGACACTATTTTAAAGTGAATGATATTGATATTAAAGATGCTATTGAAAGTTATATCCCAAAAAATAATAGATCACAAATTATTAATAAAGATTCGAATACTATTATCCTTGATGCTTATAACGCCAACCCAACAAGCATGAAAGCTGCATTAATTAATTTTGAACAACAAACTAGTTCTATTAAAACAGCAATACTTGGTGATATGTTCGAATTAGGTGATGAAGCAAAAAAAGAACATCAATATATTGTCGATCTCACTTCAACAATGCTATTAGATAATGTCATACTAATAGGTGAACACTTTTACAATACAAAAATAGTATCAACAAAAATAACTGTTTTTAGGACTTTTGAAGATTTTAAAAATAAATATAAAGCCTCAAAAATCAAAAATACTTCCATATTAATTAAAGGGTCTAGAGGTATGGCTTTAGAACGGATTTTGGCTTTGTTATAAACAAAAAATTTAAGCAGAAAAAAGTAAACTTTGGAGTTTCTTGAAACAAAAATCCTGATGCTAATTGCATCAGGATTTTTTGCTTGATGTGGGCGCAGAGGGATTCGAACCCCCGACCCCTTGGGTGTAAACCAAGTGCTCTGAACCAACTGAGCTATGCGCCCTAATTATTGGACTGCAAATATAAGTCAGTTTTTTAATCTGACAAACATTTTCAAATAAAATTCTATATTATTTCAGCCACTACAAAAGTGCTTCCTCCAACGTAAATTATATCGTTTTTGTCTGCGTTTTTCTTAGCGTTTTCTAATGCTTCAGTAACCGAATTAAAAACGTTACCAAGGTAGTCCTTTTTAATGAAAACTTCTTTTAAAATACTTGCATCTAGTCCTCGTAAAACATTAGGTTTGCAAAAATAATAGATTGCCTCTTTGGGAAATAAATCAATAATGGTATCGATATTTTTGTCGTCTACCATTCCTATTACCATGTGCAAATTATTATATGATTCCTCACTTAATTGTTGCATTACATAACATAATCCTTCTTTATTATGCGCTGTATCACAAATAATCTTTGGATGCTTTTGTAATATTTGCCAACGTCCCTTTAACCCTGTGTGTTCAACAACACTTAACAATCCTTTTGCTATATCTTTATCCGAAATACTAAATCCTTTTTTATTTAGTTCATAAATGGTCTGTACAGTTGTTTTTATATTATGTTTTTGATAAGTCCCTTTTAAATCGGATTCAAAATCAGTTTTCACTAATATGTCTGCAAAATAAATAGGAGCATTCTGTGCTTTTGCTATGTCCATAAAAAGAGACTTAGTTTCTTTTTGAGATTCGCCAATAACTACTGGAATATTTGGTTTAATAACACCACCTTTTTCTTTTGCTATATCTTGAATAGTTTGTCCTAAAAACTGTGTATGATCCAATCCTATATTTGTAATCACAGATACTTCAGGAGTCACAATATTTGTAGAATCTAAACGACCTCCTAAACCGACTTCTATAATTGCAATATCAACATTTTGTTTTGAAAAATATTCAAAAGCTAAACCTACAGTCATTTCAAAAAAAGACAATGCATTGGCTTCAAAAAATAATTTATATCGCTTTATAAACTGGATTACAAATTGCTTACTAATACTCTTACCATTAACTTTAATACGTTCTCTAAAATCTTTTAAATGAGGTGAAGTATATAGACCTACCTTATAACCAGCTTCTTGAAGAATAGAAGCTATCATGTGACTTGTAGAACCTTTACCATTAGTTCCAGCAACATGAATAGATTTAAATTTGTTTTCAGGATTATTAAGATGTTTGGCAAGTAAATAAGTGTTATTTAAATTGGCTTTATATGCCGCTTTACCCTTATTTTGATACATAGGCAATTGGTGAAACATCCAATTTACAGTATCATTATAATTCATATGTTATTGGCTTACACTAAAGTTAATAACCACAAAGCCTACTTGTTTTGCTGGTGCTTTTGAATCGGCTCGCCATTTGTAAGTGAGTGCTGTTTTTTTAGCCGCGTCATACAAGCATAATGCACCAGTTGTCCCCTTTTTACCAGGAACTGCATTAACAACTCTACCTTGTTTGTTCACCTGAATTTGAACCACAACACTTCCTTCTTCATCACATTCTGGAAGTACTTTAGATTTTGAAGGTTTGCCACGACCTCTCAACCCGTAACCTGTACCTCCTCCTCCAGAACCTGGTTGGCCAAAATAACTTGGTGCATAAGGATCCCCATTTAGCTGTCCTTTATCTCCAGCTTTATTATCATCACCTTCACCACCAGTTTCTGTTCCATCCGATTTGCCAATACCTCCAATTAAATCATCAAGCCTTTTCTTTTTGGCATCTTGCTCTCTTTTTATACGTTCAACACGTTCGGCTTCTTTTTTAGCTTTAGCTTCTGCTTCTGCCTTCTTTTTTTTCTCAGCAGCTTCTCTCTTTTTAATAGCTATACTTTCAGCATTATCTTGAGTAAGAACTTCTTCTTTGGTCTCCTGTGGTTTTGAAGTTTCTGGTTTGGATTCTTCAATTTTCTGTGGCTGCTTAATTTCTTTGGGTTGTGCTCTTACAGGCTTTTTGGGTTGTACTCTACCACTACCAAAATCAGTGGTTCCAAAATTTACAGCAATCCCATATTCTAAAGGTGGATCCATATATTTAGGACCAGCAATAAAGATAAGCAACAACAAAATTACAGCAATTAACGCCGTAATTCTTACCGATTCTTTCTCATGTTTGGTCTTAAAATATTTCATGTTATATACTTAAGCTATGAAAGGCTAATTTGGTCTTACAGCTAAAATGACCTTAAACTTATTTCTGTTGGCAATATCCATAACCTTCACCACATTCTCTACTGGAACAGATTTTTCTGCTCGCAAAACTATAGTAGGCTTAGAATCCTTAGATAACATTGTAATTAACTCACTTTCTAAGACACTTATCCCAACACGTTTTTTATCAATATAATATGACAAATCTTTCTTTATACTTACAGATACAGATTTTTTGTTTTCCGTTATCCCACTTGCTTTAGGTAGCAAGATATCGATTGCATTTACTGAAACTAAAGTGGAAGCCAGCATAAAAAATATTAATAACAAGAATACTATGTCTGTCATTGACGACATATTGAATTCTGGTGTAACTTTATTTCTTCCTCTAAGATCCATACTATATAGGTTCGTTAAGAAGGTCTAAAAACTCTACTGAATTCGCTTCCATTAAGTGAATTACTTTATTGGTTCTTCCTACTAAATGATTAAATGCTATATATCCAATAATACCCACTATTAATCCTGCTACTGTTGTGGTCATTGCAGTATATAAACCATTGGATAATAACTCGATATCAATTTGACCACCTGCATTTGCAAGTTCAAAAATTGCTATAATCATACCTATTACAGTTCCAAGAAATCCAATCATAGGAGCTGCTCCCGAAATAGTTGCGAGAACACTTACATTTTTTTCCAATCCGTAAACTTCTAGTTTACCAGCATTTTCTATGGCTGTATTAATGTCTTCCAAAGGTTTTCCAATTCTGGAAATTCCTTTACTAATTAATCGAGATACTGGAGAGTTTACTTGTGCACATAATACTTGTGCTGAATCAATCTTACCATTAGAGACATGCTCTTTAATTTGATTCATGAAATTTACATCAACTTTAGACGCGGCTTTAATAGCAAACAAACGTTCAAAATAAATGTAACTTGCTACAATTAATAAAACAAATAATACTAGAATGATAATTTGTCCTGCTAATCCTCCACTTTTAATAAGTTCTATTATGGAAAGCGTTTTTTCTACAGATTCTCCATCTGTAATTAATTCTGTTCTGTCTTGAACAGCATTTGCAATTAACAAGTTAATCATGTTATTGGTTTAAGTTATATTAGATTTTGAATAATAAACGAATGATTTTAAAATAAAGTATCTTAGAATAATGTTCTGGTAAAAAAGAATGTTAACGATCCGGCTAAAAATCCTATAAGCGCCAACCAGGAAATTTTTCTCAAATACCAGAAAAAATCAATTTTTTCCATTCCCATAGCTACAACTCCAGCTGCAGAACCTATAATTAACATACTACCTCCTGTTCCTGCTGAAAAGGCAATAAAATGCCATAACTCATTATCCATTGGCTCCCTAAACATCCCTAAACTTGCCGCTACTAACGGCACATTATCTATAACTGCCGAAGCTACACCTAATAACAAAACTACCAAATCCGATACACTCTCATAACCTTGAATCGGTTCTATTTCTGTACCCAGCATAGGCATAGTTTCTTGCAAAGTACCCGCAAAATTAAATAATATACCTAATGATTCTAATGCTGCAACAGCTAATAGTATTCCTAAAAAGAATAAAATACTTGGCAATTCAATTTTAGATAAAGAATGATGTACAGGACTATGATGTGCATGTGCTTCACTTTCTGCTCCAGCACCAACTTCTGTTAGACTAAATTTAGAACTACTATATATTTCTGCAAAAGTCGCAACTACGCCTAACGCTAGCATCATCCCAACATATGGTGGTAAATGTGTCACCATTTTAAAGATTGGAACAGAGACAATTCCACCCAAACCTAGATATAACATGGTTGAACTAAATTTACTTTTTGGTTTATCATCAATGGTTTTTTCCTCCTCCAAATTTCCTTTAAAAACTGGCAAAAATGAAGCTATTAAAGATGGCAATGCCATACATACAAAAGAAGGTAAAAACAAATAACCCATTAAATGCCCTGTTGTTACTTTTTTTCCAATCCAAAGCATTGTTGTTGTAACATCACCAATTGGAGACCATGCGCCTCCTGCATTTGCTGCAATAATAATTAACCCTGCATACCAAAGACGAACATTTCGTTCTTTAACAATTTTTTGTAAAATAGAAATAAGTACTATTGTAGCAGTTAAATTATCGATTATAGCTGATAGTATAAATGCTAAAATTGAAAAAATCCAAAGAATCCTTACTTTGCTTTTTGTTTTAATAAAACCCTTTATTGTAGAAAACCCATCAAAATAATCTATAATTTCTACAATGGTCATAGCTCCTAAAAGGAATACCAAAATCTCAGCTGTTTTACCCAAATGGTGCAATAATGTATTTTCCATTAACTCCATTTTTCCTTCTGAAGCAAAACCAGCAAACCCTTCTACTAGACCATGCTCTTCTGAGTTAAACCATTGGGTAAAACTATCAATACCTAAAGAAATTAAAGCCCAACTAATTGCCATCATGACTAAAGCAGGAATCAGTTTATCTATTTTTATACTATGCTCAAGGGTAATTGCTAAATAGCCTACTACAAATACTATTATTATTAATGCTTCCATATGCTGAATTTAATTTTAATTTCCGAAGTTATTGTATCACACCTAAATTTATTTCAAATGAATAGTAACAAATATAAAAAACTAAAAATGCTTTAATATAAAATTATTAAGTTTTTAAGGATGAAATATTTTACCGCTACTATGATTCTTATCTGCTCCTGTAACACTACGCAAACAATTCACTTCATGTCTTAGTCTTAGCACACCTAAAAACCCGAAAATTAAGGCCTCCTTATATTCTATAATTTCTTTTGATGGAATTATAACTTCGTTATTTGTGTGCTTTTTAATTTGCTTCATTAAAAATAAATTAAAAACCCCTCCTCCAGTAATTAAAACTTTACTTCTTTCCTTAATATTTATTTCTTTAGAAATCTGTATTGCAACATGTTCAACAAAAGTTCTTAAAACATCTTTAATAGGAAGTTTAAAAGAATCTATAAGAGGGATAACATTTATTTTAACCCATTCAAGCCCTAATGATTTTGGAAATTTTTGATTATAAAAATCTAGAGCATTTAATTTTTCTAGTAATTTATCATTTATTTCCCCAGTCGAAGCAATCTTTCCTTGATCATCATAATTAAAATCAAGTTCTTTAACGTAATTATTTAACACGATATTTACAGGACAAATATCATAAGCAATTCGAACATTTTCTAATTCTTTTGAAACATTTGCAAATCCGCCAAGATTTAAACAAATATTATATTGGGAAAATAATAATTGATCTCCTATTGGAACCAATGGTGCCCCTTGCCCACCAAGAGCAACATCTTGTTTCCTAAAATCACAAACCACAATTTGGTTAATCAATTCAGCTATATTTTGTAAGTTTCCAATCTGATAGGTTACCCCTTTTTCTGGTTGATGCAAAGCCGTATGTCCATGCGAGCATACTGCATCTAGATTTTTAATATTAAATTTATCTATAAACTCCTCAATCAAACCAGCAAGATAAAGCGTGTATTTTTTATCAATATTATGTAATTCTTCTAAAGAAAAATCGACCAACCTCTCAAGAATATCAAACCAATACGTGTTATAAGCTATGGTTTGCGTATGGTGTAATTTAAAGTTCCAACTTCTATCAAAATTAAAAGTAACATAGACCAAATCCACACCATCCAATGATGTTCCCGACATAACACCTATAACTCGATATTCTGTTTTTAACATATCTGGTAAAAATAGCAATCATTATTGAAAAAATATTATTTAAGGCTTATCTTTGCGTAGCATTTTTATAAAATCAACAATTTTTAAGACAATATGGATTTTAATCTTACCGAAGAGCATCTATTGATACGTGATGCAGCACGCGATTTTGCACAAAACGAATTATTTCCAGGCGTTATTGAGCGTGATGACAAACAGGAATTTCCTCATGAACAAGTAAAAAAAATGGCAGAACTTGGGTTTCTTGGCATGATGGTAGACCCCAAATATGGAGGAAGTGGTTTAGATACCATGTCTTATGTAATTGCTATGGAAGAAATTTCAAAAATTGACGCTTCTGCTTCTGTAGTAATGTCAGTAAATAACTCTTTAGTTTGTTGGGGTCTTGAAACCTTTGGTAACGAAGACCAAAAACAAAAATACTTAACAAAGTTAGCAACGGGAGAATGTCTCGGTGCATTTTGTTTAAGTGAACCAGAAGCTGGTAGTGATGCAACATCACAAAAAACTACAGCAATAGACAAAGGAGACTATTATCTTTTAAACGGCACTAAAAACTGGATAACCAATGGTGGAACAGCCGATTTTTACTTAGTTATTGCACAAACACATCCAGAAAAAAAGCATCACGGTATAAATGTTCTTATTGTAGAAAAAGGAATGCAAGGTTTTGATATTGGTCCTAAAGAAAATAAACTAGGAATTCGTGGTAGTGATACACATTCGTTACAATTTAACGATGTAAAAGTCCCTAAAGAAAATAGAATTGGCGACGATGGTTTTGGCTTTAAATTTGCCATGAAAACATTGGCTGGTGGTCGTATCGGGATTGCGTCTCAAGCCTTAGGAATTGCTTCTGGTGCATACGAATTAGCAAGAAAATATTCCAAAGAACGCAAAGCATTTGGCACAGAAATTTGCAATCACCAAGCCATCGCATTTAAATTGGCAGATATGGCAACTCAAATTGAAGCCGCTCGTCATTTATGTATGAAAGCTGCTTGGGATAAAGATCAGCATAACAACTATGATTTATCTAGTGCTATGGCAAAACTCTATGCGTCGCAAGTTGCTATGGATACTACTGTTGAAGCTGTACAAATACATGGTGGTAACGGTTTTGTAAAAGATTACCATGTTGAACGCCTAATGCGTGATGCTAAAATCACACAGATTTATGAAGGCACTTCTGAAATTCAAAAAATTGTAATCTCGAGGAGTATTCTAAGAGATTAAAATAGTTTTTTACAATCTCAAAAAACATTTAGAAATTAAGTTATAGGGCGTGACAGCAATAAATATTGCTGTCGTGTCTTTCACTATATCTTTTCATGCTAAAAAATAAGCATAAAAAGGATGCCGTTTCAACCACTCACGCAACAACAAAACCTAAAAACAAAATTAAGCACGATACATATCGGCTTTCCAATTTTTAATAGCTTTTTTAATTTCCTTTTCCGAAAGATTTTCTGTAACTGCTTTATCTGCTAAATCTGGAAATTCATCATCCGATGCAAATCGTAACCCTATAATTTGCCTAACAGACAACTTACTACTTAATGGTTTCCCTGTTAGTAAATAATGCCTTAAGTTTTCTTCCACTTTAATTGCCCTGTCTTGAGCCCTTAAGGCAAAAGCCCTTAAAAAATAAAATAAGAATAATAAGATAAAAGAAATTAATACTAATAACGAAGATGCATACAAATTATCATCCGATGAATGCACTAAATTTATTATTGAGCCAACTATTAAAGCAAAAATTGCCAAAAAAGACACAAGATGATAGCCAATTACCCACTTACTATGATTCTTAAAATTTTGTTGTTTCATGTTTGTTCATTTTAATATTAATTATAAAGATATATCTTTTAAAACAAATCATAAAAAAAGTCCTTTACAATTAAGTAAAGGACTTTAAAAAAGGCAGCGACCTACTCTTCCACAATAGTAGTACCATCGGCGCTAATGGGCTTAACTTCTCTGTTCGGGATGGTAAGAGGTGAGCCCCATTGCTATAACCACCTTAAATCTTGAGTT